>JACDJA010000524.1_pt1 | contig 43016 bp, 42 predicted proteins | sample 7449241 | NCBI WGS metagenome assembly JACDJA01 (sample SAMN14253289, study PRJNA609438) | sludge metagenome | isolation source: initial anaerobic sludge | collected 2018-12-20 | reverse complement strand
GGTGCAACTATTTTGTGATGGAAGTGAGCTCACACGCGATCATCCAAGAGCGCATTGAGGGGATAGAGTTTGCTTTAAAAGTACACACAAATGTAACTGCCGATCATCTTGATTATCATAAAACGGTTGAGGAGTATCGCAGGGTCAAATCGCTCTTTTTTGCAGATGAGAGTCCAAAACTACTCAACAAAGATGATATCAACAAGATCACATACAATCCTATAAATGCACAGAGCTATGCACTTGATAATCCTGCAACTTTTAAGATACAAGCTTTCTCTTTGAGCAGCGGAATCACAGCTTATATAAAACATCTCCAAGAGGAGGCGACTTTCTACTCTTCGCTTGTTGGTCTTTTTAATGTTTACAATATCACCGCAGCCATCGGAGCTGTTGTTATGCTAACAAAGAGACCGATACAAGAGGTGTGTGATGCAGTAGCAAACTTCGGTGGTGTTGCAGGCAGGATGGAAGTGGTAAGCCAACAACCGCTTGTTATCGTCGATTTTGCCCATACCGATGATGGCATACTTAAGGTTTTAGAAAGTATGAAAGATAGAGATTTGAGCGTTGTTTTTGGGGCAGGTGGCGATCGTGATAGATCAAAACGCCCTCGCATGGGAGCGGTAGTAGGTAGGTTTGCAAAAAAGATATATGTTACAAGTGACAATCCAAGAAGCGAAGAGCCACAAAGCATCATAGATGAGATACTTGTTGGACTCCAAGGTAAAGAAAATGTTCAAACAATCGTCGATAGGAAAGAGGCGATAGAAAGAGCTTTAGCTGAACTTGAAGTAGATGAGGCACTTCTGATACTTGGTAAAGGTGATGAGGACTATCAAGAGATTAAGGGTGTGAAGCATCCTTTTGATGACCGAGTTATCGTGCGCGAGATTTTAGAAAAGAGATCATAACTTTTTATCTCTTCCTAGTTTGTCCATCTTTCTAGAAAAACTTTCAAAAAATGAGAGTATAAAAAATACATTTTTTTGTTACAATCTGATTATAACAAAAGGATTTAAAAGATGCGATTACTACTTTTTTTATCATTGGCGTTTAGTTTTTTAGCCGCAGAGTTGCCACCACAATATTATGATGAATTAAAAAATAACTCCCCTGAAGTTTTGCAGATATATGTTGATGAGGTCTCGCAAGTAAACAGCGAAGATCTGCAAGTGAGCGCAGAAGTAAAAGCTATCAAAAGAAGCACTGTTGGGCTAAAAGAGGGTGAAAAGATAATCATACGCTACACGAGAGTCAAAAGACCTTTCGGGGCTGTGGGGCCTTCAAATCCTTGGCTTGTGAAAAAAGACCATCTCTATACTGCTTATCTCAAATGTGATGCAAATAGAAGTTGTGATATAGCAGCAAGAGGCAAGAGCTTTGAGGATGAACAGTTTGAGTCTCAAAGTGAGATAATGGATTAATGAAAGTTTATTTTCCCCTAGTTTCGATTTTGATACCTGTTTACAATGCTGAAAGGTATTTGGGTGAAACAATAGAATCGTTATTGAAGCAGACTTATGAAAATATCGAAATTATCATCATCGATGATTCTTCAACTGATAAGAGTTTTAATATTGCTAAAAAATATGAGTTATCTCATAAACATATCAAAGTTTTTAAGCAAGAAAAATTTGGTGCACAAGTTGCGAGAAATAAAGCTTATGAAATGTCCAAGGGTCAATATATCCAATATTTTGATGCAGATGACATCATGCATATTGATAAAATATCATCTCAAATGGAAAGATTGAAACAATATGGTTACAAGAGTGATATTGTTGCTACAGGCATAAGTATGGCATTTCATGATTCTATCGATAATGCTTTTTTGAAAAAAACAATTCTTCATAAAGATTATGATAACAATTTTTTATTTTTAAAAGAGTCTTGGGAAAATTCAAAAAGTATTATTGGTCAGTCGTGGTTGATTCCGAGATCGCTGCATGATAAAGTGGGCAGTTGGGAAGAAGATCTTATAAAAAATCAAGATGGAGAGTTTTTTACAAGAGTTGCTTACAATGCGAATCGAATTATTTTTATAGAACAAAGTGTAGTTTATTATCGAAAAACAGCACAGGGGATATCAAATGATCACTCTTTTTTAGCCATAAAATCACATTTGGATTCATATAAAATGTATGTAGCAATTGTTAAAAACGATTTGGATAAACAAAACTTACGCAAGGCTGCAGCTACTTTATTTACTACATTTTATAAAATGTATTACCCCCTAAAAGAAGAAATTAAGAATGATGTATTGTTGCAAATTAAAGCACTTGGTTATGATAAGCTTGTATTGAAGTTTAGGTTTAACATTCAATCGCTAATGATTTTATTATTTGGATTAGATAAGGCGTTAGAATTGCGCCAAAAAAAGAGAAACTACTTTAAATCTTCTAAAAGTTTTAAGACCCGATAGTTATCATAGTCTCTAGCAACATCAAGCGGTGTCAATCCTGCATGATTTTTGATAGAGATATCAGGTTCGTAACTTAGGAGCAGCTCCATCTTTTTTGGATCATCATTGTTTGGTAGCTCCCAAGGTTTTGGCACATCATAATCGGTAGCATTGAAACTATGTGCTGAAGTGTATCGAAGTGAAGCCGCTCTGTGCAAGAGCGTGTTGCCCTCTTCATCTTGTGTATCGATGTTGAAACCTTCATCTAAAAACCATTTGATGATATCATTGTTTGTCAGATGTAGTGTCTCAAAAGCTAGTGTTGCATTTTGTGCGAGAGCGGGAAGATGTTTTTTGCCGTACTCGAAGATAGCGGATGAGATGCTTGGCGTTAAGTAAGATGTAAAGCCATGTGTTTCATCATAGATAAGACTTTTCAATATTTCAACCAAAGTATTTTCTTTTAGCTTTTGCTCTTTGAGTTTCTCTTCAAAGAGGGCAAAATCCCCTCTCATAAGGGGCTTTTTTATATCATTGCGTATCTCATAGTCTAAGTCTTCAAATTTTTTCATAAGAGTTATTATATACACTATTTCTTGCTAAAGATAGAGTCCTTTTTGTTTCTAAAAAATTATATAATGTAGTGCTTATAATATTTAAATTTTACAGCAAAATATGGTTATTAATTTAAAGAGGACACAATTTATCATCTGTTAGGTGGCATGAAAATATAATTCTAAAGGTAAAATGCATTATGATTTCAAATGTAAGTTTTCGTTTTCTTCAAGGTGTCCTATGCGTACTACTAATGGGGTGTGCCAAAGAGGCACAGCACTTTGATACGCTCAATGATACATCACCTCTGTTTAAAGAGATATATTTTTCTTCAACACCCCCGTTAAAAGCATTTTATCGTGCCGATGTTAATGCTCAAGTATTATGGGTAGTCATAGAGGGCGACGGATATGCATGGATGAGCCCTCACAAACCTTCCGTTGATCCTACTCCGCGTCGTCCTTTGGGGTGGAAGTTTGCTCAATCTATCAGGCAAGATTCTATTTTATACTTAACACGCCCGTGCCAATATTTAGATAAAGAAGAGAGACAAACATGCATAAATACAGATTGGACAAATGGGCGATTTGCATCTAAATGGGTGGATTTATTGAACCACTCGATTGATATCATCAAAAAACAGATGCCTGATAAGAATATCATCTTAGTTGGATATTCCGGCGGTGGAACGATGGCGACATTGATGGCGACAAGACGCAATGATGTTTCACTTCTTATTACAATTGCCTCACCGTTAGATACAGATGCATGGGCAAAATATCATCACGTCTCTTTATTGGATGCTTCATTGAATCCAAAGGCATTTCAAACTACATTGGAGACACTGAAGCAAATTCATATCGTCGGTAAATATGATGATGTCGTTCCAAAATTTTTAGTATATGATTTTCTTAGCGCATATTCTTCACAAAAATCAGTTCATGTGATTGAGATAGAGGCGGATCATATACATTTCCCACCTCTAGATTGGCAAAAACTTAGAAATTCATTTTCAAACTAAGTTGGTGTGCAAGATATTTCTCTTTAACCTCAAGAGTATAACCGATTGAAAGTTTTGTATTATCAGAAGTAAGAAGTCTATAAGACAAAGAGGCTTGGAGTGCATCTTTGGAGGTTTCTATATTTGCAATACTAAAACTTGATCCGCTTGAAAGGAAACCAGCACTTACCGTTTCTTCATCTGCAAATTCATGCAAATAGCGTAAACCTATGAGATAGGAACTGTGATTATCGATGTTTTTAAACCATTCGGCACCTAGAATACTTTTGAAAGAATTATTATTGGAAGCATCGACATGTAGGGCTGTCGAGCCATCTTTTTCATTATAACTCTCTATATGATTATAGCTGTATTGCATACCGATAAGTGGTTTAAGATTATGTGAACTTTCTTTCATAATCGGGAAACCAATTTCTGCCAATAGTCCTAAAGCATAGCCGTTATATACGCTATTAAGAGTTTCGTTTATTCCAGAGATAGCCACTAGGCGTGTACCGTCATAATGGTTAATACTACCAACAAGCGAACCGTTAAGCGTGTAGGTATTTGCATCTTTGTAGTAGTATGCACCAAGATGAAAAGAATTTATTGCAGTATGGTCACCTTCACTCGCATTTTTGCCATAGCTTCTTGCACCCGTATAGCCACCTGAAACACCTACTAGTTCATCAGGGTTGAGATCGGTTTCATAACCCATTGCGATACCTCCCATATTGATACGATAGCCATCTGAACTTTCATAGGAGCTTTGACGCACCGTATTGCCGAGAAACTCGGCCCATAAGCGTCCTTCATATGATTCACCCGCCGAAAGACCACTTGGGGAAGTGCCAGCAACATTCATTTGAGCATATGAACCCATGCGATGTGAAAAGGCTGAAAAAATATTATTTTGTGCAACGATAAGTGTTTGATTAAGCATATTGTTCGTGTTTGGAGTAAGCTGTTCGAGAGCATTTGTAAGATTTCTTTGATTATTTGAAGAGTAGATAGCATCTAAAAGACTTGAGGCACTTGCAGAGTCGTTGGTTTGTTCGATAGCATCTAAGATATGCTTATTGTTTGAAGATAATGCGTCGTATGTCTCAGAATCATAGGTTGTGGTCAAAATAAGATCATTATCTAATTGGTCTATATTAAAATTAAAGAGTGCATATGTATCGATGATATTTAGCAAAGAAGCAGTTGCATTTAATGTCCCCGCTGAGAGAATTGTATAGGTACCGTTATCAAGGATATCCCCAGAGATTACTGGTTTAATGCTTGTTCCGTCACTTAATATTATGTTATTGGAAAACGAAAGAGTTTGAGCGACACCGTCTGTAATGGCAGTTTCAATTGTCACAGTGCTATCTTGCGTTGTGAGGTTTTCAAAATTTGTGACATTGTTGGAAACTTTTAGTATTTGTGAAGTGCCTAAAATAAGCGAATCTTCGCCATCATCTCCATCAATACTTCCAGTAACATTACTGCCTAAAAGAGTAAGTGTGTCATCCCCGCCTCCCATGTCGATGGCTAAATCATTTTTGCCTATAATCGTGCCATAGTTTATTAGAGTATCATCTCCGTTGCCCATTTGTATAGCTGCACCTGCAGTATTACTAGAGAGTTCATCGACTAAAACAGCATCTTTTCCACCTATGATCACACCTGTTGCATAGTTGATGAGAGTATCATTATAATCTCCGACTAAACCGATGGCAGCTTTAGTTGCGCCTTGAATTGTGCCACTATTGGTGATCGAGACGACTCCACCTGCTACATCATCTGTACCGCGTCCCGTTACTGTGCCATTTGCACCATCATCGATAAGAATACCGATCGATTGACCGTAAATAGTTGCATCTTCATAATTAATAATCGTACCTCCGCCTGCAGCAATACCTTCTGCACCATTACTATAGCCACTTGAATCTACACCACCCGCACCTAATCCTTGAATGGTGCCATAATTATAGATTGTGGCAATACCGTCAACATCTACACCGTCGCCATCACCGTTATCGGCAGTTGAAGTACCACCGTTACTAGCTGAGTGATCATATGCGTTACCTTTGCCTGCGTAATCACCCGTAATTGTTCCATAATTAACAACAGTACCGTTACCGTCACTTCCAACACCTGAGCCGTTATTCCCTATGATAGTACCGCCTTCATAGTTTATGACGTTCACATCTATGTCTGCCGTGATGCCATGTCTAGGTCCACTAATCGTGCCATAGTTGTAAATTGAAACATTAGTACTCTCTTGTAGATCAATGCCGTCTTGGGCTTTTGCTTCATCACTGCATTCACCTGTGCATTTTGTGTTGACTGTTCCCATTGAGATAATCGTGCCATAATTGGTAATTGACATATTACTTCCAGGGCGTAGTGCATCATCTCCATCTGCACGGATTAGTGCGGAGGTATTTGTGATAGAGCCGTTTATGATGCTACTTCCACTAGCAGTGATATCTGAAAGATCCAATGCCTGACCGCTTCCAGGAGTCGTACCTTTTTGCCATATGGTGCCTTGATTGTTAAGAACAATGCCGGATGAACTTTTCGAAACTTTAACAACATCATCTCCGAGAGAACTAATAGTGCCATAGTTATCAAGTGTTAAGGTTGAATTTTTATTCCCTACTTTAATAGCACGACCATCTCCTGTTTGTTCAATAATGCCATAATTTATAAGTTCTGAGTCGCCTTCAATCTCAATAGCATTATCATCATTTGCAATACTCAAAATAGCCGTTGATGTCAATGAACCCATTTCATCTTCACCTAATGTTTGTGATGCTGTTACTGTTTCATTATCAAAGTTGAAATCATCCGCATAAATTTGAGTTGATAAACCCAATGCCAAAAAAGCACAATAGCTGTAGCGTATCATTACCCCCCCCTTTTTTTTCTTATTTTTATAATGTATATAGTAAGTTATTGATGTGCGCAATTTTAAAAAAAGAGTATTACGGTTTGGTTACGAATAAGATGGCAAGGTAGAGTTTTTTTGTTTCTAAAAGGTTATTTTGTCTAGTCTGTAATAATTATCCTTCTTGCGAACTTCTCTCGTTCCCATCGGGACGATGGGAACGAGAGACGAGTCGGGTAATGCCAACCTAACCTTTTCCTCTAAGCCCTCTTAAAACTTATTTTGGTATCATCCAAATTCAATTTAATATCATAAATATAAAAAGATAAGATAATTATAAAATATAACAGTACAATAAACTAAGATTGTAGTTTAAAAAGAGTGTAACGCGAAGTTCACAATTTTTTTGTATAATATACCAACTAAAAAGAGGAGATGGAAGCCATGACGATCACAATGCTCTATAGTAAGATTCATAGAGCCACCGTTACGGATGCAAATCTTAATTATGTCGGCTCTATCACTATAGACAGAGATCTGCTTGATAGTGCAGATATGAGGGTAGGTCAAAGGGTTGACATCGTCAACATCAATAACGGTGAGCGATTTTCTACCTATCTGATAGCCGGCGAGCGAGGCAAGGGCGAGATGTGTCTCAATGGTGCAGCTGCTAGAAAAGTACATATAGGTGATAAGATAATCGTTATATCTTACGCACAGATGGATAAAGAAGAAGCCGACAGCTACAAGCCAAAGATTGTTATCGTCGATGATGATAACTCGATCTCGCAAGTGATAGAAGGACTTGAGTAATGTTTGATGGTCTTGATATGAGCAAGATGTCTGCTATGATGGAGAAGATGAAATCAGGCATGAAAGAGCTTGAAGAAGAGGCAAGATCGACAACTCTCAGTACACAATCAGGCGGCGGAATGCTCAAAATCAGTGCAAATGGTTTGGGTGAAGTGATCGATATAGATATCGATGATTCATTGCTTGAAGATAAAGCCTCTTTGCAGATTATGCTTATAGGTGCCATGAATGATATCAATAAAATGGCTGAAGATTACAAAAAATCTAAAGCTGCCGGAATGATGGGTGGGAATCTGTTTTCGTAGATTATCTCGTTACATCAACAAGATAATGAAACTCTTTCGAGTTTTTTAGTTTTGCTATTTTTTTAGCTACTATCGATGTTTTTCCATCGTTTTTAACGATCTTTTTAATGATATTACTAATAAACATTGTTACTCCTTTCATGGTATTTGTTCTAAGCAATGTTATAATATCTCAAATCGGTTACATATATATTACATAGAGGTATCATGGAAGATTTAATCAATGCGATAAAAAATGACAGCATAACAGCACTCAAAGCACTTTTGAAAAATGGGGTTAATCTGAATGCACCAATCGTACTTGGATGTGAGTATGATCTCGAAGATCACGACGAGACGACATCTCTTTTTTTTGCTATAAGAAGCTATGCGAGTTTGGAGTTTATAGAAGCTTTAGTGCAAAATGGAGCGGATCTTTTTGCACTAGATGACCAAGGCTTGAGTGCTGTGGATGTTGCTATCAAATTTAAAAGAAAAGATATCGTCTCTTTTTGTATCGACAATGGACTTGATATTGATAATACTCAAAGAAAAAGTGGCATAACACCTTTGATGTTGGCATCTTGTTTCAATGATGTAGAGATGATAGAGCTACTTCTAAAAAACGGTGCTGACATTAACAAGATAGATAACCACGGCATGAATGCTAAAGATTATGCAAAAAGGCTTGGACAAAAGAGTGTGCTTGAGTTTCTGAACAAAAAAGGCGCAAAATACTCTTTGTATCGCTAGCTGATTTAATTAATGATTGATTAATAGCTGTAACTTTTTTGTTATAAATTGTTTTTATACTTCCTCTTGTAAAAAAAACAAAGAGGGATAAACATGAAGAAGATTCTACTATCAGCAGCAGTTATTGCGGCGGTAACAACAATGGCGAGCGCTTCAAGTAGCAGTGAACTTGCAGCACTTAAAAAACAAATGGCACAAATGTCAAAGAAAATAACTGAGCTTGAATCTAAACAATCAAGTTCAGAAAAAAAGATTGAGTCGATAGATACAAACAATGGTGTACTTATCAAATCAAAAGCTCCGGTAATTGAATTTAGTGGGACACACTATCTTGGTTTTACTAGCTCAAAAAAAGACGGTGGGGATAGAACAGATAAGTTTGAAACTAGAAGAAACTACTTTCAAGCAAAAGCGTTCTTTAAAGAGAATCCAAAAGATTATGTAAGAATCACTTTGGATACATTTCAAAACACAGGTGAAGATACAGCGAAAGATGATAACAGCTGGGAAGTAAGACTCAAATATGCATATCTCTATCTTGATAGCATCTTGCCATATACGGGTGTTGAAATCGGTCAAGCGCATAGACCTTGGATAGATTTTGAAGAGCATGGCGGATGGAACTATAGATCTATCTCAAAAGTATTCGTAGAAGATGATATCGGAGCACACTTTACAAACTCTTCTGATATCGGTGTAAACTTCAAAACAAACACTCCATACTTCTCAAGTGAGCTTGGTGTCTTCAATGGTGAAGGGTATCATGGTGAAATCGATGGAGAGGGTCTAAGTGGTGAGTGGAGACTTACAGGACATATTCTAGGAACAGGAAAAGAGAAGAGAAAAGAGAATCTTCAGTATGCTGATATCTCATTTTTTGGTCAAATGAACCAAGACAATCTTAAAATGGGTGATGCAACTAGCGGTGATTTCCAATGGTATGGCGTACATGCTGTCTATAATCAACCTGAGTTCTTGATCGCGGCACAATATCTGAAAACAAATGAAGGAGGCGTTAAATATGCAGGTGACGGTTACTCAGTGAATGGTGAGTTTAGATTTGCTAATGACTGGGCTGTTATCGGAAGATATGACTCTTATGATCTTGATAGTGGGATCGAAAAAGAGAGAAAACTCGGTGGTGTAGCTTGGAAATACAACGATAATGTAAGATTTATCGCTAACTACCTTCAAAATACAGAAGATGATGTTGATACAGATATCGTAATGCTAACAGCTGATGTGCATTGGTAATCACACACTAAAAACTCCTTTTATTGCAGACCTTTTTGGTCTGCACAATCAAATATAACATTTCGGTAACATTTTTGTAAGACTTTTTATCTATACTTTCTAAAAATCATTCAAGGAAGGTTAGATGAATAGTTCTTTAAAGCTCTTTTTTGCAGCACTTTTTACATTTGCCGTTGCGCTTTATGTCGAATTTTTTATGGGAGATGTTCCAAGTAAAGAGTATCTGATACTCGCATCTCTCTTTGGTGCATATATGGCTATGAATATTGGGGCAAATGATGTTGCAAATAATGTAGGTCCGGCTGTTGGTTCGGGTGCACTTACAATGTTTTGGGCGATTATCATAGCGGCAATTTTTGAGTTTTTAGGGGCAATACTAGCCGGCGGAAATGTTGTTGGTACTATCAAAAGTGGAATCATATCGATTGATGCTTTTGGTGGCAATCCTATGATATTTGTCGAGACGATGAGTGCGGCACTACTTGCAGCTGCCCTTTGGCTCAATCTCGCAACATGGCTTAAAGCACCTGTTTCAACAACCCATTCTATCGTAGGCGGTGTCATGGGAGCAGGGATCGTAGCAGGAGGATTTAGTATCGTTTCATGGTCAACGATGGGAGCTATCGTCACTTCATGGATAATCTCTCCGCTTTTAGGCGGTGTTATCGCGGCGATTATCTTGTATATCATCAAATCAAAGATACTCTATCAAGACGATAAAATCACAGCAGCTAGAACCGTAGTTCCTTGGCTTGTTGCTTTTATGGTGGCAGTATTTACAGGCTATTTAGTGCTTAAGGGGTTAAAGCATATTTGGGGAAACATCGCACCATTTATTCCATTTATTGAAAATGGTTCAAAACCAAGTTTTTTAGTTGCACTTTCGCTAGGAGGGCTTTTGGGGGTGGGCTCTTATTTTTTTGTAAAACCAAGGGTAGAAAAAAAAGTTGCACTTATCGGTGATATGCGCTCAGACCTCAATACTCTTTTTACAATGCCACTTATTTTTTCAGGTGCATTGCTTAGCTTTGCGCATGGAGCTAATGATGTTGCAAATGCTATAGGACCTTTAGCAGCTGTTGCAGATGCGCTTCTGCGACAAGGTGTTGAACTAGAAGCTTCTATTCCTCTTTGGGTAATGATAGTAGGCGGTGCCGGTATAGCTATAGGTCTTGCACTCTATGGGCCAAGGCTTATAAGAACTGTCGGCTCGGAGATTACTGAGCTTGATCAGATGCGGGCATTTTCAATCATGATGGCAGCGGCGATTACGGTACTTATAGCTTCTCAACTCGGACTCCCTGTCTCTTCTACGCATATCGCAGTCGGAGGAATATTTGGTGTGGGATTTTTGCGAGAGTGGCTTGATAGCAAGCAAGCGAGCGAAAAGCAACAAAAGCTCAATATCGAGACTGAAAGATTGGAGCAACTCAAAGTGGCACTTGAAGAGATCGATGAAGATAACTATAAAGAGCAGATTGAACTCTTAGAGGCTATAAAAGGGCAAAAAAAGAAGGTTAAAAAGATCAAAAAAGTGCTTCGAGAAGCCTATATCAAAAGAGGAATGGTTAAGAAAATTATCACAGCTTGGCTTGTGACTGTGCCGGCATCTGCCGCGCTTTCCGCGATAATCTTTTTTGTATTAAAAGGGATATCTATCTGATGTTACTAAAATGTAATAAAGTGATTTTACTATAATACCATGGAAACTAAAGAAGATATAGAGATTGTTATTGTTGAAGACGAAGAGGATATACTCGAGCTTATAGAGTATCACCTCCAAAAAGAAGGATACAGTGTCACGGGATTTTTATCTACTGATTTTGTAGAGCGATTTTTAGAAGAAGAGAATCCTTCACTTATCATAATGGATAGAAATCTTCCCGGAGTTGAGGGGAGTGAATTTATCGCCCATATCCGCAATCAAGGGTATGATATCCCGGTTATATTTTTAACAGCAAGAGACCAAGAAAATGATCTTTTGCAGGGTTTTAACTCGGGTGGCGATGATTACATGACCAAGCCATTTTCTCCTAAAGAGCTGATTGCTAGAGTTCGCTCACTTCTTAAGAGAAGCGGGCTTATCAATACACAAAGATTGCGCTACAGAGATCTTATGCTCGATACCGCAAAAAGAGAGCTTTTCATAGAAAAACAAAAGGTAGACCTTACGAAGATTGAGTATAAGTTACTCCATACATTTATCAAAAATCCAAATATCTCCATAGAGAGAGACTTTTTACGAGAAGAGGTTTGGGGCGAAGAGGTCAATGGACTTAATGACAAAACAATCAATGTTGCTATGAATAGACTCAAGAAAAAGATAGACCCCGATAGTTCAAAGCACTATATCAGTCCTGTTTGGGGTGTGGGCTATAAACTCTCTTAGATTGTAATAAAGCTGTAATCATTCTATCTTATCCTTTTGATTATATTTAAAGGAAAAAAATGCAAATAAGCGTTGACCAATATCTAACACACCATTATCCTGTTTTAAATCAGATGCCAAAGATAATCAAGTCATCCATGGTATCCATAGCAAAGAGATTTTTTCACGAAGATGAGGTAAATGATTTTATACAAAATGCGTATCATAAAGATAGATTTAGTTTTATCGAGTCGATTTTGGACTATTTTGATATCAGTATAGAGCTTACAAAAAACCAACTTGACAACATCCCCTCTTACGGGAGAGTTGTTATCATCGCCAACCATCCTTTGGGTGCACTTGATGCGATGGCGCTTATCCATCTGCTCAAGGATGTCAGAAAGGATATCAAGATCGTTGCAAACTCCTTTTTATCCAATATCGAGCATCTAAGCTCATTGCTCATTCCTATCGATAATATCCAAGGCAAAATGGACAAAGAAGCACTCAAAGGCATATATGATGCACTCAAAAATGAGGAGGCAGTTATCATATTTCCTTCGGGTGAAGTAAGCAGGGCAAGACCAACGGGAATCAAAGACACTCGTTGGAAAAGTGGGTTTTTAAAGATTGCTTCAAAACTAAGAGCACCCGTATTGCCTATTTTTATAGATGCAAAAAACTCATCAAGTTTTTACTTTGTCTCTATGCTCAATCGCAATCTAGCAACTGCAACACTCCCCCATGAGATGTTCAAATCAAAAGGAAAAAATATCAGATTTGTTATAGGCAAGAGTATCCCTTTTGATGCTTACGGTCTTAGCAATATCCCTCAAAAAGAGCAGGTTAAACTCTTTAGGAAACACTTCTATAGAGTTGCTAAAGGGAAAAAAGAGATATTTAAGACACAAAATGAGATATCTATGCCTGAGTCTCGAAGTGAGATTAAGGCGCTTCTTAAAGAGGGTGAACTGCTTGGAGAGACATTTGACGGTAAGAAGATAATCCTCTACCAAAATGAGGTGGAAGATGCTGTACTCAAAGAGATAGGAAGACTAAGGGAGATAAGTTTTCGATTTGTAGGCGAGGGAAGCGGTAAAAAAAGAGATATTGATGAGTATGATTTTTACTACAATCATCTCGTCATTTGGGATGATGAAGAGTTGCAAATCGCAGGTGCATATAGAGTAGGCTTTTGTAATGATATCTATGAGGATTTTGGATTGGAGGGGCTCTATACCTCTAATCTTTTTGAATTTAAGGAGGAGTTTGAGCGGTATATGCCAAACTCCATAGAGCTAGGCAGAAGCTTTGTACAGCCGAAATATTGGAATACAAGAGCGCTTGATTATCTTTGGCAAGGCATCGGCGCACTTGTTAAAAAGAGACAAGATATCAGATACCTTTTTGGAGCAGTAAGCATGAGTGATCATTTTAGCAATGAGGCAAAAAGCGCTTTAGTCTATTTTTACTCTCATTACTTTAATCCAAAAGAGCAGATTGTTAAACATAAGTATCCTTTTGAGATGTCCGGTGAGCTTAAAAAAAGATTTGAGCAGATATTTGTAGGCGATGACTATAAAGAGGATTTTAGAAGACTTAAAGATGAGCTCAGCTTTATGGGGTTTGTTATCCCAACGCTCTATAAACAGTATAGTGAGATATGCGAAGAGGGTGGTGTTAAATTTTTTGATTTTGGTTATGATAGTGATTTTAACAACTGTGTTGACGGTTTTATCCTCACCGATCTTACTATGCTTAAAGAGGCAAAACGCAAACGCTACATGGGTGAGTAATGTTTCTAAAATGTTTCCAAGTTGTTTTACAATGCAGTGTAAATTAACACAAAGGTAAGACAATGAAAGTGAACAAAATACTTGCAACATTGGTGGCATCTTCTCTTCTAGCGGTATGTGCTTATGCAGAAGATCTCAAAGGTAGAGGAGCATCATTCCCGGCTCCACTTTATCAAGCATGGACATCTGACTACTACAAAGCAACAGGAGTTCAGATAAACTATACACCTACAGGATCAGGTGATGGTATAACATCTATCCAAAACAGAATGGTTGACTTCGCAGGCAGTGATGAGCCTTTGAAGCCTGAAGCACTTAGAGCCGATAAACTCTATATGTTTCCTTCGGTAGTTGGTTCTATCGTATTGGCTTATAATATCGATGGTATCAAAGACGGTGAGCTTAAACTCAGTCGTAAAGCAATAGCCGGAATTTTTAGCGGAACGATAACACATTGGGATGATGCTGAGATTACTGCACACAATGCAGGACTTAAATTGCCTCATGAGCCTATCACTGTTGCTGTGAGAGCAGATAAATCAGGAACAACATTTAACTTTACATACTTCCTAAACAAGATAGATTCTGCGCTTGAAGTAAGCAAACAACCTACATGGAAAGCTCCTAAAGTTGTTGCCGGTAAATCAAACTCAGGTGTATCTGCAAATATAGAGCAAATCAAAAACTCTATAGGGTATATCGAGTATTCATATAAAACTAAACTTGGACTCGCGGCTGCTCAAGTTGAGAATAAAGAGGGTAAATATATCAACCCGACAATTGCATCTTTCCAAAGTGCGGCAAAATATGCATCTTGGACACCTGATAATGATTTCTATGCTGTTATCGGTGACCCAAAAGGTGCAGAGTCGTATCCTATAGTAGCGGCTACTTTCTTGCTTCTTCCGGAAGAAAAAGTTGAAACAAATAAAGCTGTAACAAAGTTTATGGACTGGGTATTTGCTAATGGCGATGCTGCAACAACAGAGCTTGGTTATGTGCCACTTCCACAAGAGACTAGAGATATGATCAAATCATATTGGGAAGCTAAAAAAATCAAATAACTCATAAAAATACTCAAGGAGTTCTTCCTCTTCTTGGGTATCCTCTTTCACTTTAAACTCCACAAAATATTTCTATTTTAATTCATCGAAGCGGTAATCAAAATGTTACCAATTTTTTCTATACTCCTACCAACAATTATAAAGGTAATAAAACATGGGTGGTAAGCTATTTAAGGGCTTTTCTTTTTTCTCCGCAACGCTCTCTTTTTTCATACTTATAGGTATATTTGCCGTTCTCTTTACTTATGCGCAAGATGCATTTCATGAGTTTGGGATAGATTTTTTTACAGGCAGTATATGGGCAGCGAGTGAAGATGGTGAAGGTGGAATTTTCGGTGGATTGATACCTGTAGTGGGGACACTATTAAGCACGCTGATTGCTATGATTATAGCAACACCGCTTGCAATGGGGATAGCAATATTTTTGAGTGAGATATCGTATGATAAATTGCAAGCCCCGGTTTCAATAGCTATAGAACTCTTAGCAGCTATTCCAAGTATCATCTATGGGATGTGGGGGCTTTTCTATTTTGCACCCATTGTTCAAGAGCTATTTGGAGGGAATGGGGTTGGACTATTAACTGCCGGAATCGTCTTGGCGATTATGATTATCCCTTTTATGGCAGCAGTGACTAGAGATGCCATGAATACAACACCCCCTGTTTTAAAAGAGTCAGCTTATGCTATGGGGGCTACAAAATATGAGGTGATAAAAGATGTCATTATGCCTTATGCAAAAAGTGGCATCATCGGCTCTATCATCTTGGCACTAGGCAGAGCTTTAGGTGAGACGATGGCGGTGGCATTTTTGTTAGGTTCAATCATGGCATTACCTAGTAAGATAACAGATCCAACGACCTCTATTCCGGTTTTGCTTGCTAACAATTTCTCGGAAGCAAAAGGGCTTGAGATGAGCAGTATGTACTATCTTGCGCTTATACTTTTTGCGGTAAGTTTTGCGATTATATCGCTTGCAAAGTTCTATTTTCTCAATAAAAGTAAGATGGGAGCCGCAAAATGAAAAATAGACTTTTTTTAAATAAGGTTATATTGATTCTTTCAACAGTATCGGCAATCATAGGTATAGCTTTTCTGTTTTGGATACTTGCGACGCTCACATATAAAGGGATATCAAGTTTACATATAAGTACCTTCACAAAAGATTTGGTTGAGGGTGGCATAAGAAATCTAATCATAGGGCAATTTATCATGGCGCTTATAGCAAGTGCCGTAGCGACACCACTCGGTATGATGGCAGGTATTTATCTTCGGGAGTATGCGACCAATAAACAGTTTAGCTCTATCATCAGAAACTTGAGTGATGTTATGATGTCGGCACCCTCTATCGTCATAGGGGTTTTTGTTTTTATCCTCTTTGTTGCTCCCTTTGGTAGCTATAACGGATGGGCAGGGATTGTGGCACTGAGTATCATGATGATGCCAATCATTATATCGACAACGGACAATATGCTCTCGCTTGTGCCAAAAGAGCTCAGAGAGGCAGGAATCGCTCTTGGGGGGAGCAAACATAAAATCATTTTACAGATTGTTATAAAAGCGGCAAAAGTGGGTATCACGACAGGCATCCTCCTCTCCTTTGCACGCATCATAGGAGAGACGGCGCCACTGCTTTTTACATCGGCGAACAATCAATTTTTTACACTTGATCTTAGTGGACAATTCCCCTCACTGACGGTGAGTATCTACAACTTAGCAACTTACCCCGATGCTTCAAGTAGAGAGTTGGCATGGTCGGCATCTTTTGTTTTGACGATGATTGTTCTATGCATCAACTTAACCGGACGCTACATCATAAAAAATAAGGAAAAATAAACATGGAAAACAGCAATATAGTCATCGATATAAAGAAATTCTTTTTCACTTATCCTGGGACACCGCTTCCGTCATTGAAAAATATTGATTTGTCGATAGAGAGAAATAAGATAACAGCACTCATAGGGCCAAGTGGATGCGGCAAATCAACACTGCTTCGCGCAATGAATAGAATCCATGATCTCTACCCGGGAAACAAATATGAAGGCGAGATCAATCTCTATAGGCAAGAGGATAAAGCAGAAAATATTTTAGAGCTTAGAAAAGAGAATGATTTTATCAAATTGCGTCAAGATGTCGGTATGATATTTCAAAAGCCGACCCCGTTTCCTATGAGTATATTTGACAATGTAGCGTATGGGCTTAAGCTTTCCGGAGTGAAAAACAAGAGTGAACTTGAGGGCAAGGTTGAAGCAGCACTCAAAGGTGCGGCAATTTGGGGAGAGACAAAAGATCGACTCAATACAAGTGCCATGGGGCTCAGTGGCGGGCAACAGCAGCGACTTTGCATTGCAAGAGCGGTGGCACTCAAGCCGGATGTGTTACTTTTTGATGAGCCTACATCCGCACTTGACCCCATATCTACAGGTGCTATAGAGGAGTTGATATCTGAGTTGAAACAAGAGGTTTCCGTCGTTATAGTTACGCATAATATGCAACAAGCAAGTCGTTTGAGCGATTATACGGCATTGATGTATCTTGGTGATCTTATAGAATATGATAAGACTGAGAAGATATTTTTAAATCCGACAGAAAAATTAACAGAAGATTATATAACAGGGAGGTTTGGATAATGTTACCGGAATATGTAGAAGCAAGACACAAAGTTAGAGATGAGATTATCGAGGTTATTAGTGATCTCTCATTGGCAAATAGATTGGCACTTCAAGCACTGGAAAGTGCAGATAAAGAGGGATTGAAAAAGGCAAAAAAACCTATCAAAGATATTTTAACAAGAACTGAAGAGATAGATAATCATATAGTGCTTATCTTTGCAAAATATACTCCTGAAGCTAAAGACCTTAGAGAGCTTATCGCCTATTTTAAAGTTACTTCCGTCGTCAATAGGGTTGTGATAAATATCGATAATTACATAAAGAATATGCAGATTTTTTTAGGTGATGATGAATCTGATTTCTATAAGATTATCAAGGAGTCTTTGAGTATCAATAGATTTACACTCAACGCCTTTGATTATACGCTTGAAATGTTTAAAACTTTTGATGATCATGAGAGATTAGAGATGCTAGCGGGCAAGATAGAAGTAGAGTATAGTAAAACAGATGATGTCTATTCGCTTATAGAAAAAGAGATTATCCAAAAAGCGGTAAGCTCACACAGTGTCGCCGAGGAGTATTTTAATCTTTTAAAATATATTCGTAAAAATATCAAGATTATAGAAAGATTAGATGATATATCTTCAAAGCTAATCTTTGCAAGAATCGGAGGCAAGCTTTAGAGCATATCGGTCTCTCTCGTGATATAATACACTCATGAAAAGTGATGAGATCGAAATAGTCGTTATAGAAGATGAAGAGGATTTGCTTGAACTTATTGAATATCATCTTCAAAAAGAAGGGTATAGGGTGAGCGGATTTTTATCTACTGATAGTGTAGAGCAATTCTTGCAAGAAGAGACCCCTGCTTTGATGATTGTTGATAGAAATCTTCCTCGTATTGAGGGAGGGAAATTTGTAGCAAGCCTAAGAGAGATAGGATATAATATTCCGGTAATATTTTTAACCGCAAAAGATAAAGACAGTGATATAGAAGACGGTTTTGAGTATGGTTGTGATGACTATATAACAAAACCTTTTAATTTTAAAGAGTTATTATTGCGGGTGAGGGCAATCTTAAAAAGAAGCGGTGTTATCGACCGTCAAAATGTTATTAGGTATAAAGATATCACCTTAAATAGAGATGCTTCGAGTGTTACTATAGATGCTCAAGAGATTATACTAAGCCCTTTGGAGCTTGAGCTATTGGCGTTTTTTCTAGAGAATCCAAGTAAAGCTATCCTAAGAGAAGAGCTCCATGATCGGTTTTGGAAAGATAAGTATGAGTATCCAAATTATAATGCGATGAATGTCACTATAAGTAGGTTAAAAAAGAAGATAGACCCCGATAAAAAACACGGTTGGATTAAAACCGTTTGGGGTAACGGGTACAAATTTGAATAAGGAGAGGGTGTGGATATAAGATCATTTGTCAATCTTTTTCAAAAAGATGAGGTTTTCCAAAAACATATATATTTAAATTATATTGAGCAGGCTCAAGAGGATTCGCTAAAACCCTTTCAGGTCGAGCTTATAAAGCTTCAGGAATATCTTGAGGAGCATGACTCAAAGATGATTGTTTTGATTGAGGGGAGAGATGCTTCCGGAAAAGGTGGCGCGATTCGTCGTATCACGCGGTATATGAATGAGAAGCATTACCGTGTTGTGGCACTAGGAAAACCTTCAGAAGTAGAGAGAAGTCAGTGGTATTTTCAGCGTTATGTTGAGCAGTTTCCAAGAGGCGGTGAAGTAGTACTTTTTGATAGAAGCTGGTACAACAGAGCCATGGTAGAACCTGTATTTGGTTTTTGTACCAAAGAGCAGTATCAGACATTTATGAATAGTATCCCATACTTTGAGGCTGATCTTGTCAATCATGGATTTTATTTTATCAAGATATATTTTTCCGTGACAAAAGAGGAGCAAAACCTCCGCTTTTTGGAGCGTGAGCATAATCCGCTTAAGCAGTGGAAACTGAGCGAGATTGATTTGCAGATGCAAGAGAAATGGGATAATTTTACATTGATGAAATATGAGATGCTCAAAAAAACTCATACACCCAAAGCACCTTGGACGGTTATTAGAAGTGATGATAAATTTAAAGCGAGGTTTAATGTCATAAAAACGATTCTCAATAGCGTTCCTTATAATGACAGAAATCCTGATCTTGATTATAGTGTGGATGATACCATTGTCCATAGTGGCAATAAAGAGATAGAGATTATGGAAGCGGATCTTAAAAATCAAGGGAAGTTCTTAGGGTAATCGTCAAGAGTATCTCGCAACATTTGCAGGGTATAAAACAAGGAAGGAGTTAGAAAATGATTAATCTCGATACTCTTGAGACATTAAAATGATAACTGATGAGAGTAAATAATTGTTCAATCAAAAGTTAATATGCGGTATAGATGAAGCAGGAAGAGGACCATTGGCAGGACCTTTGGTTGTCGCCGGTGTCGTGCTTTTAGAGGATGTTGAGGGTGTTAATGATTCTAAGAAAATTTCCGAAAAAAAAAGAGAAAAAATTTTTGAAAACATCAAAAAAACATCAAAATATCATATAGTTATGATTTCAGCGCAAGAAATCGATACTATCGGTATGAGTGCCACACTCGCAAAAGCACTTCGTGAAATACAAAAAAATCTAAGAGAATATCATCACATCTTTGATGGCAACTCCTCGTTTGGAGTTGAAGGAATCGAAACACTTATCAAGGCTGATGAGCAGATCAAAGAGGTGAGTGCGGCAAGCATACTCGCAAAAGTAACACGCGATAGATATATGCGCCACATTGCTTGCAAATATGTTGAGTATGATTTTGAAAAACATAAGGGTTATGGCACAAAAGCGCATATAGAGGCGATCAGAGAACATGGTAGATGTGCTGAGCATCGGATGAGTTTTAAAGTCAATGGGCTAGATAGGTAGCTATTTTTGTAACTCCATCAAAACACCATCACAATCCTCATAAAAATCTTTAAGTATCCTTTTTTCTTTAAATCCTAAAGCCTCATAGAGTGCTATAGCTTCTCTATTTTTGATCTTTACTTCAAGCGTTATGAGCTCAAAATCAAAAGTGTCTATAAAAAATGTCAATAGCTTCTTAGCAATCCCTCTTTTTTGAAACTCTTTTTTTGTAGCAAGCGAGTAGAGTCTGTAACCTCTTTTGCGTTTTAAAAAAAGAGCATAAGAGACTATAACATCATCGATTTGTGCAACATACAGCTCATTGCTCTTTATGTGATATCTGATAGAGGCAAGAGAGATCATAAAAGGATCATTTGCAAATACCTCATACTCAAGCGCATATATCTCTTTGGCATCACTGACGAGGGCTTTGCGGATATTCATTTTTGATAGATAGTATATTTTGGGATGAGTGTATTTGGTCTGTAAGACATCTTGACTTTTTTGAGGTTTTCAAATCCCATATCGTCGCCGACATTGATATAGATTGCGCCATATTTCTCTTTGAGGAGTTTGACAAATTCTCTAAAGATAAATTGTGCACACCCAAGTATTTCAAAATCGGTCTTTTCTATGATAACACTTGATGTAGCTTCATTTATCTTCTCACCAACCGTAAATCCCTTGAGTTCGTCATCAATGTAAATGACGATTCCGTAAACATCAAGTTCGTCATAATTATTGAGTAGCCTCTTTATAGCAAAGCGTTCAAAGTATATGCCGTCAAAAAAGTTTTCCATCTCCTCTTTTGGCATATAGGTTGCTCTATCTTTGACCCATTTATTGAAAAGTGCCATAACATCTTGTCCATGCTTCTCTTTTTCAAGAATTTCGATACGATGATTTGGATAGACTTTTTTAAATCTATTGATTTCGCCTCTCTTTGATTTGTAACTATCGCCCTTGAGTTCGATAAGACTATCCGCTTTATAGATATAATCAACCAATTTTTTCTCTATGACAAAATCTTTGAGCATCTCATAAATCTGCGTTCCCTCTTCGAGATAGTCGACAAAACCTTCCAAGAGATATTCATGGACATACTCTATCTTTGAGTAATTTTTATTGGTATTGTGTGCATTCATGATCTCAAAACATTGTAACATCGCCTCATAAGTGTTTGTTTTACTGCCGAGCGGAGGCAAGAGCATAGAGAGTTCGCCGGAATTGAGGATAAAAAGACAAAAGGTATCATTGACGATAGTGTAAAATCCGGTAGCACTTGAGAGCCATATAAAGTTTGACGCGAAAGTATAATCGCTCACATCAACATTGATGATCTTAAGATAGTGATCCATAACCTCTTTTGCTTCAAGATTGAAATGTTTCAAGGAGTAGTCATTGATGGTAAGTGTTGACATCTATTTTCCAAAGGTGATTTTATGAAATTGTACATCTTTTTAGAAGAATTGCGTCAAGTTTTTGAAATTATTTTTGAAGATTTTTTAAGTGGTGGCTCGAGGCAGAATCGAACTGTCGACACGCAGATTTTCAGTCTGCTGCTCTACCAACTGAGCTATCGAGCCAAAAGAGATAGAATTATAACTATCTAAGATTAATTTTAGCTTAGCATTGAGCCTTCTTAAAACTCTTTTACAATCTTGATAAAAAGATTGCCTCGTTCTTTGTAAGAGCTAAACTGATCGAGGCTAGCAGCGGCAGGAGAGAGCATCGCTATAGAGTCTTTTGTATGATGTTTAGCTATCTCTTTTACGGCTTTCTCCAGTGTGCCGAGTGCATAGGCAGGGATAGCATATCGTTTTGCCAAATCTATAAGTTTTGCTTCGTTTGAACCTATAGCATAGAGTGTCACTCGGTACTCTTTTAAAACATCAAAAAGTTCATCTAAAGCAACACCTTTATCATCACCGCCGAGTATAAGATGCAGTTCTTTGTCGCCATACGCTTTGACTGCTTGGATAGTTGCATCAAGGTTGGTGGCTTTTGAATCATTCACCCAAAGCCTCCCCTTGCTATCTGTAATCTCTTGCTGTCTGTGTGCCTCTTTGATAAAAGCATTTATGAGTGCATAATCAAGCTCACTATAGAGCACCTTTGTTGTGACAAGTGCTAAAAGAGCATCTTGTAGGAATGCACCTTTAAAACCGATCTTTGTTATATCGATATCAAAGGTATTTGCTAGAGATTCATTGGAGTCATACACTACGATAAAGGCGTCATTTTTTGGTACTTTGAGACCCTTAGGAATCAGAGCAAGCTCACCCTCTTTCATATTTTTAAGTGGGCTTAGCTTTGATTCTTCGTATGCCTCTTTAGTGCCGTGCCAATCGAGATGATCCGGAGTTATAGGCAAGAGGATGTAGATATTCGGCGCTGCTACTTTGGTGTGATGGAGCGTAAAAGAACTAGACTCCAAGACCCAAATTGGAGCCTCCGGGCTCATATCTGCTAGAGGCGTGCCTATATTACCTCCATTAATCGCCCCTCGCTTTTGAAGCAGGTGTGTTACCATCTGAGTTGTCGTTGTCTTGCCGTTTGTGCCACTTATCCAGATATTAAACGGTTTTTTTTGTGCTTTATCACCTAAAAAATAGTCATACTCGCTGATGGGATTTCTTGCTTTTTGAAGGAGAGGATGATTTGGTTTTATGCTAGGCGTGAGTACCTCGAGATCACTTTTTTGTGGATCAAATTCGCTTGAAGGGTAGATGGTATTGCCAAATTCATCTTCAAAACTCTCTTTTACATTATCATCAAAAAAGGTGCACCCACCTCCTAGCTTTTTTGCTATCGCTTTTGTGGTGAGTCCATATCCAAAGAGTGTAGGTTTTTTTTGCTTTTGCATTATCTAAACTTAAAGGAGATGAGTGCTAGGACATTTGCTAAAACGGCAATCATCCAAAACCTGACTATAATCTTATTTTCAGCCCATTTTTTCAGCTCAAAATGGTGATGAATCGGTGCCATGAGAAATATCCGCTCGCCTCTGAGTTTGTAGCTTCCTACTTGAAGTATCACGGAGGCGGTTTCGATGACGAAGATGATGCCGATAAGCAGAAGCAGTATCTCACTCTTGCCAAGTATTGCAAGGTAAGCAATAAGTCCGCCTATAGAGAGACTGCCGGTATCTCCCATGAAGATCTCTGCAGGATAACAGTTGAACCATAAAAAGCCTAAAAGCGCTCCCATAAATGCCCCGACAATGATTGCCATCTCTCCAACGCCTTTGATGTTAGGAACTAAAAGGTATTCACTAAAGATAGCATGACCGGTAACATATGTGATGAGTCCAAGCGAAGCAAAGGCGACGATAGAAGGTACGGTAGCAAGTCCATCGAGCCCATCTGTAAGATTGACCGCGTTGGTGGTTGCTAAAAATATGACAACCCAAAAGATAATCATAAGATAGGAGATATCAAAAAGCGGTGTCTTTAAAAACGGTACATAAAAATCAGTCGGGAAACCTATAATGACTAAAAAGATTGCTACTATAACTGAAGCTGCTATCTGCAACAAAAATTTACCTCTTGGGCTTAGTCCCTTGAGGTTGTCTCCTGAGAGGACTTTGCCGATATCATCTTTGAGCCCTATGAGACCAAAACTTATGATCGTAAAGAGTCCTCCGAGAAGATAGAAGTTTGTGATGTTGCCACTTATGAGTATAGCGATGATGGAAGCAGTAAGAAAGACAGCCCCACCCATTGTGGGCGTCTTGCTTTTTGCTTCATGTGCTGTGACATATTTGTTGATAGGTTGACTCGCATTCTTTGCTTTTGCCCATCGGATATATCTAGGCATAAGAAAAAGTGTGAGCGTCAGCCCGATAAAAAATGCAATCCCTGCGCGTACGGATATATAACTAAAAAGATTAAAGGGTAGAAAATTAGACAAAAAATAGATCATGGCATTAACTTTTCTGGTATTTTAGATTTGTGTAACATTCTACTATGTTTCTTTTGAAAAAAAGATAGTTCTAAGCAAAATTCGATGAAGTTGGCTATAATCTTGATATATTAAAAGTGGAAAATGAGATTTGATGGAAAAGAGTAGATATACCTCAAAAAAGGTACGGCTTTATGATCTGCTTCGGTGGAGATTTGATGTACTCTTTTCAAAAAAAGGCGCAGATGATTGCAAAAAGATGATAGTTATCAAAGAGAGTACAGCACTTCAGCCCAATGTAGCCTTGTGGCTAGGGCATGCTACACTTTGGGCAAACATGAATGGTCTCGATATCATTATCGATCCGCTTTTTGGTAGTATTCCCTTTTATAAAAGACATACTGAACTTCCCCTTTTGAAAGAGCAAATCAGGGCAGATGTTGTACTCATCACACATTCGCATTATGATCATTTTGATATGCCATCAATCAAATTTCTCATAAAACAGAACCCAAATTTAACGATAGTGGCTCCAAAGGGCTTTAGAAGATACTTTAAAAAGTATAAAAACTTGATTGAACTTGATTGGTGGGAAGAGTTCCATATCAAAGGTGTAGTAATCACATTTGTCCCCTCTCTGCATTGGAGCAATAGATATTTGCTTGATAAAAATAGAACACTTTGGGGCGGCTTTGTGCTAGAAAATGCCCAATGTAGTTTTTACCACTCAGGAGACACTGCTTATGGAGAGCAGTTTGCAGAGATAGGGAAACGCTTTAAGATAGGCGATGCTTTTTTACCAATAGGCGCGTATAAACCTGAATATATCATGCGTCACAATCATCTTGATCCGCAAGAGGCACTCAAAGCATGTGCTGATCTTGGGGTGGATAGATTTATTCCTGTGCATTACGGCACATTTAAACTCTCCGATGAGTCACTATGTGAGCCGTTAGAGTGGCTAGAAAAGCTACTTCAGGAGCAAAAATATCCATTTACTACTGCAGCGTTTACTATCGGAGAAGGTATCTATTTGAGCAGGATATCCACACTCAAATCAACTTGATCTCTCACGGTCAATAGAAACATTTTCGGTGGCTCTATCCCAAAATCACTCATTTTGATTTTACTCTTTGCAACGATGTGTATCTTGCCCTTTTCGCTTGTTATAGTAGCATCAAAAGAGAGTGCTCTAGAGACCCCATGAAGCCAAAGAGTGCCATTGAGCATATAGTTATCACCATTTTCGATAACTTCGGATATCTTGTAAGATGCTTTTGGAAAAGATGAAGATTCGAGTGCACTCTGCATATGATCATCTCTCTCTTTGTTATCACTGATAAAGTCCATCATCGACACCTCTATAGTGCCTCTTAAAGTTTTTGCCAATCCATTTTGTATCGTCAGTTTTGATGTTGCTTTGCGAAATGTAGGATCGATCGTGCGATCACCAAATACTTCCGTGTGTGCTCGTATAAAACCTGAGTCAAATTTGAGGCTTTGTCCGTGTATGAAAGCGCTTATAAGCGTAAGCAGAATGATTACCTTTTTCATATTTTCTCCTATTTAAGATAAAAAATGCTGCACAAAAGAGTGCAAAAATTAAGTAGACGATCCAAATCTGTTTTTCAAGAGCTATCGCATTTGCCAAACTTGTTGCTACCCATCCGACAAGTACCATAGTGACCCCTATGGCTTTTATATTATTTAGGTTAATAATATATCTAAATAATGAAAAATTATAATATGAAATTGTAAATGGATAGATAATGGCGAGTAAAATAGGTATTTTTATCGTGAAAAGTAGATAAGAAATGACAAAAAGCGGGAAGATGATACGATGTTTTTTGATTACATCCATTGGGTACTTATAGGCTGCAAATATACCTATGATGTGAAATGTTATGATAGTGAGCGTGTAGTGGTTCCAGATATCCATATCGATAGATCTACTAAGTGTCTCAAAAAGTGCCGAATCTGCAAATATCCATAGCACTAAAATAGCGATGATTTTTCCATCAATCTTTTCTTCAATCTTCTTCGTGGGTTTCAGCTCCATAAAAAGAAGAGAAGCGATAGAGATAATCGAGAGCACAAAGGCGATGCCGTCTCTTTGCTCAAAAGGATAAGAGTAAAGCGCTGTTCCTATGGCGTATGAGAGTCCAAGTCCAATCGCTAAGTTTATCTTATTTTGATCTTTGAAAACAAAAAAGAGCAGCGGTGTCGTATAGCCGACGATAAAACCAAGCAGGAGTATCCACAAAAGAGAATAATGAGGATAAAAAAGCGAAAGCAACAGTTGGCACAAAAAAAGAGCAAAAAGCTCTACTTTTATATGATTGTGTTTGATAAACGCTGCAAATAGACTCCCCAATACCCCGCCTATCGGTAGTGTATAGAGATCATGGATATGCGAATCAAAAGCGCCGACAATCCCCGTTTGTGCTATGAGTAGATAGTAGAGAAGTTGAGCGCTTAGAAGGAGTGTATAGGCATTCATCGCTCACTCCTCAATAAGAGCCAATAGGCAGAAGCAAAGCCTATATCATATACGCCGACCAAAAGCCCGATATTATCGATATGATTTGTTGTAAAGAGCGCTATAAATGTAGAGCCGACAAGTACACGGATGAGAGCACTAATGTTTGCTAAGAGCTCACTTTGAGTAAAAAGTCCAAAAAAGTGGATCATCCCAACCCCTATCATAAAGGCAAAAACCACATACTCATAACTTCCGTTAAAGTGAAGTCCAAGAAGAGCAAAGATAACATTGCCAACAAGTATCAAAAGAAGACCTCCGATGCCATCACTCAATAGACCGACTAGATGGTAAAAAGATATTTTAGATTTGAGTTTGAGTCCGAGGTTTTTTATGGATATAAAGAGTATATAGATGATAATGAGTAGCCCAAAAAATGATCGAAGTATCCATAGATAATTGATATTCATCTCAAAAAGCCCTGCTTCTTTGATGCCGGCGATACTAAGCACGAGAGTAATCAAACTCAATGCAATACTCCAAAAGATAGCAAGGTGTTTGCTAAAGAGGTTCGGCAGGAGATGGTAGAGTATACTCAACCCCATAAATGCCACGCCTATACCCATAGCGATATGTGCATGACCGATGACGAGATCATTTTTATGGATCATATGTCGGATTTCGGGGACAAATAGGATATTGCCCTCTATATCGACAAAGAGAAATGCCAAGATAGATATGATGAGGTATGGGTTTGTTTTGTAACTGATCTTTGCATCTTTGAGCCAGATAAAAAGAAGAGGGATATAAAGGAGCGTGAGGTATTGGAAAAACCACTCTTCGTTGTAGCTTAGTGAGTGCAAAAAGTTGCGGATAATGAGCGAGATGATGTAACCCGCAAGCGGGATGATCCACAAGATATGCACCCTCGGGGTAAAATCTTTATGTGCAAAGAGTTTTATAAGGAGATAGTAGAGAGGTATGAGCGCGAAACTCATACCAAGAGTATTGTCGCCATGGGGACCTACAAGGGTCTTTTCAACTTGTCCATAGGAAGGATTCATCAAAAAGATCAGTAAAAAAGGCGCAACGATGGTTGCTGCAAAAGAGACATTGACCCACAGAGGTCTTGTGCTCCCATAGTTCTTGATAGCTAAAAAGAGTGCATAGATATAAAAAAGACCACTAGAGGCTAAGATAAAGTTGAGCCAGTAGGCAAAGTCATAAAAAGGTAAACCTCTGATATCTCCAAATAAAATAGTCATACTCATAAGGAGCAAAAAGAGATTCCATGTTACAAAATATCTTTTGAGATTTCTGATGATGGCAGCATCGAGTATTCGGTCTTTTTCAAAAAGAGCAAACGGTAAAAGCGATAGGATAAGCGGAAAAAATCCATAGAGCATCTGGGAGATATGGAGTGATCGCATACGACTTGCCACTAAAAGGGAGTCAAAATCACTCACTCCTAGAAGCTCTAGTGAATATACTAGTCCTGCGCCCAGACCGATAATGAGCCATATAAAAAGAAGATTTATCTCACTGTGTATAAATGTTTTTAACAAAACCATCCTCCATTTCTATGATCATATCAGCATAATCGATTATCTTCTTATCATGCGTAGCGACAACAAAACCCGTCTTTTTAAACTTTTTAAAGAGCTCAAAAACACCTATGGCATTTTTCGTATCGAGATTGCCCGTTGGCTCATCGGCAAAAACAAAGGTCGGATCATTGATAAGTGCGCGTGCAATCGCGGCTCTTTGACGCTCGCCTCCAGAAACTTCATCACTATATCTTGAGGCGAGATGCTCTATGCCAAGGGCTTTTAAAAGAGCATCACTCCTAGTTGTGTCAAAAGCGTTGAGTGTTATATTTTCTTCTATGCTCAAATAGTCGATAAGATAGTGAAACTGAAAAATAAAGCCGATATTCTTTTTGCGAAACTCATCTATATTTTTTATGGCTTCTAAAGATATATCATCATAATGCACCCTCCCACTAGAAGCTCTTAAGAGTGAAGAGAGTATCGCTAACAGTGTAGTTTTCCCACTCCCGCTCTCTCCAATGATAGCTGTTATACAAGAGGATTTTATCTCGAGGTTGATATCGTGCAAGATATGCTCTTGATCGTAAAAATGTTCGATATGTTCTGCTCTCAATCTCACCTTGCACCCCCTTGAAGGATGAGACTCATCGGGTCAACTCGTGATGCCCAAATGGCAGGAAGTAAGGAGCCGAGTGTTGCCATGATAATCGATATAAAAAATACACTAATCGCTAAAGAGGGTGTGATATCACCATTGATATAGCCTTGAAATTTTTCCATATGCCCTATAGCATCCAAAATCAGATACGATAATGTGATAGCACAGAGATATGCCAATATCGCTACGATAAGTGTCTCAACGATAAGTTTTATGATGATGGCTCTACTTGAAAAACCGAGAGAACGCATGATGCCAAACTCGACTTTTCGATCATTGACAACCATGCTCATCATACTCACGATGCCCAATATCCCCATCAAAAAAGCAAGCGAAGAGATAACATCGGAGCTTATCTTTATGATTTTAAATTGATTGTAATTATCTATAAATTCATCCGTTGTTTTTGCTTCTATGTCATCATCGAGTGCATTGATTTGCGCACTGATGTCTTTTTTATTGATATCATTAAGCGTAATAAGAAAGAGCGATGCACTTTTGTGAAATATGCTTGATGCATCATCAAGCCCTATCACAACACCTCCATCTTCAAAGCCGATATCACTTTTATAAACACCGGAGACCTTAAACTCTTTTTTTGAGATTGTTACAGTCTGTGGTGCTTGAAGTAGCTTATATATCTTTTCCCCAACCATTACTTCATGTAAGCCCGGGTACTTGCCGCTTATCAGCTTGTAGTTTTCAAATCTATTTTTACTTACTCCATAGATACCGACAATCGGAAGATTATCAACAGGAGAAGCTCCCAGTATAAGCGTGTTGACCTTTTTAATATTTTCTATCTTTTCTATCTTGAATCTTAATGAGCGGTTGATGTCGCTAAAAAATGTATCAGAGATGCCTTTTTGAGTGACGATGATATCGCCATCGGTTTTGAGCATGGTACTATACATTGTGACAACCCCGTTTGCAATTGCACTGATAAGAAAGATGGCACAGATTGAGACAACCATACTTGCAAAAATCAGCATAGTTTTCAATCTATTTTTTCTAAGAGCTTTAATCGGTGTGATCATTTATCTCCCTAATATTTTAAATATGTAAAATTATAGATTTAATCAATTAATATATAATTAATAGTTTTACTTATATTTGTATGCTTTATATTTATCTTTTGTTTATCTTTGGTATCAATATTTATAGATTTAAGGTTCTATTTTTTGTTATAATGAAACATTAACTATTATTTGCTTTTTTAGCAGTTTTAGGGTATATGATGTTTTAGATTTATAAAAAGAGGGCGAATGAAAGGGCAAAAAACCGTACTAATCATCACTGATGGCATTGGACACAAGCCAAATGCAAAGTGTAATGCATTTTTGGATGCAAAAAAACCGACTTATGATTGGCTTTTTAAAAATGTACCCCATACGCTTATCTCTACACATGGGCTGAGCGTCGGTCTTCCCGAGGGGCAGATGGGCAACTCAGAAGTAGGGCATATGACACTTGGAAGTGGAAGAGTGCTCTATCAAGATTTGGTAAAGATATCTAAAGCATTAGGTGATGGAACTTTGGAGTCTAATGATGTGTTGTGCTCACTCTGTGAGCAATCAAAAGATATACATATCATCGGGCTTATGAGTGATGGAGGGGTGCATTCACACATAGAGCATATGATTGGTATTGCCAAAATTGCCAAAAAAAGAGCCAAGAAAGTTTGGCTGCATCTTATAACGGACGGTAGAGATGTTTCTCCGACCTCTGCACCTAAATTTTTAAGTCAAATCGAGAATATTTGCGATGATGATATAGCCATCGCGACACTCGGTGGTAGATTCTATACTATGGATAGAGATAACAGATGGGAACGAGTACAAAAAGGGTATGAGGCTATCGTGCATGCAATGCCAAAAAGTGAACTTACACCCATACAGTATGTACGCAAGAGTTATGAAAAGGGAGAGAATGATGAGTTTATAGAACCTGTTGCTTTTGCAGGATTCAGTGGCTTAAATGATGGAGATGGCGTTGTGATGATCAACTTTAGAGCTGATAGAGCAAGAGAGATTACGAGAGCTTTAGGTGAGAAAAATTTTGATAAGTTTCCAAGAGCCGCAAAAGATATAGATATCATAACAATGACCGCCTACGATAAAAGTTTTGATTATCCAATCATTTTTCCAAAAGAGAATCCGACCGATACGCTTAGTGAGGTAATCAGCCGGGCAGGCTTGAAGCAGATGCATATAGCAGAGACAGAGAAATATGCGCATGTAACATTCTTTTTTAATGGAGGAGTTGAAGAGCCATTTGCAAATGAAAAGAGAGTGCTTATCCCGAGTCCTGATGTAAGAACTTATGATCTAAAGCCTGAGATGTCAGCTCCCGATGTGGGCGTAGCCACAAGAGATGCGATCAAGGATGGCTATGATTTTGTTGTTGTCAATTTTGCAAATGGAGATATGGTCGGGCATACAGGCAATTATGAAGCAGCTCTTAAAGCCGTAGAAGTTGTTGATAGGGAGATAGGGGCAATCATTGAAACCGCAAAACAACATGATTATGCTATACTCCTAACAAGTGATCATGGAAATTGTGAAGAGATGTGTGATAGCAAAGATAATATCTTGACCAATCACACAGTAGGCGAAGTGTGGTGCTTTATGATAGCAAAAGAGCCAACCAAGCTCAAAGAGCATGGTGGTCTCAATAATATCGCAAAAACCATCTTGGAGCTTATGGGTTTAGATGCTCCGGAAGTTATGGATGAATCACTTTTTATTTAGGGGGTTGATAAGTCATGCAAGAGAAGATAAAAGAGTCCGTTGCAACACTGTTGGCACATATCATAAAGATAGATCATAGAAACTTAGAGAAAGAGGCTCCACTCTTTTGCTCTATGCTAGGTGCTGATTTTGGATGTAGTGAAGAAGAGGCAAAAAAGTTCCTAGAAAAGATTATGAAGAAAGAGTATAATATTGATTATCACATATCGCTTATCAACAAAGCACTATGTGATGACAAGTTCAGCAAGATGCAAATCTTAGACAGACTCAATCATATCATATATTCAGACGAGATAACACCTCAAGATTATGATGAGTTTGAGCGTATCAAAGAGCAACTTTTTAGATGTAAAAAGTGATTTAAAAAAATAGTGTTATAATTTTTACATAGATTTGCAAAAGGAAATAGATGGTTTTTAGCGGAAAGAATGTCCTTGTAACAGGTTCAAGCAGAGGAATAGGTGCTGAGATAGCAAAGGTTTTAGCCGGTTATGGTCTTAAGGTTTGGATCAATTACAGAAGTGGTAAAGAGCAAGCGGATGCCGTATGTAGTGATATAAAGAAGAGCGGGGGCAACGCTGAGGTCATAGGGTTTGATGTCGGAGATGAGAGCGCATTTGTTGATGCGGTAAAAAAGATTGTTGCAAGTGATGGAGAGTTGAGCTATCTCGTCAATAATGCCGGCATTACCAATGACAAGCTCGCACTTAGGATGAGCAGTGAAGATTTTATGAGTGTGATAGAAGCAAATCTTAAATCAGCATTCATAGGGTGTCGAGAATCTCTAAAAACAATGAGCAAAAAGAGATTTGGTGCCGTCGTTAACATCGCATCAATTGTCGGCGAAAGTGGCAATGCGGGACAGACCAATTATGCAGCTAGCAAGGGCGGAATGATTGCTATGAACAAAAGCTTTGCGCTAGAGGGCGCAAGCAGAAACATTAGATTCAATGCTGTTACTCCCGGTTTTATAGCAACAGAGATGACAGAAGTGTTGAAGCAAGAAGTTAAAGATGCATTTACTTCCAAGATACCCCTCGCAAGATTTGGAGAGCCAAAAGAGGTTGCCCAGGCAGTTGCATTTTTATTGAGTGATTATGCAAGTTACATCACAGGCGAGACACTCAAAGTAAACGGCGGAATGTACATATAGAGATGAGAAAAATACTCCTATTAGAAGATGATCAAGGACTCAACGAGACGCTCGATGATTTTTTATGTGAAATGGGATTTTGTGTTGATAGCACAATGGATCCTTATAGTGCACTCGATCTGACCTATAAAAGCAGATATGATCTCTATCTTTTTGATGTGAAATTGCCCTATGAGAGTGGGTTTGAGCTTTTAAGAAAATTGAGAAATAGTGGCGATGTAACACCGACGATATTTATCACTTCAAAAGATACTCTTGAATCCCTCAAAGAAGGATTTTATATCGGAGCAGATGACTATATCAAAAAACCGTTTGATCCCGATGAGCTTCGCTGTAGAATTGATGCGGTCTTAAGAAGACAGATAAGAGAAGAGATTATCCATATAGGAGAGTATACATTCGATGCCAAAGAACATAAACTTTTCACCGGCAATCAAGAGATAAGCTTAGGAGTTAAAGCCTCAAAGCTGCTCAATTTGCTCTTAGAGGCAAACGGTAATATGGTTTCGATGGAACTTATCAAAGATAGATTGTGGAGTAGTTCAGAAGGCTCAAGTGATGGATCTTTGCGTGTTTACATTACCAATCTAAAGAAATATTTTGGCGATAGAGTCAAAAATATTCGAGGAGTCGGCTATTGTCTAGAAAGGTAAAGAAATCCAAAAATTTTAAAGAGATTTCTTTAGGTGTGCTTTTTTATCTTTTATTCTCTTTTTTAACTTGGATGCTTCTCTATTTTTATCAGTTGGAAAATGAGTTTAGTGCCAAAAACTTTATCTTTGCGAGTATCCTCTTTTTTATTATTTCGATTGCATGTGGCTATCTTTTGGTGTCCTATCTTTTAAGTTCACAACATAAGATAAAAAAACAGATTATCAAAGTAAGTGATGAGGTAATGCATGAACTCAACATTCCGCTTTCAACGATAACTACCAATACCTCGATGATTAGAAAAAATCTACAAGATGAGAAAGATATAGTTCGGCTCACTAGGATAGAAGATGCAACTCGTAAGTTAAAGAGACTTTATGAGAATCTCGTTTATGATATCACAAAAGATGTGCTTCCTATTGAAAAAGAACAGTTTTTAGTCGAGAAAACTCTAAAAGATTGTAGCATCTATTTTATGGAGCAGGGTAGAAATATCTTTCATTTTGATTTAGATACAACACGAATTTTAACAGATAAAATAGGCTTTGAGCAAGTTATTGATAATCTTTTATCGAATGCGATGAAATATTCGAAAAGAGATAGCAAGATTACTATCACGCTCAAAGATGCAAAGATTGAGATTGAAGATGAGGGGATAGGGATAGATGAGACAGAGATGTTGCATATTCATGAGCTTTATTATCAGGGTAATAGCGAGAGCGAGGGCAAGGGGATAGGTTTGGCGATTGTAAAGAAGTTTTGTGATAAAAACGGTATAGATTTTGCAATATATTCAAAAAAGAATCAAGGGACAAAAGTTGTTCTTGACTTAAAAATACTTGTAATTTAACACTTTTTTAACACTTTAAAGTAAAAATTTGCATTGACAATAGAGGGGAATAATTGATGCTAGAGAAGAGATATTATATTTCATTATTATTCACATTTTTTTTATATGCATCATGTGGGGCTATTTTGTTATATTCTTTTAACGCACCTCCGGTAGTTTCCGATAAAGATATAGATAAAGATTGTGTCTGCTTGAGTATGAGTGATTTTGTCCCTGAAGTTAAAGAAGAAAAAGTTAAAGAGCAAGAGGTTGAAGAGATAATTGAAAAAGAAGAACCACCCAAAGTAGTTATTCCAAAAAAAATTGTAGAAAAAAAGAAAATTGTTCAAAAAAAAGAAAAAAGTGCTCCGATAAAATCAATGATGGCGAAAAAATCTGATCAAAAAATAGTCGGAGACAGTCAGAAAAAAATGAGACTCTTGGAGCTTAAAAAAAGGATAGCCTCAAAAAAATATTATCCTGATTTTGCAAAAAAACGAGGGATAGAAGGGAGGGTTGTTGTGAGTATGAAGATACTGCCAAATGGCGCTCTCGGTGGGCTTAGCATGACAGGACCAAAAATATTTCATGCATCTATACGCAAGATAGTCCGTGACTCTTTTCCATTGCAAGTGAATGGATGTGTAACCAGTTTGCCGACTGAAGTTTCCATCAATCTAGACTACTCTTTGAAAAATTAGCATTTTAATCTTAACACTTTTTTAACACTTCTTGAAGACAATTTACCTGCCATGCGCAACATTTAAGGAGTAATTATGAAGAAGACACTATTTATCTCATGTATCTGTGCTGCCTCTTTAGTATCATCGGAGTTGGATCTTGGGGACATAGAGATAGAAGATAAGATTGACAATAAAAAAGTAAAAAATGTTAGGGGAAGCGAGATAAAATCAGCAGATGTTGCTGAAGCACTCTCAAAAAATATTGCAGATTTGACGCTTGTGAGAAGAAGCGGGATAGCTAATGATATTGTACTTAGGGGTTTCAAAAAAGATAATCTCAACATCACGGTTGACAATGCGAAGATATTCGGTGCTTGTCCAAATAGAATGGATCCGCCTACCTCGCATGTTTTGAGTAGTGCTATTGAGAGCATTGAGATTACTGAGGGACCCTTCAATGTAGAAGATTTTGGCTCACTCGGGGCAGATATTAGCATAAAAACTTTGGAGCCAAAAGAGGGTTTTAGCGGTGAAGTTTTAGTTAATGCCGGGAGTTTTGGTTATAAAAAAGGCTCAGCACTTGTAACAGGAGGCAACGATAAGTTTAAATTTCTCATCAGCGGCTCAATCGAAGAGGGTGAGCAGTATGAGGACGGTAACGGTGATGATTTTGTCGGGCAGATAGACAAAGCAATTGCTAGAGGTGATGCAGTGACCGGCAATCAGTATCAGTCAACATATGAGAATATGGATGCATTTGAGAAAAAGAGTTTTATGGGAAAATTCTTATGGGATATAAATGAGAACCATCAGATTAGATTTGGTTATACAAAAAATCAAAGTGACAATATTCTCTACCCAAATAGCCCTATGGATGCGATTTATGACGATTCTGAGATCATAACTCTTGGGTATAAAGCAAAAAACTTAGGTGCATTTTCTAAGGTTTTAGATCTTGAAGTTTATACTTCAAGCGTAGAGCATCCGATGTCTAATGTTTATAGAAATTCAGCTGCAATGGCAGAGATGACACACTACTTGGAGACAAAAACGAGTGGAATCAAACTCAAAAACAGCTTTGAGCTTGCCAATCATATGATAACGGCAGGGATTGATTGGAGCCATAGAAATTGGGATGGAGGTTATTATAAAGATGGAAGCCCGCTTCCTGAAGCGATGTTTCATAGTATCTATGATGTTGATACAGAAAACAGAGCTCTTTTTGTAAAAGATGACATCAAGATAGGAGAAAAACTCTCATTAGAATTGGGTGCAAGATATGATGATACGGCCATCACAACCCCAAGAGCTACTTCAGAAGACAGAGATTTTGATGATCTTAGCGGATACCTTTATGCTTCATATAAAATGGATGAGAGTATGAGATTCTTTGGCGGCATCGGTAAATCAGTGCGTGTGCCTGATCCAAAAGAGCTCTATTTTTATAGTAAGACCGGAGCATCTGTCGGTAATGATACTCTTGATAGTGTTAAAAACTATGAGGCTGATATCGGGTTAGAAAAGAGCTTTGGAGATTTTACAATCAAAGGTAAACTCTTTTATAGTATGTTAGAAGATTTTATAGCTTATAATGCAAGTAAAACCACAAATAATTATGAGAATGTTGATGCGAAGATATATGGGATAGACATCTCAGGAAGCTATATAGCGACTGAAACATTGATGTTTAACTATGCCTTTGCTTATCAAAAAGGCAAGAAAGATACTCCACTTGAAGGACAGTTAGACAAAAATCTTGCAGAAATTCCTCCTATGAAAGCGATATTGGGTGTGACTTATATGCCGATAGAAAGCTTAAGTTTAGAGGCAGATTTGATTGCAGCAGCTTCTTGGGATGATGTAGATAGCGAAAATGGTGAGCAAGATATCGGAAGTTACGGTATCGTGAATCTTAAGGCGACTAAAACTTTTGCTCATAATATCGAGTGGAGCATTGGAGTTGATAATCTCTTTGATAAAGTATATCAAACTTCAAACACATACAAAGATCTTACGCTCTTAACGGGTCCTGATGATAGTATGCTACTTAATGAGCCCGGAAGATATATCTATACGCAGTTAAAATATAAATTTTAATTTTCCTTCTAGACCCTCCGTCGGCGGGGGTCAATGATGATACTTTTCATACTAAAATAACTCTATTTCTCTCTACTCTTTCTAAACCAAGTGGATTTTAGATTTTTTTTCGATATAATTTGAGTGCTATTAAAATGTAAGGAGAAAAAACCAATGGCATTATTTGATGAGGTAAAAGATGTTGTTGTAGAGCAGCTAAATGTGAGCCCGGATGAGGTAAAAGAAGGATCAAAATTCGTAGAAGACCTGGGAGCAGATAGCCTAGATGTCGTTGAGCTAGTAATGGCTTTAGAAGAGAAATTTGATATCGAAATACCAGATGATCAAGCTGAGAAAATCGCAACAGTGTCAGATGCTGTAAAGTTTATCGAAGACAATAAATAAATAATAATTCCCCCCTGGGGGACTTTATATTGATTAAAATTAAGAGATTTACTAAGCTTTTAGTTTTGCTCAATCTACACTGATGCAAGGAGACAAAGTGAAAAGAGTAGTCATAACAGGCTTAGGAATGATAAATAGCCTCGGGCACGATAAAGAGAGTGCATTTAAGGCGATAGTTGACGGGAAATGCGGTATAAGAGAGATAGAACTTTTTGATGCTACGAATCAATCGGTGAGAATTGCTGCTGAGGTTGTAGATTTTGATCCAAATACCGTCATGGATCCAAAAGATGTTAAAAAAGCTGATAGATTTATACATTTAGGGATCAAAGCGGCTAAAGAGGCTATCCAAGATACTGAGCTTCAAGAGTTTGACTCTGAGCGTTTTGGGATTTCATGTGCTTCGGGTATAGGTGGTCTTGGCAATATCGAGAAAAATTCTTTGGTTTGTGAAGCGCGAGGCCCAAAGAAAATTTCACCATTTTTTATTCCCTCTTCGCTTGTCAATATGCTTGGAGGATTTATATCTATAGAACATAGTTTGAGAGGTCCAAATATTTCAAGTGTCACGGCATGTGCTGCCGGAACACATGCTATCATCGAAGCGACTAAAACTATCATGCTTGGTGGAGCTGATAGAATGCTAGTTGTCGGTGCCGAATCGGCAATCTGCGCTGTAGGTATAGGTGGTTTTGCATCAATGAAAGCGCTTAGCACAAACAATGAAGACCCTCTAAAATCTTCTCGTCCTTTTGACGCCGATAGAAATGGTTTTGTCATGGGTGAAGGAGCAGGAGCATTAGTCCTTGAAGATTATGATCTTGCTGTTGCGAGGGGAGCTAAGATATATGGCGAGGTATTAGGTTTTGGCGAGAGTGGCGATGCAAACCATATTACAACTCCCGTTATGGACGGACCTGCTAGAGCCATGAAAGCTGCTATAAAAATGGCAAAAGTTGAAAAAATCGACTATATTAATGCACATGGCACAAGCACACCTGCAAATGACAAAAATGAGACTGCAGCAATCAAAGATGCGCTGAGCGGGATGAGTATGCCTCCGATTAGTTCAACAAAAGGACAAATAGGTCATTGCCTTGGTGCGGCCGGTGCTATAGAAGCAGTCATTTCACTCATGGCGATAAGAGACTCCATTTTACCTCCTACGATTAACTATGAGACGGTTGATCCCGATTGTGATCTTGATTACATCCCAAATGAGGCAAGAAAAGCCGATATCAACATAGTAATGAGTAATTCATTTGGTTTCGGCGGAACTAATGGAGTGATACTTTTTGGTAAAGTATAAGGTTTATACATGACAACTTATTTAGATTTTGAGCAAAAGACTAAGATGCTTCAAGAAGAGTTAGACTCAGCGAAAGCAAAAGGTAATGCAAGCGAGATAGCAAAAGCTCAAAAAAGTTTAGATAAAGAGGTCGAACGAAGTTTCAAAGTGCTCACCGATTATCAAAAATTGCAGTTAGCACGACATCAAGATCGACCGTATTCACTTGATTATATCAGGCTTATTATGGATGATTTTTACGAAATTCATGGTGATAGAGCCTTTAGAGATGACCCTGCTATGGTTTGCTATATAGGATATATCGGCGGACAAAAGACTATGGTTATTGGTGAGCAAAAGGGAAGAGGTATCAAAAATAAAGTAAAAAGAAATTTTGGTATGCCAAATCCGGAAGGCTATAGAAAAGCATTAAGAGCTGTTAGATTGGCGGAAAAATTTGACATTCCTGTACTTATGCTCGTGGACACTCCGGGCGCCTATCCCGGTCTTGGAGCTGAGGAGAGAGGGCAGAGCGAGGCAATTGCAAGAAATCTTTTTGAGTTTACAAGTATTGCTGTACCGATGGTTTCTATCGTTATAGGAGAAGGTGGAAGTGGCGGAGCACTAGCCATAGGTGTTGCCGATAGACTTGCTATGATGCGTTATTCTGTCTTCTCTGTTATCTCACCCGAGGGATGTTCAGCAATCCTTTGGAATGATCCTGCCAAAGTTGAGCAAGCAACAAAAGCACTCAAAATCACTCCTTCGGATCTTATTAAATACGGGTTGATAGATGATGTTGTAGATGAGCCGCTTATCGGAGCGCATAGAGATAAAGAGGGTGCAGCATCTGCGCTCAAATCATATTACTTGAAGAGTCTTGGAGAGTTAAGAGCACTCAGCGTAGAAGATATGCTAGAAAAAAGATACAACAAATTGACAAAAGTCGGTGCTTTTGCTGAGTAGGAAGTCCTTTGTTTCATGATATAGCCGTTATATTGGTCGATAAGATCGGCGAACTTGGCTATATCGGCATCTTCTTTTTGATGTTTTTAGAGAGTAGTTTCTTCCCTTTTCCTAGTGAGATAGTGATGATACCGGCAGGATATCTAGCGTATAAAGGTGAGATGAATATCTATCTCGCACTTTTTGCAGGTGTTTCGGGATCACTTGCCGGAGCTCTTTTTAACTACTATTTAGCTCTGCATTTTGGTCGATCTTTTTTGCTCAGATTTGGGAAATATATGTTTTTAAAGCCGGAGAGTCTCTATAAGTTGGAGAGTTTTTTTGCAAAACACGGCGAGATATCAACTTTTAACGGCAGATTAATTCCCGGTGTAAGACAATATATATCCTTTCCTGCCGGACTTGCAAAGATGAATCTTTTTAAATTTTCTCTCTATACATCTTTTGGTGCACTTTTATGGCTTGCGGTATTGGTATTATTGGGCTATTTTTTAGGGGCAAAACAAGAGCTTATCGATAGATATCTCAATATAGCAGTAATCACGCTCTTGGTTTTTGTCGGAGTTTGTACTTTAGTATATATCTTCTGCAAGAGAGAGAAGTCTAAATAGTCCATATCTTTCTATTTTTCCCTTTTATCTTGAGACTATTATGAGCAAATTTTGTACCATTTTTGATAGCGACATAGGATCTGTGCTCATGTATCGTTATATCGCCGATATGCTCATATGCGATTCCGCCATCTTTTATCAGAGCGCCCAAGATATCTTTTGGGCTCATTTTATCTTTTTTCCCGGCGCTGATAACGAAAGTTGTGTTTGCGCTTGGTAATTTTGATGCGAATTTACTATCACTTATTTTAAGTTCACTGTGATTTTCCGAAAGTGTTTCAAAAAATGCTTTTTGTGATTTGAAAAATAGCGATATCGCTTCTCCTGATTTTTCTGCTCTTGCAGATCTTCCTATCCTGTGTGTATAGGACTCTTTTTTATCAGGCAATTTATAGTTTAAAACCATATCGATATCATCTACATCAAGACCTCTTGAGGCTATATCTGTTGCTACAAGAATTCTAGCTGAGCCGTTTGCGAGCTGTATCAAGGCTTCGTTTCTACTAATCTGATCGAGATCACCATTTAAAAGAGCACACGATATTTTATGTGCCTTTAGTAGCTCTTCTATCTCATATGTCTCCTCTTTTGTATTGCAAAAAAGTATAGCTTTGGAAGGACTTTTGTGGAGTATAACTTTAAGAATATCTTCTTTTAAATTACTCGATACCATAAAGGACTCTTCTATGTTTTCTTGAGCGGTATCAACGGCAAGCAGGAGAGGATTTTTTAAGATAGTATTGGCGAGTTTTAGCACTTTTTCCGGAAGAGTAGCAGAAAAAAGAAGTGTTTGTCTCTTTTTCTCTAATCTTTTAATGAGAGATACAATCTCATCATAAAAACCCATATCAAGCATCTTGTCTGCCTCATCCAACACAAGTGTTTCGATAAGCGATAGATTGACATTGCCTCTATCGAGATGATCTTTGAGTCTGCCCGGAGTTGCTACGATTATATGAGTGCCACTTTGCATATATGTGGTCTGCTCATAGAGTTTTACTCCACCATATAAAGCGACAATCTTAAAGTTTTCACTATATTTTGTCATGTCTCTTGCAACATCAACAATCTGCATACAGAGCTCTCTTGTGGGCACTATGATAAGTGCTTGCGGGACTCTTTTTGAGATATCTATCTTGTTGAGTGCCGGGATGATAAAAGCAAGCGTTTTACCCGATCCTGTTTTTGCTTTGGCTATGATATCTTTATCTTGGAGTATCTCTTTTATGCTTAACTCTTGGATAGGAGTCATGCCCTTAAAATGCAAATCATCTAAAGCTTGTAAAATATAAGGTTTTAATCCATCAATTGTAGAAAATAGATTCATATGTTTAGTGGAAGGCGACCCCGCAGGGGCGGGCGAAGGATTATGCTTGTGTTTTTTTATATTCAAGAATCAGCTTTAAAGCTTCATCTTTAAGTAAAAGCTTCTCTTTTTTAATACTCTCAAGCTCTATATCAGATAGATGAGCTCTCCCCTCATCAGCATCTTTTGCTTTTTGGTCTAATTCATTGTGTCTTTCAAAAATTTTTGCAAAATGTGCATTTGTTGTTTTGAGTGCAGTTATCTCATCTCTATACTCTTGTAGCATATTTGTTCTCCTTAATTTTTTATTATTATATCTTTTTTGCGTTTAATACTAGGTTCGATATTCGGCATTTATCTTGACATAATCGTAGCTTAAATCACATCCATAAGCCGTATAGTTGCCGTTTCCAATCCCAAGATTACAAGTGATTTTGAAGCTCTCTTGTTTCATGATTTTATAGGCTTGCTCTTCTCTTTGTTTGTCAAGTTCTCTTTGTGTACTTGAATATATCAAAAGATCATCATAATAGATACTCAGCTTCTCTTCATCACATTCTATCTCGCTTGCGCCTATAGTTGAGGCGATTCTTCCCCAGTTTGGATCTTCGCCAAAAAGCGCTGTTTTTACTAAAAGTGAATTGCCTAGATTGACGGCTGCTTTTTGTGCCTGTGCATTATCTTTAGCGCCTATAACTTCAAAAGCAACAACTTTTGTCGCCCCTTCTCCATCACGGAGTATCATCATCGCTAATTCAAAAGTGATCTTTTTGAGCGCTTCTTTGAAAGCATCTCTATCATAAGCTCCACTTGCTTTGTTGGCTAAAAGTATCGCACTATCATTAGTAGAGGTATCGCCATCGACGGATATCTTGTTAAACGAATCTGCCGTAGCCTCTTGAAGGAGCGCATCCATATCATTTTTTGGGATGGCAGCATCCGTTACTATAAAGCAGAGCATCGTCGCCATAGCAGGATTGATCATGCCGGCACCTTTTGCGAGGGCGGCCGTATGGAAAGGC
>JACDJA010000522.1_pt1 | contig 43127 bp, 47 predicted proteins | sample 7449241 | NCBI WGS metagenome assembly JACDJA01 (sample SAMN14253289, study PRJNA609438) | sludge metagenome | isolation source: initial anaerobic sludge | collected 2018-12-20 | reverse complement strand
GGATATCTTCTTGTTCTCCTTTCGCAGCAGCGATGGTCGCATTTTTGATGGTTCACGTCATTCTTTGAAGTCACATGTCCGGCCGAAAAAACGAGCCGATTTTGTCAATCCAGCAGCAACAGAACGGAGGGCCTATGAGCCAAATCGCAACGAGAAGAGATTTTATCCGGCGTTCGCTCAAATATGGGGCGGTGGCGACGGCAGGGGCTGCCGGAGCGGCAGCCGGCATCGCGTCGCTGCGCCCGCAGCCGTTGTTTGCCGAAACCCCGAAGACCTATGACTGGCCTTGGCCGTACGTGAAACTCGATCCGGAAATGGGGCGCAAACTTGGCCACGACAGCTACTGGAGCGGCAAGGGCTGCTCTTACGCCGGTTTCCATGGCATTATCGCGTTGTTGCGCGAAGCCGTAGGTGAACCGTTCAACACCCTACCGTCGGAAATCATGATCTACGGGCACGGAGGCGGCGTCGACTGGGGGATGCTTTGCGGCGCCCTGAACGGGCCGGCTGCGGCCATCTCATTGGTGTGTGAAAAGAAGGTGGCCGATATGTTGGTTTCAGAGATGTTCGCATGGTACGCGCAGACGCCCTTGCCGACGGATCTGGCCAATCAATACGGCGTTGAGAAGAAATACGCGGTCAACAAATTCGATCAGACCATCAAGGCTTGCAAGAGCGGGTCGCCGCTGTGTCACGTCTCCTCGTCCACCTGGTGCCACGAGAACGGGATGGAGATCACCTGCCTGCAACGCAAGGAGCGTTGCGCCCGCTTGACCGGGGATGCGGTGGCCCATGCCATCCAGTTGTTGAACGACAACCATGACGGCAAATTCAAGAGCGCTTTCGCGATGCCGGAAACCACCACCGCCTGCAATACATGCCACGGCGAGGGGGGCGAGAAAGTCGATGCCCTGACCAAGATGGACTGTTTGCAATGCCATGAGGATCACACGAAAAGTTAAGTGGCCAAGCCTGAGACGATGAGGGCAGGAAGGCCATGCCTCAGGCGGGGCATGGCCTCCGCGCCACCATTCTTTTACAAGCCATCAACCGTCATGCGAATCAGGTTTCAGTCTCGCTTGATAACGATGACCGGTTGTCTGGCATGGCGGATGACGTGGTCCGAGACCGATCCGAGTAGCGCGGATGCCAGGTTGCTTCGCCCGTGTGAGCCGAGGATGATCACGGACACCTCCTTTTCCTCGGCGATTTCCAGAATTTTCAATTGGGGCACACCCCTTTCCACCATGACTTCGACATCGAAACCGGCCTCTTTGAGTTCGGATTCGATCGGAGCAACCTCTGTCTTCGCCTCATCCATCAGGATTCGGTAGCTTTCTTTCAAAAAGTCGGCCACTTCCATGCCTGACCAGGCAACTCCCCGGGAGATGCACTCCGCCTTCTTTTCGTTGATCACGCGCAACACGATGACAGTTTTTGCACCGGCGCCCTTCAGGCTCTTGATATAGGCGAGGGCTTTTTGGGACACATCCGAAAAATCTGTCGGGTACAAGATCTTGCTGAACATATTTCACCTCCACGGCCGATAGAAATGATTCAAGGGGATCTCTACTGATAACGTTATTTCTAACATTTGCGACAGGTTGAGATTCCTCGTCGCAGGCTCCTCGGAATGACAAGGGCTGTTTGCGGCTTTTTTTACGAAGGCATCACTGTTGATCCTGTTTTTACAGGGGCAGATTCAGCCAGGTGAACACCCCGGTCATCTTGAGCCCCATGTAAAACATCACCAGGATGAAGAGATACTTGAGCTGCTTGGCGGGCAGCAGGTGGGCCGTGTTGGCCCCCACCACGGCCCAGGGGATGCTTACCCCGGCCAGGATGGCCCACTGGTACCAGTTGAGATACCCGGTGGAATAGGGCGGAAGGCCGGCGACACCCATCCCGTTGATGGCGTAGGACAGTGCCCCGCCCAAGGCGGTGAAGATCATCAGGGCGGTGGAGGTACCCACGGCCTGGTGCATCTTGAACTTCAAGACGTACACCATGATCGGGATCATCAGTACCCCGCCGCCGATGCCGATAATCCCCGAAACGATTCCCAGGGGAATGCCCCAGAGGATAAAAGCGGTCATGCTGTCGGAGGGTTGATCGGTGATCTTGGGCGGCTTGGCCGTGAGCATACGCAAGCCCCCGAGAATCACGGCGACCCCGAAGGCCGTGGTCAGCACCTTGCCGGGCAACTGCGAGGCGATGAACGCCCCGCCGAAGGCCCCAAGGGCGCCGGCGATCCCGAAGGTGATGCCCGCCTTCCAGAGCACGGCCCCTTTCTTGTGATGGGCCATGGCCCCGCTGAAGGCCGTGGGCAGCACCACCAGCAAATTGGTGCCGAAGGCGATACGGATGGCGATGGTCGGATCCACCCCGATGGTCTTGAGCGCCCAGAACTGAACCGGCACCATGATAAAGCACCCCCCCACCCCAAGCAGCCCCGAGGCGAACCCCACGGCGATACCTGTGACCAACAAGGCGATGATTTGTGCAGCCTGCATTTCCATTTCCTTCTACCTCGCTTTCCTCTCATACGGTTTATGATGTTTCGGTTTACATCCCGGTCCATTGCACAGATGCTGTCCGCGGATCTCCGGCAGCTTTTCGATGATGTTCCGGATCTGAGGGTCGTCCTCCAGCCAGTGCCGCAGACTTCCCAACAAACTGGACGCATAGGGGGTCGCCGGGCTCGGGCAAAGGCGGTAGTAGGCCCAAAGCCCGGCTTGGCGCCGTTCCAGGAGGTCGACTGCGGACAGAATTGACAGGTGTTTCGATACCGTGGCCTGGGAGATGCCGAGGGCGGCTTGGATTTCACAGACGCACAGCTCGCCGTGCTGCAACAGTTTCAAGACCTTGATGCGTTGCGGATCGCGAAGCGCCCGGGTTACGGCTGTAAATTCCGACAGCATGCTGAAGCCTCCTTCTTTTATCCCTTAGCCGGCCTGGAATCCACCTCCTGACGTTCGCCGATCCAGGCCATGGGAGACAAGCAGCTCGGCAACCACGGCCTCGGCGGGTCCTCTGCGGTTATCCAACACGTGGATTCCGTTATGTTGCAGCCATTCTTTGTGAAGCACCTGAATGCCGCCGCACAGCAGGGTGTCGATTTCCAAAGCCGCCATGTGACGCGCCAGTTGCCATCCGTCGGTGAGACCGCTGTCCAAAACCATCCGATGAATCACGTCACCCCTGTCGGCTGTAACCAAAAGGATCCGGGAAGAAGCCCCGAAATGAGGCGACACCCGGTCGCCGAACAAAGGAACGGCGATTTTCATCCGGCGGCCATCGTTTGCCACAGCGTCGTTCACGATTTTCAAGGCTCCTGGAACCGCAATGCGGCCATTGCGCACGGTGGAATCTGTTTCAACTAAATAAGACAGCAAGTAGAATGCCAAAGGATGAAAAAAGAAACGAAAAGAGAAATATCTAAAAGAAACCAATAGATTGCGGTTTTTTAGGCGGCGGGTGAACGATGGTTGAGCCGTCGGGGGCGTTTCAATGGATGAAACCGTTTCGGGTCAGGTTTCATATTCACTGTCGATGAGTCCGTAGCGCTTCATTTTGCGCCACAGGGTGGTGCGACTCATGCCCAGTGCCCGCGCCGCATCGGGTCTGCTTTGGGGATAACGCAACAACATGGCGCGGATGGTTTCGGCCTCGTTGCGTTGGACGTCTGAAAGCTGATCCGCTTGGGAATTCGGCGGAGGGAGAAGATCCGGCGGCAGGTGGTCCAGATCGATAACCGATCCTTTGCAGCGAATGAAGGCGTACTCGATGATGTTCTCCAGTTCGCGTACATTTCCCGGAAAGGGGTGGTTCATCAGGCGATGGAGAGCGGCGGCGGTCACGCCTTGAATGTCGCGATCCTTGCGCAGGTTGAAACGACGGATAAAATGGTCCACCAGCAGGGGGATATCCTGCTTTCGGTCCTTTAAATCGGGAAGAGCGATCTTGACCACGTTCAAACGGTAGTAAAGATCCTGGCGAAAGGTTCCGGCCCGGGCCATAGCGTAAAGATCCGCATTGCTGGCGGCCACGATGCGCACATCCACGCGGGCGACGCGGGTGCCGCCCAGGGGGGTGACACGGCCTTCTTCCAGCACACGCAGCAGGTCGGCCTGGAACTTGAGAGACGTGTTGGCGATTTCGTCGAGAAACAGGGTCCCGCCGTGGGCGGCCTGGAAACGTCCCGGTTTATCGCGGGTGGCGCCGGTAAAGGCGCCCCGCACGTAGCCGAATAGCTCCGATTCCAGCAAGGTGTCGGGCAAGGCGGCGCAGTTGAGGGCCACGAAGGGGCCGTCTTTGCGGGGGCTGAGCTGGTGAATGGCCCGGGCGATGAGCTCCTTGCCCGCCCCGGTGGGACCCTGGATGATGACGCTGCTTTCACTCGCGGCGATATCCGGCAAGAATGAAAGGATTTCCTCGATCTGCGGGTCCCGCCCCACGATGTCTTCGGAGGTGAAACTCCGGTTGGCGACCCGCCGAAGGGTCTCGAGTTCGGAAACATCCCGGAAGGTTTCCACCGCGCCCACCGGCACTCCGGCTTCGTTGTGCAGAATGGCCGTGCTGAGCCGGATGGTCCTGGGCTCCCCGTTTTTGCCGATGATGCGGGCCGGCAGGTTGATCTGGGGCGTCTGGCCGGCCAGGGTGCGGTCCAGGGCGCAGTCTCGTTCGCAGATATCGGCCCGAAACACATCGAAGCAGTACCGGCCGATGGCCTCCTGCGGGGTAAAGCCCGTAATGGCCGCCGCGGCGCGGTTAAACGAGGTGATCCGCTTTTCGGCGTCGATGGTAAAGACCCCGTCGCTGATGCACTCCAGGATCATGCAGCACGGCGAGCGTACCAGTCTGGTGATGTCGCAAAAGGTGGTGGCGGGCAGGTCGTCGGTTGCCGGAAGATAGTCATTTGGGGGCTTGCTTTTCGTCATACGCCGTCTTTGGTCTGGAAAATTTTCAATTATTTCTATTGTTTGTACTAGTCGTGGCGGCATGGTTTCGAAAGCGGAGCGGATCTTGCCGCGCTCCGGCTGTTATGGGTCAAAGGCTTTTTCATTTCGGGCATTTCAGTCGCTTCAGAAGGTGCCGAAAGCTGACGCGCAAATCGGCTGGGACCCAAAGGACCCAAGGGACTCAAAAGACAAAAACAACCTGAGGCCAAATCGCCATTCCTCTGTTGTTGGGGCCTTTGGGCCGCTTATGTCCTTTTGATCCCTTTTCCCACTGCTACGCATGACACCCGCCTGAACCTGTGTAAAGGCATAATATGCCTTAACTTTCAGGCAGAGATTCCACAAAAGCGCGGATTTCGTCGCGCACCCGCCGGTAGTGGACCATGGCTTCTTCCTCGGTGGCTGCGGTGCGCGCCAGTTGGGGCGGATCGTCGAAACCCACATGCACCCGTTTGACTTGGCCGGGAAACACGGGGCAGGTCTCGTTGGCGTGGCCGCAGACGGTGACGACCACATCCCACGGCTGTTGGCGCAGTTCGTCGACCGACTTGGAGCGGTGTCCCGAGATGTCCACCCCCGCTTCGGCCATGGCCCGCACCGCCAGGGGGTTGAGGCCGTGGACTTCGATGCCGGCCGAGGCGGCCTCGATGGTATCGCTTTTCAGATGCTTGGCCCAGCCTTCGGCCATCTGGCTGCGGCAGGAGTTGCCGGTGCACAGAAACAGGATGCGGGTCTTGGCGGCTTTCATCTTCGCGAACCTTCCTTTCTCACTTGCGACTACGCTTGATGATCTGAAAATCTTTCAAAAATATTCAGCCCTGTGACATGCCCCCCGGGTCGAAGCCCGGGGTGACTGGCTGCTGAAGAACGCCGGATACATCCGGCCACCACACCGGCCGGAGACAGCTCTCGTCGGGGGCATCGTTGCCGATGTCAGGCGATAGGGTGAGCCGCCGGCTTGACGGCCTGGATGTTGGCCGACACCACGTAATCGGTGACATTTGTGCCCGGTGCCCAATTGCGGATGAAAGACTTGCTCTCGTCTTTGGGGGTCGCCCGGATGTCGACAAATCCGCACGCTTTCAGCATCGCCTCGACTTCGGCAATCATGGAAGCGCCGGCAATGCAGCCGGTGTACAAGGCCATGTCCCGGCGCAGGTTGTCCGGCAACAGGGCTGTGGCCACGACATCTGAAACGGCCAGACGGCCGCCCGGCTTGAGTGCCCGGTAGATCTCCGCGAAGACCCGCGGCTTGTCCGGGGAGAGATTGATCACACAGTTGGAGATCAGGACATCGGCCGTTTGGTCGGCTACGGGCAGGTTTTCGATTTCCCCGAGACGAAATTCGACGTTGCGGTACCCGCCTTTTTCCGCGTTGGCCCTGGCTTTGGAAATCATCTCAGGGGTCATGTCCACCCCGATGACCCGGCCTGCATCGCCCACCTGGCGGGCGGCCAGGAAACAGTCGAAACCCCCGCCGCTGCCCAAGTCGAGGATGGTCTCTCCGGGTTTCAGAGAAGCGATGGCCTGGGGGTTGCCGCATCCGAGTCCCAGATTGGCTCCCTCCGGGACGGCGGCGACCTCAGCGCCGCTGTAACCGAGACCCTGTGAGATGCTGCCGGCATCGACCGCCGGGGCGCCGCAACACCCCGGGGCGCAGCTGCAGCAGCCTTGATTGCTCTCGACGACCCGGCTGTACTTTTGACGTACGATTTGACGCGTTTCGTCATTTTTCAAGATGTCCATAAGTTCTCCTGTCGTGTCACGACTTGCAGGTGACATGGCATACGCCGGTGAGGGTCTTGACCTCGTAGGGGAAATATTTGCGCTTGAACCACAGGGCCACATTGACCAGCGCGATGAGCACCGGCACCTCCACCAGGGGGCCAATCACCGCGGCAAAGGCTTCGCCGGAGTTGATGCCGAACACGGCCACGGCTACGGCGATGGCCAGCTCGAAGTTGTTGGAAGCGGCGGTAAACGACAAGGTGGTGGCCTGCTCGTAGGTGGCCTTGAACTTCATGGACATAAAGAAGCTGAGCAGGAACATGACCAGGAAATAGATACACAGCGGAATGGCGATGCGCACCACGTCCATGGGCAGCTTGACGATGTACTCGCCTTTCAGCGAAAACATGACCACGATGGTGAACAACAAGGCGATCAGCGTCAGAGGGCTGATTTTTGGGATGAATTTTTTAGTATACCACTGTTCTCCCTTGGTCTTCAGGCCGATGATGCGGGTGATCAGGCCGGCGATAAACGGAATGCCCAGGTAAATGAAGACGCTTTCGGCGATCTGGCCGATGGTCACGTTCACGGTGGAGCCTTCCAGGCCGAACCATCCGGGCAGGATGGTGATGAAAAACCAGGCGTACACCGAGAAAAACAGCACCTGGAAGATGGAATTGAAGGCCACCAGGCCGGCGCAGTATTCGGCATCGCCCTTGGCCAGATCGTTCCAGACCAGCACCATGGCGATGCAGCGCGCCAGGCCGATCATGATCAAGCCCACCATGTATTCGTGGTGGCCGGAGAGAAATGCGATGGCCAGCAGGAACATCAGGATCGGTCCGATGATCCAGTTTTGCACCAGCGACAGGGCCAGGATCTTTACATCCCGAAAGACGAAGCCCAGTTTCTCGTAGCGCACCTTGGCCAGCGGCGGGTACATCATCAGGATCAAGCCCGCGGCGATGGGGATGTTGGTGGTGCCCGCCTGGAAGATGTTGATGAAATCGCGCACCCCCGGATAGAGGTAGCCGCCGAAAACCCCCACGGCCATGGCCAGGAATATCCACAGGGTGAGAAAGCGATCCAGGAAGCTCAGGTTCTTGATGGCGGAATCGGTCATTTGTGTTTCTCCTTTCCCTGATCGATCCTCCGTGACGCTCAAAATCGGTGCGTCAGGGTGGCACTTAAATGTAAGCGCCGCATTAGAGACTATTTGCAGCACAACCCCCCGGGCTGTGTTTTCATCATCTGCGCCAGGCGCTGCCGGTCTTTTAAAATCAAAGGGCTATCCTTCAGGGCTTCGAGCAGCCAGGCCAGCGCGGTCCTGGCCGCCGGGGGGGACTGCTCGCCCGCCAACCGGTAGTACATCCACCGACCGTCCTTGCGCCCCTCGATCAGTCGGGCGCTGCGCAAGATCGAAAGGTGCTTGCTGACGGTCGAAGGCGCCAGCCCGATCAACTCGATGAGTTGGCACACGCACAACTCGCCGTCCTGCAAGGCGGCCAGCAGCCGCACCCGGGTTTCATCGGCCAGGGCCTTGGTCACGGCCATGATTTCGAACATCTCATCGTCCTCTATGGATTATCCGTTGATACATACCATAATTCGCCATGTGCCGAATTAATGAGCCAAAAACTAACCCACCCAGTTTTCCGTGTCAATGGGGGGGAGCGCGATTTTTATTGGAAATGCCGGCCGCGGCCGGGATCAGCGGAAGGTCTTTTCGTCAGAGGCCAAGCACATCGCCCAGTTCGAGGATCCGGGTGCCCAGCTTTTTTGCCGATTGCAGGGCCTCATGGTCCTGAAGGATTTCGCCTTTTGCAAAAGCCCTTCCTTGAACACCCCGGTTGGCTGCTATCATTTCATGCTTGAGAAACAGGGCATGGATGGCCGTGATGGCGCCCTCGGCGCCGTCGCCCCGGCCCACGACGACGGCGCCGCCGATCTTGTTTCGCAGCTTTCCCTTGAGACACCAGGTGCGGTCCATGAAAGCCTTGAGCTGGGCGGACACATTGTTGAAAAATACCGGAGTTCCCAGGATGATCGCATCGGCTTCGAGCAGCATCGGCATGAGCTTCCGACGCATATCATCATCCACCGCGCATTCCCCGGACTTCAAGCAGGCCCAGCAGGAGCGGCACGGTTCAACGCGATAATCGGAAACCTTGATCCATTCGCCGCCAGTGACGGACAAAGCCTCTTTCAGGAGCTGATCGGTGTTGCTCTTTTTCCGCGGACTTCCGGAGACATACAGGACGTTCATGACAATGGCCTCATCGCATGGGTTTTTCGGCCATGGGGCTGCACCCGTTGCAGTCTTTGCAATCAGCTTGAAACGGGGATGAATGGTTGACCCGTGATGCCGCCTCAAGCCGCGAGAGGCGGATGCGCTCTATGACGGGCAGGTTGCCGGCCGAAAAGCGTTTGAAAGCCAGCACGCCGCCGATGATTCCCGAAAACAAAAGGGCGACTGAAATGAAAAGGCCGATGCCGATATCGCTGGAGAAACCGTGGGTCAGGTACCAGGCGAGGGCGATGCCAAGCGCCAGGCCGGCCAGAGGGGGCCCCAGGCCGGCCGCAGCATTTCTCAATAAAGTGCCTGAATGCAGGCTGACCACGACCTGATCCCCCACCTGCGCCCCGACGTGGTTGATGGCCTCCACCGTGAAGGAACTCCCCTCCGACGTGCAATGGCAGACCCGTCGGTTCACTTCGCCTGAAACCCCGGGAATGCCGGAGCTCCCGGGCTGAATGAAAACCTCGGCCGTGCCGTCCGCTTTGAGCATCGCGACATATCCCTCATACTCTGGCATTTTCCTTGACCTTTAGTGACTTGCGGTTTGAAAGAAGGCGGATCTCTGTCCGGCGGCTTCTACCGGAAAATCCCGCAATGTTTCGTGAGCGCCCTTATGCATCTCGTACCAGAATTCGAAGGCCGCTCCGTGTTTGTCGCGCTCGAATCGGTCGATCCAGCGGTCCAACGCCGGATCCTGGACTTGATCGACATCTTTCTTGGCTTTCAAAAAGGCCAAAACGATGTCGATATTGCGCTCCGACTCCCAGAAGACCGCGGCGTTTCGGCTGGTGATGCGGCTGGAGGTAAGCCGCAACGATTCCAGGAACCGATCCTTGAGCCCGAAAATCTTCTCGACGATATCCGGCATCAGATCTTCGGCCCAGGCGCGGTGAAACCGGCACAGGCCCAGGTTGTCGAGCATCAGTTCCTGGACCATGCGCCGAGCGTTTTCCCGCCCCAGCGCCCGGGGTTCGATGAAATCCCGGCCATAGTGCATGTAATACTTGCCCGAGATGGCCATGGGCGCCAGCACGCCCGGGGTCCAGTACTGGTTGGGAACCATCCAGCCCTGGCGGGCGAAGGCATTGTGGACGAACAGGTCCATCACCCGCCGGCCCTTGTCGCGCGCCAGGCCGCGGGCGAATTTGCGGGCACCGAGCCCGAGGGGAATCCGGCCCCGGGGCCGGACGATTTCATCCAGAAGTTGGATGCCGATGGTGGCATTGTGCATCGAATCCGAAACCACATCGAAATTCTCGATCTTCCATCGGGGCTTGCCGTTCGCCCCGATCTGCCCGGGTTCGAACAGCCCTTCATCCAGGCAGTCCATCAGCCAGGCCAAGACCCCGCCCACCGAAATGGCGTCGAAGCCCAGGGTGTCGGCATGGTGCGTGATTCGCTCCGCGGCCCGCTGGTCGAAGATGCCGCACAGGGGCCCCAGGGCCTGGTAGGGTTCGTAGTCTTTCTTGTAGATGCCGTGCATCTTCTTGCACACGGCGGCGCAGGGCTCGCCGCAGGTCTTCTGCTGCTTGGTGCGGATCGTCTCTGCGTTGAACTGTTCGAGGTAATGATTCCGAATAAAGCGCTCCTGAAGCAGCCGGCGCTCGCTTTCGCTCCAGTAGATGGTGCGGTAGTTGAACGCCAGGAGGTTGCCGGCCATGGCGGCATAGTTCACCCCGAAGGTGCCGCCGGTCTCGACGGTTGGATCGTAGCGGTACTTGGTGGTGGCATCCAGGTCCTTGGCGGTCATGCGCTGGTTGTACTTGTCCTCGAACCACTGGTCCGCCACGCTGCGATCGCGAAAATCCGCATCGGCATGGGTGCCGCCGTAGATGATGCCGATGATGCCGTGCTGCTGCAAGAGCTTGGACCCAAGGCCGCCCCTGCCGGCCCAAGTATCGACGGGCGTCAATGTGCCTTTGTGAACCGGGGCGGAGGCGATGGCCCCGAAATCGCTGTACCGGGAGGCCGGGCCCACCGCCAGCACCCGCGGATCGTTTTCGTAGCGGTCGGCAAACATTCTCAGGGCCGCTTCCATCACGGCGTAGACCCCCATGGGCCCTGTTTGCCAGATGCTCTCGGGGGAGACCGGCGCCAGCTCGACCTCGATCTCTTCGCCGTGGGTACGGTTGAGATAGAGGAGCGAGGGACGTTCGGCTTTGCCGAGGATGGAAATCATATTGATGCCCAGGTTGTCGAAGACCAGGGCCGCGCCGCCCATCGAAGAGACGAAAAAGCCGTGCCAGCAAGGAGAAATACCGCAGAAAATCAACCGGTTCGAACCGGGAAAGACCGAGCCGGCCAGAAGCCCGCCGCCGATGGTCAGGCTGTCGTGGCGGTAGGCCAGATGGATGCCCAGGTCCACCGGACCGAAAAAATCGCCTACCCGGTAGCGCTGCAGGCGGTAGAAACCGCTGGCCGCATCAAGCATCAGCACTTTTAAAAAAACGTTTTTCTGCGGTTCCATTTTGTCTGCTTCTTTTTGAATGTTGCCTTATGTAACATTTGCGCACTTGTCTGTCGTTGTTGAATACCGCAGCTTCTTCGCTATTTCAATTCCTGAAGGCCCGGAAAGCAGGATCAAAACCGGCAGTTCGGCTGTGTCACCCCCGAACCGTAAGGCGTCATAACGATCTGCCACGCCTGAATGTTGCGGGCCCGGAAGGCGCCGGCGCAGGAGAGAAGGTAGTATTCCCACATGCGTTTGAAGCGTTCATCGAATTTTCCCGATAGTGTCGGCCACGCCTTCTGGAAATTGGCGTTCCAGGCCATCAGGGTGCGATCATAGTGGGGGCCGAGGTTGTGCCAGTCCTCGACGACGAAAAGACCTTCCACCGCCCGAGCGATCTGGGCCGTGCTGGGTAGCATGCCGTTGGGGAAGATGTAGCGCGTGATCCAGGGGTCGCAGCCGGTGCACGAGATGTTGCCCCCGATGGTATGCAGCAGAAAAATGCCGTCGCTTTTCAGACAGCGACGTACTACCCGCATGAAGGTGCGGTAATTTTTAGACCCCACGTGCTCGAACATGCCCACCGAGACGACCTTGTCGAACCGGCCTTGGATGGCCCGGTAGTCGCGGTCCTGAAAACGCACCGGCAGCCCCTTGCAGAATTCCCGGGCAAAGCCAAGCTGCTCCCGGGAGATGTTCACGGCGGTCACCGTGCAGCCGAAGCGCTCGGCCGCGTAGCGGGCCAGGCCGCCCCACCCGCAACCGATATCCAGCAGATGGTCCGAGGCGGTCAGATTCAGTTTACGTCCGATCAAGTCCAGCTTGTTTTGCTGGGCCTGGTCCAGATGGTCGGTATCCTGGAAATAGCCGCAACTGTATTGCTTGCAGGAATCCAGAAAGGCGAAAAACAGGTCGTTGCCCAGGTCGTAATGGCGCCGGGCGATGATGTGGGCGCGGGCGCGGGACTGGAGGTTGAACAGCACGGCAGGAAGAAGACGCAACAGGTATCCAGGGTTTCCGCGTACCTTTTCTTCCAAGCCGCCGCGCAGCAGGCGGCAGATCATTTCATCGATCCGCGCGCAGTCCCACCACCCATCCATGTAGGACTCGCCCAATCCCAGGTTCCGGTCTCCAACCACGCGGCGGTAAAAACGCCGGTCGTGCACCTGGATATCCCAAGGGTTCGGGCCGCCGATGGCGATGCCGGTCTGCCGCAACAATTCACGCACGATTTGTTCGGTCATGCAGCCTCTCCTCCGGTTTCAGGGTATTCGTCGAAGGCCGCCGCCAGGCTCTCCACCGGACAAAAACGGTTCGGGCAGCCGCTTTGCAAACAAAATGCGTCCAGCAATCCGCCGTCGATCTCGTTGCCGAAAAGGGCGCACTTGGTGCTGGCGACGGTTTCAGGCAGGTAGCGGCCGTACATTTTGATCGGCAATTCAGTTACCGATACCGTCGGCGCGGCGGCCAGCGTCAGCAGGTACTCGATGAGATAGGCCGCGTTCTGGGCGATGGGGCCCCCGTAGTTCTGGCGCTGGCGCAGTCGCAGAACCCGCAACTCGTGCAGGGAGCGTCCGAACTCCGATTCCATGAGTTCGGCATAGGTGGTCAGGATGATTTCCAGGCGCACCGTGCGAGCTCCCAGGGCCAGGTAATCCCGGAATCCTTCTTTCGCCGCACCGGGATCCAGGCCGCGCCGGCGGGCCAGGGACCAGTCGAAGCCCTTCAGGCGCGTCACGGTCTCGTCCGGCGATGGCAAGGCGACCTCCACCAGCAAATTGACGGCGTTGTAATCGCCGGTGTGGGTTTCGGTTTCCACAAGACTGATGTCGGCGGCCCGGTCCAACAACTCGGGAACCTGTTCGAGCAGGTCCGGCTCGCCGATGATTTTGAAGCCGAGCAGATCGTTGACGGTCAGGGCCTCCCGGGAAATCCGCACGTTTCCCTTGCGAAACCGGGCGGCCACAGTATGTTCCGCCGCGGCGAAATCGCTTTGCATCTGTCTTTCGGAGCTGACCAGCCCGGACAACGGCACACCCGAGGCGGCGGCTCTCTGTCCGGCGAGGCGCCGCGCTTCGTCCTGGATTTCCTTGAAGAGCGCGTCCACCATCCGGAAAGACACCTTTTCGGCCACCCGGGACAGGCGTTTGATACGGCCGATGGCGGCCAGTTGCGAAGTCGGGGTCGTGACCAGCAGCGCATCGATGGGTAGGCGCGGGAAGAAATATTCCGGATCGGCCTCGAACCGCTCGATCAGCTCACGGGTGCGATTCTCTGCCCGGGGCAGGTACTCGATCAACCGGCGGCGCAGCGCCTGCTTTCTTCGGACCCTTTCCATTCGCAAGGGGCCGTTGAAGCGTTTCCCCAGAAAATCGATCATCCGTTTGACGGCCACCGCGCATACGGCGCTTTCGTAAAGAAAGACCCGGCTGATGGTTTCCCCGTCCCCGGTTTCCAGCTCGTCGTTGAGCCAGCGCAGGGTGAGTTCAAAAAGTTCATCACGATGGGTCATGCCGGTGAGATACATGTGGTGATCGCCCTCTGTCGTTCGTCGATGCCGATGAATTCATCCTTGTAAGACAAGGCTCTCATACGGCCGCCAGTTGTTAAGGAACAAAGGCACGAAAAAGCCCTGAACACCATCAAAGGTTTTTTGCGACACTTTTCACTATTCTTTTCTTAAATTCTCGATTGCGGACCGCCGAAACCATTGCCCCGATGAAGCTCAATCCGGCGGCTATGTAATAGACACATTTGGCGCTTTGAAGGAACGCCGAGCCGTCATGGATGGGACTTGTCCCCAAAAACGCGGTGAAAAGGGAAACCGAAAAGGCAATCCCGATCACCATGCCGATATTTTTGATCAATTGCGTTATCCCGTTGGCCGCTCCCAGTCTGTTTTTGGGAACGCTTCCCATGATGCTGCTGTTGTTGGGCGATTGAAACAACCCCAGAGACAGCCCCATGAGGCCCACGTAAACCAAAATCAGAACAATCGGGGTTTGCAGGTTGATATTTGCCAGCAATATCAGCGCGATTCCGTTGACGACCAAACCCGCCGTGGTCAGAAAGGCGGAACCGATTTTATCGGATAAGGAACCGCTGAAGGGCGACACCACTGCCATCGCCACCGGAAACGCCATCATGTACAAACCGGCCGTTTGGGGCGAAATGCCCAGGACCTCTTGGTAATAAAAAGGGATCAAGACGACCGGGGCGAACATCGTCACAAAAGAGAGCAGTGAGGCGATGATAGAGGTCGAAAACACCCAATTCCGAAAAAGGTCCAGATGAACCACGGGATGCATCTTTCGCTTTTCAATGACGATGAAAATAACGAACGACGCCGCGAAGACCAAAATGCTCGTTAAGACCAACGGATTTTTGATGCCCGTGACGGCGAGATTGGAAAACCCGTAGATGAACGCGACGACCGAGATGACCAGCGACAGAGAGCCGACGAGGTCAAATCGATAGCCCATCTCGCGGGGTTTTCGGTCGCGGGGGATGGAGATATAGGAAACGATGAACCCGGCGATGGAGACCAGAAAGGTCAGGTAGAAGACTGACCGCCACCCCCAGAGGCCGATCGCTATTCCGCCCAACGGCGGCCCGGCGATGCTGCCGATGGCCATCATCGTCATCAGCAACCCGAGGTTTCTGCCTCTTTCGGAAGGCGGGTAATTTTCGGTGACGATCGCCATCCCGTTTGCCATCACCATCGCCCCTCCAACCGCTTGCAGGATCCGCATCACAATCAGCATGGACAGATTCACCGAAAAACCACAGAACAAGGTAAAGATGGAGATCACGAAAAATCCCGTATTGTAAATCTTGCGCCGGCCGAAGTGGTCGGCCACTGTACCCAGGATTGGTAGCAAAGCCGACATGACCAAGAGATAAACCGAGGCGATCCACTGTACCGTATTGATATCCGCCCGGAACTGCCCGGCAATCACGGGAAGGCCGACGTTGACCACCCCGCTGTCGAACATGGACATGAAAGCGCCAATCATGACCGTGTACAGGATAAGTCTGGATTTGGCATATTGTTTTTCTTGGGGCATATCCGATATCCTCTCAAGGATGATCGTTTCCGGGAGGGCCAGTCCGACCATCGACAGAGTGAACGCCAGTGACCTGCCGAGGACCCTCCTTTTCCTTATTTTGTTTCTTGATGGACCGAGCTTCCTGAATTCCCGCTGGACAACTCGCACAGCAGGCCGCCGTTGCCGCACTTGGCTGTTTCGAACTGCAGGATGGGGTGATCGATCCGAAAACGGTGGAAAAGCGTGTGCCGAATCTCTTCAGAAAGAGGCGCGGTTTTGCTGATGAGCTGATCGGCCACTTCCACATGACAGGAAAAGGCGATGCTGGAAGAGCTGACGTTCCAGGCGTGCAGGTAATGCACACCGCAAACGCCGGGTATCGCCTGCAACACCTCCTTGATTTCTTCAAGATCAAGGTTTTTCGGCGTGGCGTTCATCAGTATCCCGGTGGCCTCCTTGACAATGGCCCAGCAGTTTCTCAGGATGAAAATCACAATGAAAAGGGAGAGCAAGGGATCGAGCCAGTACCAGGGTTTATAAATCAGGATGACGCCATTGGCCAGCACGAGGACTGATGTCAGCAGGTCTCCCACCATGTGGAGAAAGGCCCCCCGCACGTTGAGGCTGTGCTTCGAATCCCGATGGAGCAGCCAGGCTGAAAGCCCGTTGCCCAGGATACCCACGGCCGCCAGGTAAATCACGATTTGACCGATGACCGGTTGCGGGTGATGAAAACGGTTGATCGCCTCATACAGAATGTAACCGGCCGCGGCCAGGAGAAGGGCCACATTAACCAGTGCGCCCAGGATCTCGGCGCGTTTGTAACCGAAGGTGTTTTGCGCAGAAGCCCCCTTTTTGCCCATGCGAAATGCGAAGTAGGCGATCACCAAGGCGGTGGCATCGCTGAAATTATGAACGGCGTCTGAAATCAGGGCCATGCTGTGCGCATAGATGCCGCCGGTGACCTGAGCGATGGGAATCAAGATGTTGATGGCCAGGGTGATCAGCAGCCGAGTGCCGCTCGTGTCTTCTGCGTTAAAGGCGTGCCCGTGACTGGCGTGGTCATGATGGTGGGCGGATGAAAACGACTGGCCGGCGGGATCAGGGTGCGCCGTTTCTTCTTTCTCTTGGGGTTGCGTCATCGGTTGCTTTTCCTTAATCTCGTCAGCGCCAAGACCGGCGCTCTTCTTCGTTGAAAATTCACAGGCTTCATCGAGCGGACACAGTCATAAAGTTTGGGTCTAAAGGGAACGATAGTCCGGTGTATCCGCATTTGAAGCCCGGCGCCGGCCGCTTTCTGTTCTCAGCGCCCCTCTATCCGCTATTTTTCTTGAACCATATATTCCATGCCCTCGATGGCGGTGGCGAAGGTGGTAGAGGCCAGGGCGAAGCGTGTGGCTATGAGCGCCTCGCCGATCTCCTCTTTCGTGACCCCGGCGCGGCGGGCCAGCTTGATGAAGGTCTCGGTGCAGTGGTGGCATCCGACCGCGGCGGCTGTGGCGATCATGATCAGATGTTTGTACTTGGCGGGAATATGGCTGAGATCCTCCATGACGAACTTGCGCTCCTGGGCCTGCCGGGGAATCCATTCCGGTATGAGTTTGGACATCAGCACCATGGGCCGCGGCTCCTCTCCCAGCCCCTTTTCCATCATTTTCAGAATTGCATCGACGTTCATGGCGTTTTCCGACATGTGAGGCTCCTTTTTTAAGCGGTGTTATGTTCGACCAGGTGGTGGTAGGCGGGATCATGATGGACGTGGGCCATGGATCACACCTGTTTCAGGCACATGTCACGAAACCGGCATTCGAGCTGGTCGCAATAATCCCCCGCCGATCCGAAACAGTCGAAATTGCCTTCGGCCCGCTGGATTTCCCGAATCAAATCGTCTTTGGCCTTCCGGTTGGTCTTGATGCCGTGCGCCTTGGCCAGACGCCGAACCTCGTTCATTTTCATGAGTCACTCCTTTCTTGGGGATGTTCGCTTGGATCGGCTGCCGTCGAGGGGGTCGAACCGATCGATTTCCTTGCGGCACATTCAATTTCCCGCAGACGGTTTCCGAAGCCTTCGAACAGCGGGCGAAGGGCTTCATTCTGACCGTCGATGACGCGCACCCCTTTGCTTTCGAACCAGTCCCGGAAATGGGATGGCATGGCTCCGCAGACCAGTTGATCGATGTTCAGGTCCACCAGCGCGCGGGCCATGTCCCAGGCGTCGGTGAACGGGATCGATTGTTTTCGCGGCGGCGAGACTGCCGCGCACCCGGTTTCGATCAGCAAGACATGGGTGCACCACGCAAAATGATACGCGATGTGGTTGCAACAGACCGGAATCGCGGTGCTGATGGAAGCGCGCATCTTGCATTTCCTTTTCGCCCGATGTCGATCGTTGAAAAGACCTTCCGGCATTTTTTAGCAAGATTGATGCCGGATCGGTACGGGTCCCGGGAAAAGTTCAGCCCATTAAAATAATACGCTTTTTGATTATCCGGAGAGATGTCGGAGGCCGTCGGCGGGGATGGGCGGTTTCAATGGATGAAACTGTTGCATGAGATGTTTCACAACATGGTCATTCGCCGTTAGAGGCCATGCTTTTTCATCTTGCGCCAAAGGGTCGACCGGCTGAGGCCGAGGGCTCGGGCGGCAACGATCCGGTTTCCACGGCAGCGTTCCAGAACACTGCGGATTTTCAAGGCCTCGCCCTCTTCATGGGACGGTAACGCCGCGCCCCGATCAGCGGTGTCGGCGGCCTCTCGTGCGTCGAGGTCATCCGGCAAATGAGATACCTCGATCCAGTCGTTCTTGCAGCGGATGAAGGCGAATTCGATGATGTTTTCCAATTCGCGGATATTGCCGGCAAAGGAATAATCGAACAGGGCGGCGTGGGTTTGGGGGCTCGCGCCCCGGATGGTGCGGCCCTTGATGAGGTTGAACTTCCGGATGAAATGGTCGACCAAAACGGGAATGTCCTCTTTTCTTTGCACCAGGGGCGGTAGTTGAATCCTGACCACGCCGACCCGGTAGTAGAGATCCGCCCGGAATTGGTCCCGGTGGATCAACTGCTGCAGATCCTCGTTGGCTGCCGTGATCAATCGAAAATCGGCGTGACGGGGTTCGGTAGCCCCCAGTGGGGTGAACTGTCCGTCTTCCAGGACCCGCAACAGGTCGGCCTGAAACGCCATGGAGGTGGCGCCGATTTCGTCCAGAAAGAGGGTGCCGCCATCGGCCAGTTCGAAACGTCCGCGCCGGTCCTTGACGGCGCCGGTGAAAGCCCCCCGGGTATGGCCGAACAGTTCGGATTCAATCAGGGTGTCGGGCAGGGCGGCACAGTTGACGGCGATGAACGGACCGTTTCGGCGGCCGCTCAGGCGGTGAATGGCTTTGGCCACCATCTCCTTGCCCGTGCCGGTGGCCCCCTCGATAAGCACCGCGCTGTCGCTCTCGGCGATATCGGGCAGGAAGGACAGAATTTTTCGCATGGGGGGCGAACGGCCGACGATATCCTCGATGTCGTAATCCCGTGTCACCTGTTTGCGCAGCGTTTCCAGATCCGACAGGTCGCGAAAGGTCTCCACCACGCCGGTGATCTCGCCGTTGTCACCGTAGAGCATGTCCCAATTCAGGGCCACCGGTTTGACGGTTCCGCTCCGGTCGATGATCCGTACCTGCCGCTCCGGGCAGGGCTGACCGCCGGCCAGCAGATCGTCCACCGGGCAGCGGCCCCCGCACAGTTCGCTTTGCAGCACATCGCAGCACTTGCGGCCGATCATGGCCTCGACCTCTTGGCCGGTGATCGCCGCGGCGGCCGGGTTGGCATAGGTTACTGTTTTTTGCCGGTCGAGGGTGATGACCGCTTCCCGGACGCTGTCCACGATGGCGCAGCAATGGTCCGGCGGCAGGGCCAGGAAACGACAGGCGGATCGCGCCCGTGATGGATCGGATGTCTCCAATTTCACGTGTTTATTTGCCTTCCACCGGCCTGCTGTCCCCGATATCGGTTTGCGGGCATTCTCGCCGCTTGCCGGCAATCCCGGATGACATTTAGGCGCTTGCCGAGTTCTCCGGTTTACTGCCGGCGGATTTATGCGGTCGGTTTGCGTGCTTCCACACTGTATGCAAACATGGGAATATAAATCAGGGTCAGCACCGTTCCCACCAGAAGCCCGCCGACGGCCACGTCGGCCAGGGGCGAGAGCCGTTCCAGCCCCACGGCCCATTCAAAGGCGATGGGGATCATGCCGGCGATGGTGCCGAAAGCGGTCATGAACACCGGCCGGAAACGCACCCGCACGCTTTCCAGGGCCGCCTCCACGGGCGACGCATTCTTCTTCCTGAATTCCTGGTAAAAATCGATCAACAGGATCGAATTCTTGATGATGATCCCGAAGAGCAGCAATATCCCCACCAAACTGGGCATAGAGCTCGGCTTGTCAAAGATCAGCATGCCCCAGGAAGCCCCGATCATGGCCAGGGGCAGCACCAGGACCATGACCACGGCCAGCCGCACCGACTGGTAGATTGCGACAAGGGCCATCAGCAGCAGGATCACACCAATCCCGATGGACTTGATCATCCGTCCGAAAGAGTCTTCCATTTGCTTGATATCGCCTTCCTGGCTGATCTCAATTCCCGTGATACCCGCCTTGTCCAGCGCGGTCTGGGTATCTTCGGTCAAGGTGGAGATGGCGCGCCGGGAGCGGTAACCGGACACGTCCAGGGAGTAGAGCATTTGGTTGCGTTCGATCTTGTTGGCGGTCAGGCCGTAGTCGATCTGCGCCAAGGCTGCCAGCGGCACGGGCCCCTTTGGTGTCTGGATGGGGATCAGGCGCAGTTGATCCAGGTTGCCGTCAAACGGGCGGTTGAAATACAGGCGCACGAACTGATTCTGCATGGAGACCAGGTTGCCACTCACCGCAACCGGAATACCCGCCAGGGGGAGCTGGGATGCGATCTGCACCGGGGTCATGCCATAGGCCAGAGCGCGGTTGGTATCGATGTTCAAGCGGGCCTCGGTGAAATCGTTGTCCCAGCTGGTGTTGACCGAAGTTAATCCCTTGACGGTTTGCAATGCGCCGGCCGCCTTGGCGGCGGCCGCGGGTAGAACGTGGTAGTCTTCGGCCAGCAGGCGTACATCGATGGGGGCCTTGATACTGGACATGGGCGTGGCCCCGAAGTCAAACACATCAACCGCTTTGATATTCCGCAGGTCGGCAAGCTGCAAACGGATTTCATCTTCGATCATCCAGATGCTTTTCTTTCGCTGGAACCGGTCGACGCAATTGATGGTCATCATGGCCTCGGCGGGCAGCGACCCCGATCCCAAAGAGAGCACGCCGGGCTCGGATCCGTAGCTTACCGAGCTCATGAGCACTTCCGGCTGCTTGTGAAGCCAGATCATAAACGGCGCCAGGCGCTTTTCGGCCGTGTTCACCGTCTCATTGGCGCTGAACTTGACATGGGCCTTGATGATGCCCGTATCCATGGGCGGCATCAGGTCGCGGCCGATCACCGGCATGATGCTTTTGACGCTGACGGCCAGCAGCGCGACCACGCCGACGGTCATCATGATCCGCCGTAAGCCGTAACGACCGCCGGCGGAAAACCGCAGGATGGCCAGATAGGGTTTTACCAGACGACCGAAACTATTTTGATAGAGACGCTCAAGCAGCTGTTCGAACCGTGTCTTGGAAACCCCGCCCCGGTAGAGAAAAAACGAGATGGCGGGAATGAAGGTGATGGACAAAAAATAGGAAACCACCAGGGCGATGATCAATGTGGAGATCAGAGGACGAAAAATCTGTTGTGGAAAGTCCCCGGCAAAAAGAAAGGGGAACATGATCGCCACTGTGGCCACGGTGCCGGCAAAGACGGGCGCGATCACCTCTTTGGTACCGGCAACTATGGCCGTATTCAGGTCCTCTTTCAGTTCCACCAGATGGCGTTCAATATTTTCAAGGACCACCACCGCGTCATCCACCAGCATCCCCAGAGCCAGAATGATGGCGGTGTAGATGATGAGATTCAGCTCGCCGCCGGTCATCCAGATGATGGCCAGGGTGGCGAAAAATACCATGGGAATGGAGGCTAGGGCCGCGGCCACGGCCCGCAGGTTGCCCAGAAAAAGGAGGATGACCAGCAGGGTGAAGATGATGGCGTCCCGCAGGGCGTCGAGCATGTTGGTGTTGGCGGTCTGGATCAGGTTGCGCTGGGTGTCGGCCAGTTCGAAATGGATGTTGGGGTAGCGCGGTTTCAGTTTTTCCACGACTGCCCGCCCGGCCTTGCTGGTGGACAGCACCGATCCGCCCGGTGCACGCTGCACCGCCAGGGCGATGGCGGCCTTCCCGTTGCCCTCGTAACCCGAAAATCGTTTTTGATGCTCCCATTGGATATAGGCAATATCGCCCAAGCGAACATTTGGCGCCAGGGGCAGCAGGCGCAGATCCTCGACCCGGACTTTTTCGCCGTAGGCGGTGACCGTGTAATAGGAATCGGCGTCCTTGCTGAATCCGATGGGCGCGTCCCGGTCCAGGGCGCGCACGGTGGTGCTGATTTTATCCAGACTCAGCCCGTAGGCCTTGGCTTTGAACGGATCGACATTGATGTTGATGGCACTCTGGTATCCGCCGAAGATCTCCACATTGCCGACCTGCGGGTTGCGCAGCAGGGCAGGCTTGATATCGCTTTCGGCGATTTTACGCACATCGTCCAGGGTCAGGCCCCCGCCGGACGGCGACAGGGCGAACACATCCACCGGAAGTACATGGGAGCCGGCCGTGTAGATGGATGGATTGACCCCCGGAGGCAGCTTGCCGTGCACCTTGTTGACCGCATTGTTGACATCAACGGCCGCCGGTTCCAGCCCCTTGGCGTATTCGAATTCGGCCGTGACGATAGACATGCCGGCGATATTGACCGAGCTGACCTGGCGGATCAGCGACAAGGTCGAGACCTCCTCCTCGATGGGTTTGGAAACCGTGGCGGCCACCACGTTGGGCGTACCCCCGGGCACCTGGCTCATCACGATAATCGTCGGCCGGTCGCTGTCCGGAAAGAGATTTTTGGGCATCACCATCAATCCGTAGACGCCCAGCACGAAAAAACCGGCGATCAGGCTGTACAGCAGGTAGGGACGCTTGTGAAAGAAATCGAACATGATTGCCCCCCCTATTCGTTGCGCTCAACCACGGGAACGCCAGTGGCCACGCGCAGCAGGATATCCGGCTTGGCCATGATGACCTTCCGGCCGGCCAGGTTCTGATCGACGACCACGCCTTCCACACCCCGGACCTTGATCGCAACGTTCAGTCGCTGCGCCTTGCCATCGGAATCCAGCACAAAGACCGATGAAGATCCGTCCATGGTCAACAAGGCATCGATGGGCACGAGCACATCCTCGCCTTTGTGGAGCACCACATCGACATTGACGTATTGGCCTTCGACCAACCCGGCGTCGGCCGGCAGCGGCGCCACATACTGCACCAGGCCGGTCTCCCCGGTTTGATCCTTGGAGGTCAGGGGCAGGGGTTGCCCCTGGAGCATCGCTTCGTCGGGGCGCAGGGTATCGGGCAGGGAAAGGTTCAGATAGAGGCCAGCCCGGGATGAAATTCGCACCAGCGGCTTGCCCGGGGTGGCCAGGTCTCCGGGACGGGCCAGGATCTGGCTCACCGTGCCGTCGATGGGCGCCGAGAGGGTGGCGTAATCGATCAGCGAATCGATTTCACGCGTGGATGCCCCCAGGGTTTCCATGCTTTTCTGAAAGGTCTCGATGCTGTTGCGGGCGGCGCTCAGAGAGGCTTCGAGACGGGCGATTTCCGCCTCTTCGCGGCTGGACTGTTCGGGGGAGGCGCCCTTGATGGCGAGCAGCTCCCGGGTCCGGTCGTGGGCTTCGCGCGCGCTTTTGAGCGCGGTGTCCAGGGCTTCGACCTCGGCCTTCCTGGCTTCGATCTGAAACCCGATGCCCTGGCGCTGGAGTCCCAGGCCTTGCTTTTTGGCTTCCAGGTCGCCCGCATCGATGCGGGCCAAAAGGTCGCCCTTCTTGACAGCATCGCCTTCTTTTTTGAACACGGCGGTCACTTGACCGCTGATGCGGGTGGACAAGACCGCCGAGACATCCGAGGCCACCACGCCCATGGCCGGCAGGGTCAGGATGACCGCTTGGGGCCTGACCTCGACGGCGGCAACCACGGCCGGCAGGAGCGGCGCCGACGCCGCCCGGGCAAGGGTGTCCTTGCGTTTTTTAAGCAGCAGCAGGCCTGCGGCCACCAGGGCGACCACCAGCACCAGGACAATGATTTTCTTCATTTCACCACCCCTTTGAGATCCGTTCCATACAGGGCCGCCTGCTGGGACAACACCTGCCACCACTGCTGCCGCGCCTGGTAGAGGGCGGCCTCGGCTGACAGCACGTCGCTTTCATAGCGCAGGTAATCTTCCAGGGTCATGCGGCCGGCGCGCAGCGAAACCCGGGCGACGGCCAGCAGCGCTTGGCTGTCCTGGATGGATTGCCGGGCCAGGTCGATGGAGCTTTCGATGATCGGCAGTTTACCCGCCAGCGCGTCTTCCAGTGCCGCGGTGTCGATGCGAGTCTGGTCGAGCTGCTTTTGCGCTTTTTCAGCCTGGGCGCGGGCGATGGCCACGTAGGTGCCGAGAGTGCGGTCGAACAGGGGGAATTTCAGCACCAGGGCGACCTCGTGATAGTCCCGGTCGATGCGGCGGTCCGTGTTGTAGGCTTCGCCCTCGTTGCCCGAAACGAACCCGGTGAGAGAAACGGCGGGCCAGCGGGTCGCCTGCCGGCGTTCGACTTCCCTTCGGGCCGCATCGGCGTTTTGGCGGGCGGCGGTGACCGGTAGCAAACCCGTCTTTTCGGGTTTGCCCGCCAGGGCCATGGGAACCGCTTCGGACAACGTCATACCGGTCAACGCCTGGATCTCGCGCAGGGTGTCCAGCCGCCTGGCGGAAAGATCGTTGCGCTGCTGATCCAGGTCGTTGAGGGTTTTTTGAATCTTGAGCAGTTCGGCCTCGGCGGACCTGCCGGTTTTGACCTTGAGCGCCATGTCCTCCAGGGTCTTTTGCAACGATGCACGCCGCGCCCGGATGGCCGCTTCCAGCCCCTCAAGATAGGCCAGGGCGCTGTTGAGCGAAACCACAGCGGCCTGCCGGCCGAGCAGGTCCAGTTGCTGGTCGGTTTCCGCCTTTTCCCGCAACAGCGCCGCTTTTTGCCGCAAGACGTAGAGCTCGCGGACATAGACGGGGGCATCGAAGCTCAGCCCGTAGCGCAGGATCTCCCGGGAAAAAGGAAGCGAATCCCCGGCCTGGACATTGACCTCGGTGGGCGGCATGGGCCGCAGGTTGGTCGGCGAATTGTAGCTTTCGAATCGGCCGTAGAGCCCCAACCGGGGAAACAGCCCGGCCGCGGCCCGCTGCTCCTGTAAGCCGCTTTCCACAACCGACAGGGCCCGGATCTCGTGGCCCGGCTGGCCGGCGGCCGCATCCAAAAGCATTCCGATATCAACGGCCCGGCAAGGGCCGGCCCACAGCAGGCTCAGCCCCAACACCCAAAATACACGTCTCATGGTTGGACTCCCGTCGTCGCAGGCCGGATCAAAACCGGCTCGCGTTATCCCGGATGGCCGCCGGCGCGCCCGTATCACTTTCAGCCGTTGCGAAGCCTACTTTCCGAAACGATCACTTTGACCGGGGCCGTAACAGGCCTCGAAGACCGGAACTCAGTGACGCTGGAGCGCTTTTTCGACCTTCTTGGCCAGCACATCCTTGACCAGGGCCAGGGCCTGGGGCGCGTCCTCGTCCAGGGCGGCCTGAAGAATCCGGCGCACCTCATCGGTTTCCAGGCGCAGTTGAACCGGTTTGAGGTTCATGAGGTCGCCTCCTTTCGGCTCAATGGAATGATGAACGCCGGAATCGGGCAATCAAGAAGAACTTTTCTGGACGTGCCGCCCATCAGTGCTTCCTTGACCAGGCCGTGACCGCGGCTGCCCATGACCAGGGCGTCGTAGTCGCCGGTGGCAGCATGATGGCGGATGCGGTCCACGGCGCTGCCTGGCTCCACGATCACCCGGTCGAGCATGAGGCGGCATTCGGTGATCTGGTTGGCCGCCTCGGTGCAAAATTCTTCGATGCCCTGCTTCAGGTGGGTTATGAGCTCGGCCTCTGTTTTCTTCTTGAATTCCTCTACATCCCGGTACCCGAGAAATGCGGTCATCAGTAGTTCGGCATTGGGCGGCAGCCGTTCGATGACGTGCAGCACCGTTATCCGGGCCTTGTAGGCCTCGGCCATGCCGGCGGCATAGGCAAAGGCGCGCTCGGCGTTTTCCGACAGGTCGGTGGCAAACAGGATGTGGTCGATCTTGGGTTTGTTGATCATGATTGCCTCCGGAAAGAGTTTGTCGCATCACAGGGGGCTTTTGAATTACGGCCTTTGCTTTTTTGCGGCGGCTTCGATCCAAGCCTTGAGCTTGGTTCGGGGCGGCACAGCCCCCACGGACTTGACCTCCCCGTCGATCACCAGGGCCGGCGTCCCCATGACCCCGTAGCGGCCGATCTCCTTAATGTCGCGCACATGGTCCAGTTCGGCCACGATTCCGGTTTCGGCCATGGCGGCCATCAGTTCCTGCTCCAGGCGCTCGCACTGGGGGCAGCCCGGACCGAGCACCTTGACCTGAAGCCCCTCAGCGGGGGTTTCGGGCACCGGCTCGCCGATATGCTTCTTATACTCCCGTATAAACGCCAGGGCATACATTTCTTTCAGATGGCCGGGGATGTAGTTGCTCATCGACAGCGTTTTCAACAGGGCGCTGCCGACCTGGTCATCCGACATGCCTTTGCAGCTCACGGCCGCCTCGGCCAAGGCGGTCTTGAGGCCGATAATGCCGGTCATATGCTTGCCGATCCGAATTTGAACGATATTGTCCATCGGTTTCCTCCTATGCGACCCAAGCGCCGTAGATCATCCCGGCGATGGTGGACAGGATGACGATGATACCGCAGAACGTGGCGGTCTTTTTGACCCCTATCGCCGAGCCGATCATCAGCATGTTGGACAGGGAAAGCGCCGGGCCCGCCAGCAGCAGGACCAAGGCCGGCCCCTGGCCCATGCCGGAGCCGATCAGTGCTTGGAGAATCGGCACCTCGGTGAGGGTGCCAAAGTACATCAGGGCGCCCGCCAGCAGGATCACAACGCCCGAATGAACCCCGGTAACCGCCAAACGGGTCCAGCGACCCTTTTCTCCGATAAGGCGAAACCCGTCCCCGATATCCTCGGTCCGAAATCGCCGAAAGTGCCTTTTGAAATATTGTTCATAGGCGAATTTCAGTGCTTCCGGAGCGCCATCCGCCGTGAAGGTCAACGCCGCTTGGTCTTCGCAACGCACGGCCGGCAGGTTCAGCCGGCCGGCCGCAACTGCTTTCCAGGTCGCGGGAAACCGTTCCCAGGTGCACACCACGATATTGGCCGTCAGCAGCACCGCAAGCCCCCGGAACCACCAGGAGCGGTACATGTCCAAAAGGTCGAAGGCATACAGCAGGTGGTAGCCGATTTCGCCGTATTGACGCAGGTAGTCGCTCGGCGATCCTCCCTGGGGAATCAGGGTGCCGAAAACCGATGTGACTGCCAGCAGCAACAAAAGCGCTACGGTCAGGCGGATGGATGCCAGAACTTGCCCGAGGGCGGCAACAACGGATACGCTCTTGCCGGCTGGCATCATTTCGAACTGTCCCCTTCGTTCTCGTGACCTTCCTTGTAGTGTCGCACCAGTTCGTCCACCGATTGACCGTCTCTGAAAGTCGCCAGTGGATTGATGGCCAACAGGCCCTCCCAGGCGGCGATAGCCCCCGGCTCGTCCTTCAGATCGTGGAGCAAAACGATCCCCTTGTTCATCCGCGACATCTCGTGGCGCGGATCTACGGCCATGGCCCGGCTGAACATCTCCACCGCTTTTTCGGGCTGTTTGCTGCGGCGGTACATGACCCCCAGATCGATGAGGACGTTGGGGTTGTCCGGTTGGATGGTCAGTGCTCTTTCATAGGCCTCGATGGCTCTTTGATACTGATCGGTGTCGAAATAGGCGTTGCCCAGCCGGACCCAGGCATCGGCGTTTTGCGGGTTCCGGGCCGCCTCGGCTTCCATGGCCTGAAACATCTCGGCCGGCGGATTGGCGGAAGCCGCCGGGGAATCGATGGACGGCCCGGCGGGTATGGGACTGGTCTTGAAAACGCCGAAAACCGTGCCGGCGATAAAGCCGACCACCAGCATGGCCGCCGACAGCCATACCGCTGTTTGGCGGCTGATGGTGGCCGGCGGGTTGATCGCGTCTTTGACTGCCTTTTCATTCGCTGGGGTTGCCAGATGCAAACTCCTTTACTTGCCGTGTGATCTTTGCGATCCTATTCTCGCCGGCGGTCGATCATCATGGATTCAGCGAGCGGATGAAATCCCGCGCCTTGTCCCCGCGCAGGTGTTCGGCAAGGCCCACCAGTCCGTCCTCCAGATACTTGGACTGAAACCCCTTGGTTCTCAGGTACGCCATGGCCAGTCCGGCCCGGTCCTTGTGGGGGCAGGCCGTCACGATGACCTTGCCCTTGTCCAGTTCGCTCAGTCGCCCGGGCAGCTCGTTGAGGGGGATGTTCTTTGCAAAGCCCATGCGCCAAGCCTCGTACTCCTCCTTGAAGCGGATGTCGATCAGTTGGATCTGGCCTGCCGCGAGCCCCTTGACCAGTGCCTCGCTGTTAATCTTCATCTCCTTGCGGGCATCGTAGTCAAAACCCGAAAGGTAGGCTTCCAGAGACATTTCCCCCGCGTATGCGGCGGCGCCCCAAAGCGCCAGAATAATCGTCACGGTTATCATCAGATTCTTTTTCATGGTTTTCTCCTTCTGCGGGTTATCCCTTTTCGGTCACGACCTTGCGAAGCGCCGTGAATACGTCCAGGGGTGTGATTTTGTTTTGTTCGGCGATTTGCTTGATGGTGGCCTCCAGGGTTGCCAAGATACGCTCACCGGCCAGTTTTTCCAGCACAGCGGACGGGTTCAGCCCGTATTCACGGCACACCTCATCCAGGCGACGATTGCCGAAGCCCGCTGCAGGGGCTTCCGGCATAACCTTTACCTCGCCCGATGTTACTTCCGGTTTCATCAGCAAGTACAACTGCTGCGGCGAGGTGTTGTTGCGTTTGGCGATAGCCAGCAGGGTCTCTTCATCGTTTCCGATCTGAAGCCCGGCTTCCCGCAAACGGGTCAAGCCGGCCGCCGAATCCATCCCCATCTTGGCGCTGAAAGCTTTCAGGCTCGAAAGCTCCGCGCGCCCGTACGGGGGTTCGCCGTACTCTCGGGCGGCCGCTTCCTTGATGGACTCACTGAACGTCAGCACCCAGGTAAAGGGGACGATTTCCGCGTACGCGCCGATGGTGCAAACGACGACCAGAAGCAGGGCGATGTTGAATTCACGGGTGAATATCCGGACCTGCCGGGCCTTGTTTTTCAAATAGGCGACGATGGGCTTCCAGTTGTAGTAGGTATGCAGCAAGATGGCCAAGAGAAACAGAACGCCGATGATGACATGCTGATTGCCCCACACGGTTTTGCTCAACCCCCAGAAGCGCCAGTCCGCCCAGTAGGCGATGCGACCGTGGGGGGCGATGTAGAGCACGATGCTGTTGAGCAGCAGCAGCAAAAACGATAGAAGCGCTGTTAATGACGTAATTTTCCTCATGGATTTTGCGTCCTTCACCTTTCGTGTCTTCAGTGGGTGGCTGGCTGGGAAAGATTATTGATGGTTTCGGTTTTATCAATTGAAGAAAGGCTTCCTGCGGTGGTCTTTGCCGCCTCATCCTTTTGCTTCGTGAAGACAAAATAAAAGCAAGGCATCAAAAACAGCGCCACCAGGTTTTCCATCAGCAGGCCACCGATGGCGGCGATGGCCATAGGCTGGAGCATGTCGCCGCCGGCTTCCAGGGCCAGGGCCAGCGGCACCAAACCGAACAAAATGGCCGACGAGACCATCACGATGGGCCGCAGCCGCAGGCGGGCCGCCGTGAGGATCGCTTCGCGCACCGGCAGCCCCTCGTTCTCCTGCAGTCCGCGGGCGTAGGTGAACAGCAACACCCCGGCGTTGACCGCCGCCGCCAGGACCACCAGGATGCCGATGATCACCGTGGCCCCCAGCGGTTTGCCGGTCGCCAGCAGGAGTCCCACCGAACCGGCCAGGCAAAACGGCATGCTGCCCAGGATGAGCGCCGGCAGCTTGAGGCTGTTGAACTGCACGGCCAAGACAATGAAAGAGAAAAAGAGCGCGAAAGCCAGGATCATGAGCACGTCCCGGGTCATCTCGGCCATCATCTGGGCCTGTCCGCCGTAGGCGATCTGATAGCCGGCCGGGACTTCTTCCTTTGCCAAGGCGGCCTGCAGCCCGGCCAGGGCCTCGCCCACGCTCACGCCCACGGCGTCGCCGCGCACGATCACCATCTTGACCTGGTCTTCGCGCACGATCTCCACCGGACCGGTGGCGGGCCGCACCGTGGCCAGGTCTCCGAGGCGCACGAAGCCGCCCTGCTGGGTGGCCACCAGCAGGTTTTCCAGGTCGCTGCGATTTTGGATGCGCGACTCGGGCACCATCACCCGGATGTCGTAGTCGTTGTCGCCCTCGCGCAGGCGCGTGGGAACGCTGCCGGCCACCAGGGTACGCAGGGTGTCGGCCACCTCGGCCACCGAAACGCCCATCTCCGCGGCGCGTACCCGATCCACCGCGATTTGCAGCTCCGGCTTTGAAAGGTCCATGGCCACCTGGACATTGGTGAACTGGCGCAGTCCGGCCATGATCTGGGCGATCTTGTCGGCCAGGGTGAACAGTTGTTTCAAATCGTCGCCCTGAACCTTGACCTCGATGTCGGCATCCCCGAGCTTGCGCATCCCCCTGACCTTGGCCTGGCTCACACTCACCTTGCCGCCCGGCGCGGGGACCTGGGCCACCAGCGGTCTCAACTGGCGGATGAATTCGGCGGTGCTGATGTCGCGCGCTTCGCGGGGCACCAGTTGCAGATTCAGTTCGCCTTCGTTGGCAATTTCGTAGGTGATGGTCCCGACGGGGCGGCCGCCGGCCATGGCGAACAGGCTCTCGATACGCGGATCTTCGCCGATCTGCGCTTCGATGGCGCTGAGCACCCGGTCGGTTTCCCCCACTGCGGCGCCGGTGGGCAGCTTAACCTTGATCAAAATTCGTCCGTCGTCCATCTGGGGCAGAAACTCGCTGCCCACCCGGGTCGCCGCATAGCCGCCGGCGGCCAAGGCGGCCAGAAACACAGCGATGACCGCATAACGGTAGGCCAGAGCCCGATCCAGCCAGCGGCCGTATCCTTCGGTAATGCTTTCCACCAGGCGCTCGAACCGACTTTTAGGCCCCCCGCTTTTGGCCCGTCCGAGCAGGACGGCGGTGAGCATGGGCGTCAAGCTTACCGCCGTTACCAGGCTGATCAACACAATCCCGGCGATCACCAGGATCAGCTCCCTGAACAGCAGGCTCACCAGCCCCGGCACCAGCAGAAACGGTACGAAGAGGGCCAGAAAGGCCAGGGTGGCCGCTACCACCGCTGGACCGATGTCGGTGGTGGCGGCGATCACCAGCCGATTGATCGGTTCGGCGGAGTTTTGCTCGCGGCGGTGGGAAATGGCCTCGATCACCAGGATGGAGTTGTCCACCAGCACCCCGATGGCAATCACCAGGCCGCCCAGCGAAAAAATGTTGAGGGAAAAACCGGCCATCTGCATGAGGCCGAAATTCATGATCAGAATCAACGGCAGGGCCGTGATGATGACCACCACCTGGCGCCAGGAGCCGAGAAACAGCCAGACGATAAGCACCACCAGCACGGCCGCCTCGATGGCCGCGGTTTGCACGCCGTTGAGGGCGTCGGTGACATAAACCCCCTGGTTTTCCACCATGCCCAAGTCGAGTCCCGCCGGCAGGCCGGGTTTGAGTTCGGCCAGCCGGTGTTCGACGGCCCGGGCCACCTCCACTGTGTTGGCGTCCGCCTGCTTGAGGATGCTCACCTTGACCGCCGGCTGCCGGTCCAGCCGGGTGATGACCCGCGCCTCCCGGTGGGCGTCGATCACCTCGGCCACGTCCCTCAGGGTCACTCGCCGGGTGCCGTCACGCAGCAGCACCACGTTGCGGATATCCTCCAGGGAAGTGAATTCACCCATGGTGCGGGCGATGATCTCCCGGGGACCCACCGTGAGCCGGCCGCCGAACTGCTCGACATTTTCATCGCGCAGGCGTTTGACCACGGCGGCGATGGTGAGGCGGTATTTTTCCAGGGCGTCGGGTTTCAGATGCACCCGGATTTCGCGCACCAGCCCGCCGACGATCTCTGTGCCGGCCACCCCGGGCACCGCCAGCATCTGGTCCTGCAGCCACTCATCGGTCCAGGTGCGCAGTTGCACCAAATCCCATCCATCGGAACGCACCGTGAGCTGGAGGATTGGGATCTGGGTGGGGTCGGCCTTGAAGATCACCGGCGGGTCGATGTCTTTGGGCAGGCGGCGGGCCACCCGCGCCAGGGCGGCGGTGGCGTCCTGGTAGGCGATGTCGATGTCCCGACCGTAGCCGAAATTGGCGATCAGGCTGTACATGCCTTCGATGGAGGACGATTCCAGGTAATCGAGTCCATCCACCGTCATCATCTGGCGCTCGATGGGATCGGCCAAGTTGCGCTCGATCTCCTCGGGCGTGGCCCCGCTCCAGAAGATGTTGAGCTTGATCATCGGATAGGTCATGTCCGGCAGGAAGTTGACCGGCAGCCGCCACAAGCCGTAGAGGCCGAGCACCGCCAGGGCCAGGGCGACGGCGCAGGTCGCCAGACGCCGGCGGACGGTGTATTCGGTGATTCTCATAACCGGACACCACCTTCCTTGACAGCGGCTTCGGCGCGCACGGGGGCCGGTTGCATCACCTTAACGGCGGCCCCGTCCTCGAGCTTTTCCTGGCCGGCGATGATGACCCGGTCCCCGGGGTGCAGGCCGGAGAGGACCTGCACGCGACCGTCGATCTCCACGCCGGTGGCCAACCTTCGGCGCACGGCCTTGCCGTCTTCGACCACGAAGGCCGCATCGGCGCCGTCGGCGGCGGGAACCAGGCTATGGGCCGGCACGGTGACGGCATCGGGGATCTTGTCCAAAATCACTTGGATCCGGGCGAACATGCCGGGAATCAAGTCCACCCGATCGGTCAACGCGGCCTCCACGGTGCGGGTGCGGGTGCGCTCGTCGAGCTGTGGATAGACCCGGCTGATCTTGCCCTCGAATGTTCGGCCGGGGTAGGCATCGAGTTGTACTTGCAACGGCAGGCCTTGACGAACCTCAACGGATCGGGTCTCGGGAACCGCGAACTGGACCACCAGGCTGGCCGGATCGAAGATTTCGATCAACGGCGTGCGCGGGGCCACGTAGTCGCCCTCGGTTACAAACACCTTGGAGACGATCCCGTCCCAGGGGGCCGCCACCAGGAAGTCCTCGGCGCTCTCCAGTGCCTTGGCCATTTGGGCGCGGGCGTTTTCATGTTTCGAACGCGCGGCGTCCAGTTGGGACCCCGGCACGGCGCCGGCCTCGACCAAGCGGGTGATGCGCTGCAGTTCCGCCTCCTGCTCTTTCAAGGCCTGGGCCGCGGCCGCCAGTTGGGCCCGGGCGGCCTTGTTGCGGCTGATTTGCAGCAGAACCTGCCCTTTTTCCACCCGGTCTCCCTCGCGCACCATGCAGCTCGCCACCGCGCAGGCTTGCACCGGCCCTTCCCCCGGCGAGGCCAGCCGGGCGGTGCGCGTCGGCGTCACCGCCCCGGTGAGATCCAGGGTTCTGGCGAGCGACTGCGGGGTCACGGTCTCCACCGTCACCGTGGGCAAGGGCTTGCCCTTGGTTTCCGGTTCGGGCGCCGCTGCGGATACCCCCTCTTTTCCCGTGGCAGCAGTCTGCCCGGCGGCAGCGCCGCCTGTCGTCCCATCCGTGGTGCGGGTGTGGGCCACACCCAAGGCGATCAATCCCAGTAAAACAATGGTGAAAGTTATCCATGGCCGTTTTTTCATCGCGCTTCTTCTCCTGTGGCCAGCTTCAGTTTGGCCGTGGCGATGTGATAATCCGCCAGGGCCCGGGCCGAATTGGTTTCCGATTGCAGCAGGGCGGACTGGGCATCGAGCACGTCGGTCATCGATCCGCTGCCCAGATCATATTTCAGACGTTCGATCCGCAGGCTTTCCCTGGCTTGTTCGATGGCTTGGCGGGTGGCCTCGATGCGCAGCATGGCGGAATGGATTTCCAACACGGCCGTTTCCACATCCCGGCGGATCTGTAGCGCCATTTTACGCAGGCGCTCGCGGGCCGCCGCCAGGGCGGCCGTCTCCTGGCCAACCTGCGCGGCGACGCGTCCACCATCAAAGAGCGGCACCGAAACCCCGACACCGGCGGCCCCGGCATCCTCGCTTTTTCCCGTTGCCGTGCCGCGGACCCCGTAGCTTACCAGCAGGGACACGGTCGGCCACTGTCCGGCCTTGGCTACATCCACTCGCCGGGACTGGGCCTCGAGCCGGGCTTGGGCGGACAGATAGTCGCTGCGCCGGTTCAGGGCCAAAACCATCAAATCTTCCACCTCGCGGTCCGCGTTGGCGGGTTCGGTCGACAGCGTTCCCTCGATCTCCAAGCGGTCCGCCGCCGTATCCACCCCCATCAGATTGACCAGCAGGCGCTTTTGCACCGCCAGGACGTTTCGCTCCCGCACCAGGGCCTGGCGCAGATCGGCCAGGCGCACCTCGGTGCGCAGCAGTTCGACCCGGGCCGCCTTCTGCTCCGCCAGCAGCGCCGACACCTGCTTGCGGTGCTCCTCCATGGCCGTGGCCGAAAACTCCAAGGACCGGATCACCTCGCGCTGGCTCAAGAGGGTGTAAAAGGTGCTCGATACATTGAAGACCAGCTCTGCGCGGGACTGCGTCAGCCGTTTTTCCTCCGCGAGCCGAATCAGTTCGGCGGCACGCACCTCATGGGTGAGTCGGCCCCCGGTGAACAGCGGCAGGCGCAGCACCAGGTCGCCCCGGTACATGTCATCGTCAAAGACCCCCGGCTCGCCGTTGTAGCGCGTCGGAATCAGACGCTGATCATCCAGAAAACGCTGGGCGCTGCCCTCGGCGCTCAGGCTGGGCCGGCGGCCGGCCCGGGCGGCATCCAGCTTGGCCTCCGCCGCGGCCATGTCCCAGCCGGTGGCCACTACCTCGGGATTGTTGACCAGGGCCGTTTCGACGGCCCGTGCGAGGGTTAGAGGACCTTCGATCCGGATCGGCGGCGACTGTGTTTGCACGGTTCCGGGCATGGCCGGACGGGCGCCGGCAATCGAATCGAACGGCGCTGCGGCTTGCGCAGCCGTCGCTAACAAAAGGGCGCCACCGGCCGCGAGGGCCAACGCCCTAAACCTTTCAAACGTTTTGGAATGTTTGACGCTGATGAACGGCAAGGAACATTTCCTTTTCACGGTGATGAGCGGTTCCATTCATGATCCGGCCGGCCTGGAACGACCATCGACCGACCGCAAGGCATTCATCTTTACGGGCGCAACACCGGCGGGCATACCTTTCCGGCGATGACGCTGCCCTGCCGCAAAACAAGCCCCCAAAAAGCCCTCGGTCGGCGGATTATGCGGGTTGGCAAGGTGATGGAATCTTCAACAAAGAAAGGCGCAGTTCAGGATGAACGGAGAAAGGAAGGCGAGCGGAAAAGGGTGCGACAAAATTTTTCCGGCCTTTGGGAAGGCGCTGGTTGAAGTCGACGGTGTGAAAACCCTGGCCCAGGCGTCGCATGGGATTGACCCGGCAGCCTGAAAACTTTCAGTCCGAAGTGAAACGACCTCCGGCAAGACAAACGGGCATCCGCTATCTGGCTGGCAGTGGGGCTGCTTACAAGGAAAGGTCCTTTGCCGGCTGGGTGTTTGATTCGCGAAGTTATTTATTTGGCCTATCGATTGCCAGGGACCATGCCAAAAGACAGTACAGGCTCTTGCAGGGATAGTCCCCGCCAGCAGCGAAATCAGAATGATAACCCGCACCATCCCTGCAATCATGATTCACCTGTCACCAAAGGAAAACTTCTTGAAGTGTCCAAAACGGGCCACCCTTTCCCGTGTTGCCGCACTACTTGAGAGCCGATTGTTCGGGTCCCGCTTACGAGAGACGCCCGCTGATGAAGACACGCAATTCCGGCCTCATCGGGTGGTCGGTTTGCAGCACGATCTGGTCGAAGTAGGTTCCTTTCTCGGTGGAGTGGTTTTCCACCTCCAGCCGATATGGGCCGCCGTCGCTGTCGTCGGCCAGGCGATACCGGATGAACTGGTCGCCCTTGACGTTGCTCACCCCGATGATTTTGAAAGGCTGGTCCGGGCGGGGCTGAATCATGACCACCGCCCGCAGCGCCTCGCCGGCCCTGCCCACCAGGTTCACGCGCGCCGGCTCGATGCGGGCGAAGTTTTCCACCTGGCCGCGAATGGCCAGATCGAGCCACGGGCGATTGATGTCGTTGGTCTGGACGCGCACCTTTTCGCGGATATATTCCCCGCCGTAGCCGGCGGTTGCCACCTTTACCGTGATTTGTCCCTCGCCACCGGGAGGGATCTGCCCCGCGCTGGAGGCGGCCGTGCAGCCTCAGCCCGCGTGGATCTTGCCGAAGATCAGCGGCGCGTCGCCTTGGTTGCGCACCACGAAAGTGTGTTCCACAAGCGTGCCTTCTACCACGGGCGCGAATTCGTGGTCCATCTCGGTCATCACCGCCCGGGGAGCCGGTTCGGCGGCGAAGGCGGCGCCGGCCAGCAGCAGACTGCACAACCAAAGTCCCCATCCTTTGAACATCAAGCGCATCCTTTCCTCCCTTGGCAATTCATCCACTGTTGTGGCGCTGTCCGTTTTGAGCCGCGTTTTCGGAAGACGCCGATTCAGGCTTGCCGCCTTGCTGGTGAAAGACGAGAATTGTCAGCACGACGGAGGCGGCCAACAGGGCCGCGTCGCGGGCGACGGTCCACAGGTTGGCCGGCCCCTCGGTCGGTTCGGTGGAAAAACAGCCGCAGTGAATGTCCAACCCGCGGGCCAGGTTGAAGATCAGGGCAGCCATAAAAATTGCCAACAGACCGGTCCCGGCGACCGCGGTGCCGGGCAGCCATACGCCGGCCACCAAGCAGACACCGAGCAGCAGTTCCAGCCAGGGCAGGATCAGGGCCGCCAGGTTGACGGCCGCATCCGGCAGAATCTGGTAATTGTAAACCGCCTCGGCAAAGGCCTGGGGGTGAATCATCTTGTCGTAGCTCGCAAAGAGAAACACGGCGCCCATGAAAAGGCGAAGACCGAGCATCACGCGGGGCCATACCGTCCATTTTTGGCCTTCGGTTTCAGCGGCGCCGTCGCAGACCATTTCACACAGCAGTGTCCCTCCGCCGCAGGTTGAGGTTTCAAACTGCAGCACCGGGTGATCGATGCGGAAGCGGTGCCAGAGTTCATGCTTGATCCGATCGGCCAGTTGTTCGGTTCGGCTCACCGGCTGGTCCGGCACTACGACATGGCACGAAAAGGCGGTGCTGGCCGATGAGACTTGCCAGGCATGCAGGTAATGGACACCGAGAACACCGGGCAGACTGTCGAGAAAGCTGCGCACCCGTTCCAGAGGGACATGCCGGGGGGTGGCGTTCATCAGTACGGCGGTGCTCTCCTTGAGCAGTCCCCATCCGTTTTTGAGGATGAAGGCCACGATGAGCACCGAGAAAAGCGGATCGAGCCAGTACCAGGGATAAAACAAGAGCAGCAGGCCGTTGATCAGGACGGCCACCGAAGTGAGCAGGTCCCCCACCATGTGCAAAAAGGCACCGCGCACATTGAGGCTGTGGGCCGCGTCGCGATGCAGCAGCCAGGCCGACAGGCTGTTGCCGACGACCCCGACGCCGGCCAGGGCTATCACAATCATTCCGTTGATGGCTTGGGGATGCAGAAAACGATGTAGGGCGTGGTAGAGGATCACTGCCGAGGCCCCGGCCAACAGCATGACGTTGATCAGGGCGGCCATGATTTCGGCCCGCCGGTAGCCGAAGGTGTTGAACACCGTGGCACCCCGGAGGCCGATGCGAAAGGCGATGTAGGAGATCAGCAGCGCGGTGAAATCGCTGAAGTTGTGTACGGCGTCCGAGATCAGCGCCACGGAGTTGGCCACCAGGCCGCCAATGATCTGGGCCGTGGGGATGATCAGATTGAGCACCAAGGTCAACAACAACCGGGGGCCGCTGGTATCCTGCAGCGCCGGGCCGTGGTGGTGGCCCGCGCATCCATGAGCATCGGCCGTTGCTGAGAAGGCGTCGTTTGAATGTATCTTTGCCTCGGCCTCTCCCGGGCAGCAGGTTTCCTGCGACATGTTGTCAGGCTCCTTCATCGGTCGGCAGGCCGGCTCGCTGCCAGACGGTCCATCCGTTGACCAGCACCCGCACGTCGGCAAACCCCATTTCCCTCAGAAACAGGGCCAACTCGTGGCTCAAGTCGCAGGTTTCCCCGTCGCAGTAGGTGATGATGGTCTTGTCCATCGGGAGGCGGTCGGCGATCTCCATGAAATGCCCGTCCACCCCCTGCCACGGAAGACTCAAGGCGCCGCGGACATGCCCCCGGGCATACTCGGACCGGGAGCGGGCATCCAGGAACAGGGCCGCTTCCGATTCGAACAATCTCCTGGCGATGTCCGGCGAGACGATCAGGCTGGCGCCGGCATCGTCCACCAAGCGGGCCTCCGCCGACCAGTCGCCCACCAGGGGAATTCCGTCGCCGCGGATCTGGTTGACGCCCATGGCCAGCAAGGCCGCCAGGACAACCAGGGCTGAAACCTGGATCAGCACCTTTTTAAACATGGCACAACTTGCTCCCGGTGACGGTTTTTTGAATCCACAACATTTTTGCTGAAAATCTTCGCCGCCCGCCTGCATACCGCTGAAAACCGAACACGAAAGGCGATGCGTTTTTGGGGCTGCGGCGCCAGGCGCCGGATCCATCAGGCCCCCAACAACGGGTTGGCGATAAAGTAGATTCCCAACAACCCGATCACCACTCCGGCGCCGCGCCGAAACCACAGGCCGGCCCCCTGCCAGGCGCCGTTTTCCGTGATGCGTCGCACCATCGCGGTGGAGCTGCCGGCCACCGCGATGGGCAGGCAGTGGCCCAGGGCAAAGAGGACCATCATCAGCGAGCCGGCGAAGAGCTTCTGCTGCACGGTGACGATGGCCAGGATGGGTGCGATGAAACCGAAGGTGCACGATCCGGACAAAACCCCGTAGGCCAGCCCCAAACCGAAGGCCCCGTGGATGCCGCGCAGTTTGAGCCGGTAGAGCAGGGAGCCGGACATCGAACAGGCCTGGACGCCGAGCATGCCCAGGGCCACCCAGACGAGCACGGCGCCCACCAGCATTTGCCACCAGGCGCCCACGTCGCCGAGCATGCGGCCCAGATAGGCGCAGACGATGCCCACCACCGCGATGGTGATGAACAGCCCGATGGAAAAGGCGCCGGCGTACCAGGCGGCCCGGCGGGGGTGCACGGCGGTGCTCTGGCCGCCCACGTAGGCCACGATCAGCGGGATCGACGCCAGGTGGCAGGGGGAAAACAGGACGCTGACCATGCCCCACAGGAAGGCCCCCGCCGCGGCGACGGCCAGGCCACCGGTCATCCATTGATTCACGGTCAAGAAAAGCTGGTCGAACATGGCTTGATCCTTTCCAAGGCTGCCGTCACGCCGGGTCGGCGGGCGGCACGCCCAGACGGGTCAGGATTTCAACGATGGCCTTTTTGTCCATGAAGCCGACGTGGCGGTGGACCTCCCGGCCCTCGCGGTCGAAGAAGATCTGGGTCGGGATGGCCCGGATGCCGTACTGCTTGGCCGGGGCCGGGTCCTTCCAGACATCGTGGAAGATGATATCGGCGCGGTCGGCGTATTCCTGTTTGAGCTCCTCGATGATGGGCGCCATCATCTTGCAGGGCACGCACGAATCGGCGCCCAGGTCGATCATGGTGACCCGCCCGGGAGACGGTGAGCCGGCTGTTTGAGAAACGGCCGGGCGCGGCTGGCCGGCTGGCTTCGCGGCGGCCTCCGGCCCGACCTTCGCCCCATCGGGCTTCACCAGCGCAAAGGCAACGGCCGCCGCTGCAACCGCCAGGACCAGGACAATCGTCCACTTGGTCTTCATTTTTCAACCCCCATCCGAGCCAGCTGTTTAAGGACTTCCTCCTGGGCGAAGAACCCCACGTGGCGGAAGACCTCCTCTCCCCGGCCGTCGTAGAACACCTGCACCGGGATGGACCGGATGCCGTAGCGTGCGCCCAGGACCTGCTCCTCTCCCACATGGACGAAGACCACGTTGAGCCGGTCGCCAAAGTCCTTGCGCAGGTTCTCGAGAATCGGCTGCATCATGTCGCAGGGGACGCAGCCGGCGGCGCCGAACTCCACCAGGGTCGGCTTGCCCGAGCGGCGCGCCCGGTCCACCGGGTTGTCCGCGGCCAGACGGCTTTGGGTCTGAACCCACGCCTGGTTGATGCGAATGTTCCGGGAGCGGCCCAGGTCGGCGATGTAGTCGTTGACCGCCTGCTGCTTCTTGTCCTGGAGCAGGTACTGGCCAATGGGGTCGGCCACCTGTTCGAAGGGCATGTCGCCGATCATTTCCCGGTTGGCGCTGTAAAAGGCGCGGGTTTCGTCCTCGGACACGGAAATTGCCTTGGTTTGCTGTTCAAGAAGGGTCTGGATCGGTCGGCTGTCCCCCGGGTCGTTGACGACGATGCCGGCCTTGCGGGCCTCGTCGATGAGGATTTGCTGGGTGGCCTCCTGCTCCAGGAGAAAGAAGAGATTTTTTTCCAGTTGGGTTCGCAGTTGGGGTTCCTGGTCCTGGATGCCTGCCAGCAGTTGGGTTTCCTTGATGGTGACCCCGTCGGCGATCAGCAGGGTGTCCTCGGCCAGGGAGGCCGGAACCGCTGTCTTGAGTATCCCCGCGGCCAGGCCGGGGTATTGGGCCTCGATGGTGTCGGCGGCATAGGCAGCGGAGCTGCCTGAGGCAAGCAAAGACAGCACGATCAGCGCCATCCAGCGTTTGGCACCGGATGGCGGTTTCCGGTTTGTTTGGAGTCGCATTGGGAGATATCCCCTGTTGGTCAGTCGGGTTGGTTGATAAATTTAATACGATAATACGATCTGATAGATTGAAATAGGACAACGGCCGGGCCAGAGACGGACCGATCACGTATGCCCCCTGTCCGGGGCGGCGGGATTCAACAGATCAGGATGCAGTAGAGTGAAAAGAGTGGTGGTGGGATGTAGGACCGTGGGGGGTGCAGCACGGTATTGCCGGCCGGAAAAGGCTGGGCGATTTCGGCTGCCGTCATCAACGGCAAGGACGTTTCTGGTGAAAAGCCGCGGGTCTCGTTTTGAAACCGCCGCGATGAGGCATCCGGCAGGAGAAAAAACTGCCCGTTTGGGGCCGGGCAGGCACCGATGTGGCAGGTGCCGGTGGATGCCGCCAGAAGGCTCTCTTGCGCGAACCGTTTGGCCTGGCAATGGGTGGCCTTGCCGGCCAGCAAGGCGGTGGTGGCACACGTCCCGCCGGTGGCCAAGTTCAGGAGAACCGTCAGGGAAATCAGGATGGTGATAAGTTTTGGCCGCATACCCTTTACTTGCAGAGAGTGATGGACAGTTGACGGCATCATAGACGTTTTGGGAAAAAGCCGCAACCACCTCCATAAACGCGGCAGGGCGAAATCGTCAAAGGGCGGCCAGGTTGAACCGGCCCAGGTAATCTTCAAGCTGCCGATGCCGCGCCGCATCCAGTTCAGGGCAGGCATCGGTCCCCTTGGCGCCCTCGGTCAGTCGCACGGCGAACACCATGCAGGTGGGCTCGCCGCATTTGCGGCAGTTGGTCTTGGGCAGGAGCTTGAGTACGTCGATCACCCGGGGCCGGGGGGCGGCCGTGAAACTGGGCTCGATATCGACCCGGTTTTCCCAGGCTTCGTTGATTTCCCGCTTGAGCCATTCGACGATCTTGCGCGCCTCGGTCTCGTCTTTCAGCGCGTTGATGGCGATTTTGCGAGCGTGAACGGTGATCAGCTTGCCCTGGGCCTTGAAGGTCACCGAGGGCGGATCCTTGATGTACTCAAACCCCCCCAAAACGGTGTTCAGATAAGGCAGGGCCTGCCCCACGTCTTGGTCCAGGTGGGCGAAGCAGTGGACCGCCATGGCGCCGGGCTGGCACGCCGAGTTGAAAATTTCCAAACGATAGCCATCCAGCAGCATGTCTCTCCCCCCTCAGGTTTGGCCCAGCAAGGTTTCGGTGTCCTCCTGACCCAGGAGGATGCGGATTTCCCGCGCGCATCAGCGGCCTCTGGGACTCGCCTCACGGCATCGGGCAAGGGTGCAGGCGCCGGTGGCGGCCTTGATGTCGGACAGGGTGCGAGCGCCCTTTTGCTTGGCCTGCAAAATTTCACCCTTGGTGACTTCGGAGCAGTAGCAAACCGTCTCCGCCTCTGGTGCATGGCGGATATTTGCGCTGAAAAGTTTTGGACGCGATTCCATCATTGGTTTCTTTCTCCAAGACGCTCGATCAACAACAGTCGCAACCGCAGCCGCAGCCGTTGCTCAAGGTTTTTGGAGCAACCGTCCTGTTTTCACCCGCCATCCGCCGGACAGCCGCCTTGGCCTGCTCGATATCGGCGCGCACCGGGACCAAATTTTTGTTCTTCTCGATTCCCAATTCGGTGAGTACGAGATGGCCGCGCAGGGCAACGCCTGCCTGCTCCATGATGGCCCGGGCGCAACCGACCTGGCATCCGTCGATAACGACCATCTGCGGCACGTCCTTGGCCGAGCGCACGAAACCGGAAAGTTTTCCGCCGATGCCGGCCAGGCAGAACATCTTGCCGAAGCCTTCCCCGGTCAGTTCCACGGCTGCCTGGTTGGACAATTGCCCAACGTTGGATCCGCCCGAACATGCCAGGATCATCACCTCACCGCCGCCAGTGCAACAATTTTCCGTCATTTCAGCCTCCAGAGTATACCGCCCTTGAAACGATAAAAATGTTCAGACATCGCCAAAATGCAACACCCATGTCCCGTAATCGGCCATGTGCACCTTCAAGGTGCCTTCTGCCGGATCGATGGCCTCCAGCAGCGCCTGCTCGATGTAAAGGACAACGCCGTCCACCACGAAACGCTGATACGCGCGGTTGTCCGGAGGCTTGCCGATCCGACCGATTGGCCCTTTGTAGCCGTGTCATCAGCCGAAGGCGCTGGTTGAACGGAAAATGCTCATCACACCGGTGCGCTCGTCGATGAAGGTGATCTGGCCCGGCGACAGAGATACGCTGCCAAACCGCCCCCTCGGTGCAATCGGGCCGTTTCCTACTTGAGCCACTGGAGGACGTCCTCCTTCTTGGGGATCTTGCCCACCGACTTGACTTCGCCGTCCACAACCACCGCCGGGGTGCCGAAGACCCCGTAGCCGGCGATTTTCATCAGGTCGGTGACTTTTTCCACCTCGGCCGTCAGGCCCGCTTCGGCCACCGCTTCCTTGACGATCTTTTCCGTCTGTTGGCATTTGGGGCAGCCAGGG
>JACDJA010000521.1_pt1 | contig 43199 bp, 57 predicted proteins | sample 7449241 | NCBI WGS metagenome assembly JACDJA01 (sample SAMN14253289, study PRJNA609438) | sludge metagenome | isolation source: initial anaerobic sludge | collected 2018-12-20 | reverse complement strand
GAAGATTAAAAAATCGAAGTGTGTTTATAAAAGAGTTTTTTTTGGTGATGGAGATTCTTGTTTTGATGATATTGATGAGAAGCGAATAAATATCAAAGCTTTTATAGATTCCCACACAAAGATAGACACACAATCGCTCTCATTTCTTAGACAATTTGCAAACAAAAGAGGGATTACCCAATCTCGCGCTTTTGAGGAGATTATTAAGGAGTCTCTTATTTACGATTTTTTTTCAACACTAGGCGAGAGTATATCCCCAAAGAAACCAAAAAACGCAAGCAAGATACCATATGTAACTATTCATCCCGCGTATGTTGATCTGCTTAAAAGTATGCAAAAATCCTATGAGTGTGTGTATCCACGACTTATTGAAGCGATATTGATAAATTATAAAAATAGAATGAATTATTTATAAACCACCCCCTTTCTTGATTGCTTTGTGTTTGCTAGGATTGAGTCGTAAAAACTTGAAAGGACAAGGAAGGCATGAACAGAAAAAAATGGACCCCTGCAACCAAAGAAGAGATAGCAGCAGCAGAAGCAAACCTCTCGCGAGACAAAGATCAGCTTGAACAAGCTAAAGAACAGTTTGATCAATTTTCAATAAGTCTTAAAGACAACTTTGCCAACACGCTCGAATCGACATTGAGCGATGATGAGAGAACGCAAATTGAAGATGGTAGTATCAAAGACAAGTGGAATATTCTCAACTCAAAATATCAAACCGAGGTTCAAGGCAAAATTGATGAGGGTAAAGAGAAACTTAATGCTCTTGAGGATCAGCTCATTGTTAAGACTACAGCACTTGAGAATAGGAAACTTGATCTTAAGATAGCTGATGATAATCCTGATCTTGACCTTGAGGCTTTTGCTGAATGGACAAAAAATGACATATCACCTAGAGTACTTCAAGAACTCACTGAAGCATCAGGCGGTGATGGTCAGAAATTTGCGCAACTTATTGTTGAGAAGTACAAAGAGATATCTGAGTCCGGTAAAGGCAAAGAAGAGGGCAAAGAAAAAGGAAAAGGGAAAGAGATGCCAAAAGATCTCTCTGATGTTCCAGGAGAGAGTGGTAATATAGATAATGGTGATGGGACAACGGATGTCGATGATGACTTCTTAGATCAATCCGGTGCGTATAGATAAAGGTCTAGTATGACAAAGGCACAAGTAGCACAAGAGAAAAAGTGGCAAATTGAGGGAGATTTAAGAACTCTTCAAGAATCTATAGAAATTCTTGGCGACAAAAAACGGCTTGAGGCGGCAAAAAAACTTGCCGTCGAAAAAGAAGATGGGCTCGAATACATCCAAAAAATAAATGATGAGTTTATGGATGTATGCGGGATAAATAAATAATAAAAAAGCAAAGGAGAAAAAATGGCTTTTGAAATGACAGATGCGAAAGAGAAAATTGTACATGCACAGGAGATTGTTAAAGGGGTACAACAAAGAGATCCTTTTTTCCAATTTCAGGGCGCGAGTCACAATAATGTGATTTTAATCACACCTGAGAGTGCAAAAGAGGGGACAACCACAACATTTAAGATTGTAAGTGACCTTGTTGGTGATGGAGTGAGTGGTAATCAGGATCTGAGCGAGAATAGAGATGAACTTAATTTTGTTCCTTTCTCGGTGAAAGGGGAGGTAATAGCAAACTCTATCAAATCTCCAATCAAAAAGATATTGGACAGAAGTCATGCGAAGATATGGAGACAAGAGAGTAAAACTGCTCTTATTGATTGGATGACGCGTAAAACTGTGAGACATAAATTTTATGCTCTTAGTCATGACTGCACAAATATAGTATATGGTGGTGGCAATGCCGATGTTTCAACTATGGAAGCCGGAGATGTATTTGATACGACTGTGCTCGATGAGATGATAAAAAGAGCAAAAAATGGTTGGAATGACGGGGTGAGTGATCATCCACCACTTAACCCATTCACAATTGAGAAGAAAACCGAACATGGCATTGAAGTTATAGGTGAGTATTATCCTGTATTTATGGGACCTGCAAACTTAGATAATCTTAACAGTGACCCAGTCTTTAAGGCAGAGCAGCAAGCCAAAGCAACGGCAGGTATGTTTAGTAATCTCAGTGGATTTGCGGGGGTGTATAGAAATGCTGTGCTAATAGAAGTGCCCGCAAATAGCCCGCTTAAAGCAGGCGCAATCAAATCAAGTTCTGCTGATTATGGCAAATATACTGATTTTGATGAATATGCCGCAGGCGTTGATGCAACTGTGACAGAATTTTCTTTGTTGCTTGGATGTGGTGCAGGTGCGATGCCGTTCGATCCCAATCCAACATATGACGAAGATCCAACAGAAGATAATAAAAGAAAAGTTGTTGCTTACATCGAACAATACTTCGGATTTGAAAAAGTTCGTTGGAGCGGTGAAACAACAGCAGAACAAGCAAGTATTTACCACGATAAAGACTATGCTACTATCGCTGCTGTTTGTACTGTAGAGTAAGGAGAGATAATGGCTAAAGTATATGCTCCAGGTGTCCACGCAATAAGATATATCGGCTCAAAGCCGATACCTTTTCGTGCAAGACGACATGGAAAACCTTTCAGTGTTGAGGATGGTGATATCATTTTAGTAGATGATATGACTGCTATTTTACTTGCTAGACGCCTTGAATATGAGCGTGTAGAGGAGTATGAGATAACAATATCAACTTCTCAAGACGATGAATCACTTGGTTCTCAAGACGATGAATCACTTGGTTCTCAAGACGATGAATCACTTGGTTCTCAAGACGATAAGTTACCAAGTAAGATGAATAAAGTAGAACTTATAGCTTACGCTCAATCTTTAGATATCGAAGTAGGTGAGGAACTGACAAAAGCTCAAATCAGAGCATTAGTGGAAGAAGCGGGAAAATAGTGATAAAAGCGAGTGCACTTATTTTATCTATAAGACAGAAGCTCAATGATAATGATCCGGATAATTATAAATATTTTAATCCGGAAATCATTGATGCTATCAACTCCGGACTTAAAAATATAAGCAACGATCTTTTATATTTTAGTCGAGTATGGAAGATCAAGTGCAAAGAAGATCAAGAGAGATATGATCTCCCGGAAGATTTCCTCAAGCCGATAAGGGTGTTGCTTAACGGGAAGAAAATATTTTCCGTTAAATCGCAAAAGAGCGATGATACACTCAATGCAATCGTTTTTGATGATATCAGCATACGACTCTATGTGGCGCACAAAGATGATGATGTGTTGGATATCGAGTATAACTATATAGAGCAGATAGACACAACAGAAAGTGATATATTTTGTTCACTCTTATTGTATGACGCTATAATATATTATGCTTTGAGTATCTTATTTCAAAATCCAATCAAAAAAGATGGACTAGAAAGAGGTGATTATTTCCTATCTAAATACAATAGAGAAGTTAATAATATAAAAGACACAATACGCAGCAACAGACAAACACAAAACATAAAAACAAAGTTTAAAGGGATATAGAATGGATGAATATAACAATATCTTTTTAGAGTATGTTTTAAATAGTGATGGGTTGCCCTCCGATGAAACAATTGAGACTTTTAAAAATTGGGATCTTGAACTAGGAAGATGGGCAGAAACAATCAAAAAAAATCCTATCGCAAAAGATCTCGATGATTTTTTAAAGAAAGAAATTCATTCTACGGAGATATCAGATGAAGAGAGAGATAAGCTTTATCTTCGATATCTTGAGATGAGGCTTGCTCTTCTTGATCGTTCTATTGAGCTTGCAAAGACTTTTGCTCGACCTAATTATCCTGCGAAGCCGGCATAAGATGGATTTAGCATTAACTCTCTTTGAGATTGAAAGACAGATTAAGGTGAGACAAGTATTACTCTTGGATGAGCAAATCGCAGGGTTTGAGTATGATATGTCATATAAAGCTGCCAAAACTTTGAGCGAGAATAGTGCAATGCTCGCACAAGCTGATCAAGCAACGCCGGAGTGGATGGCTGATAGCATTAAGATACTAATCGAGATGATGACTAGAGGAAAATTGAATCTTAAAACTGTGAGCGGTGTAACGGAAGTAAGCTATATTACTGGTGGTGATGAGTATAATATCGGGTTAGAAAATTAATGCGATATGCAATTTATACAATATGACTATAACCAAAGCGTTTATGATAATGTCAAAAATGATATCATAGCTAAAACAAATTGGGGTAATAAGTTTAAGCGATATTATAAGAAACATCAAGAGGCTATCTCTTCTGCTAAGATAGCAGCCGTAAAAACACCTAATACACACCCTTTTAGCTACATCCCAAGCGAAGATGAGCCGCTTACCTCTATATATGAATTTAAGACCGGTCTTGATTATATACTAAGAAATGATGAACTCCCCACCTTTGAGTTTGAGGAGAAAACAACTTTAATCAATGATGTTAAATATTTGTGCAGTGTGTATGATCTTGATAGTGAAGAGTGGAGTATAGAGAGAGTAGTATCTAATTCTTATATCGCTGTTGCGGTCACAAATACTACGGAAGTCGATGATGAAGATGATAGCTGTGAAGTAGATGCTTTTCGTTTTAATCTTATGATCGATGAGGCTGTAGAAGAGGGGGTTGATAGTAGATATAAAGGAAGATTTTTTGAATATGGGGTTGGCGATGATGCGTCTTGTTTTCTTGAGTCTATGTATAATGAAGAGGATACTGTTGGGCTAAGCGTATATAATGTTGATGGTGTAGAGTATGGCCATTATGTTGAGAATACGCTAAATCCTACTTATGACACTATCACCGATATGTTTGGTGTGGAAGATTTGAGTGTTGCTTTTAGAGAGACGCTTGATGCTGATTATGCAGATATAGAAGAGAGATTGCTTGCAAGCTTTAAGGATTTTGCACTTGATGCCGGAGCATGGGATGATGTGGATTGGGATGCCAATAGCAATAAGGCTGTTTTCGTTTTTTCACTCGCACAATATCTTGAATGGATGGAACTTAATGCTGCCGTGCTCGGAGATTATATCTATGAGTATGAAAATAATAGGAGCCGCCTAGAAGATGATGTGAAGCTTCTTGATCATATAGGCATCATCGATGATCTCACTGAGAAGATAGATACCAATAATCGAATCCGCTACATTTGGCTATCGCTCCAAAAACAGTTTGACGAGTCAAATCCTCCAAAGGTACCCTATACAGTGATCGAGATAGATCCAATATCAGGTGAAGAGGTTGAAGTCACTAAATACAAGCTTGATCCTGCTTGGGCATGGTGGGAGCGAGATGAGTTCGCTGCAATACAGCGTAACTTTCACAAGTTTTATCTTTATTGTGATGTCTATGATGTCGGTGATGGCAAGATCGGTGTCGTTGTTAATGAATCTTTTTTAGATTTGCCAGGGAAAAAGGTATATGATCTTGTCGGTTTTTTCATCGATGTCGATGCGTATATCGTCCCTAAAAAAAAGAAGTGGTGGCAAAAACTTCTTGAGATAGTTCTTTTTGTTGTCGGTATAATATTTGTTTTAATGAGTGCACAGCCTGCATGGCTTAAGTTGATTTTGATCGCAAATAGCGTGCTTGATTATACGGGGAACGGGTCTTTAACATTTTCCGTTATCGCTGCCGTTCTCTCTTTGGGGTATAACATCTATAGCGTTAATTTTGGATCGCTCACGGCAACAGAGACTATCAAATTTGCAGTGACCAATATAAATACCATAGGAAAGATATACGGGATGTATGATCAGCTTGGTTTAATCGATCTGCAAAAAGAGCTCGATAAGTTTAAGAGCGCCAATAAAACATATGAGGACGCGATCGAGTATATCTATACATACGCGTATAGTCAATATGATGAGCTTTATAATGTGCTTTATAATTTTGATCCCAAATATGCCAATGCCTATGATGAAAATGCGTATTAGAATATTTATGATATAATATTTCATCAGTGTAAAGGAGTATCATGAAAGAGAAAATCGAAGTTTTTTTCGGGGGCATTATCATTATATTGCTAATCCTATTTGCGCTTGGCTTCGATAGTGTTGTAACTGCCATTAAAACGAGTATCGGCAATTGGATACTTGGGTAATGGGTCTATAGAAGCTTCTTAAATATAATAATACATAGGGTTGCAATTAATGATACAACGATAACAGTATTATAAAATTTATTATCTTGATACCGCAAGTCTTCCCTTGTAGTTTTTTATATGATTATATACTATAATAATATTATAAAGGCATAAATATTATAAAGGAGTCCGCATGGCGAAAGATGATGTTGAAGATGTGGGCATAAAAAAAGGAGATAACGCAGAAAATATAATAAAGAAAACAGCAAAACTGCTTGGCATGAACTATCGTGAGCTAGGTGAGGCGATTGGATATACCGAGGGCGGTATCAAAAATGCCGTTGCCCAGAACAAAATAAGCAATTCAATGCAAAAGGCAATCGAGCTCTATCTTGAAAATGTGGAGCTCAAACGAGAGAGAGAAGATACAGAAAAGCTCAAAAAGCTTATCAATGATTTTTTATCAAAGTAATTTAAAAAACCTTTTTTCTTGACAAAAGTTTTTAAAAAAGATATTATATCTCTACTTAAGTTGGTTTGAGCAACAGAACTGCTCTTTAGAATATGTCCATAAAAGGAGTATTTATGACTATCATCCACCGCCAAATATCATTGTCAAGATTATCATATGCGACATGATCCCGTAAAAAAAACAGAGACAGAGACGCTCGATGATATTCTTTTCCATCTTGGGAATCGTATTTCCGGCTTAGAGTATGTTGCTCAAAATCTAGCAGAGCACAATAAAGATTCCGATTTGAATGTTGACGGATTGTGTTTTGTTCTGTTTGATATCATCGATAGTATGCGTCAAGATATAAAAAAAGCGGAGGGAATAGCTTTAATATCTTCATAACCCCCCCCCCTATTTATAAACCACCCCCTTTCTTACCACACCTCAATATCTTATACTATAGTAAAATTATAGGAGAGGGCATGGAGAGTCTTTTAGATATATCTATGGTAAATCCAACGCCACAAACAAATATAGACAATTCTGATTCTAGTGTGTGGGAGTTAGGCTCAAGTCTTTTTGATGGGCTTGGAGGTCTTGAGGGCTTAGCAAGTATCTTCGGAACCGTTGGGGATATATGGGGCGGAATGGAGCAGAGAAAATATCAAAAGGATATACTTAAAACAGAAAAAGATCGAATCAAGAGAGAGCAAGCAAGACAAGATAAATTTGATAAAGGGATGAGTGACGCATGGAAATAAATCCCAATGTTGGAGTCTTCTTTTCAATAGCTTTTCCAAAAGAAAAGCCAAATACCAACGAAGTACAAGTTGTTATAGCTCCATCTACAGAAATAGGGACATCTGTAACATTTGATCGATGTGATAGATATGGAAATACTTTTCTCAATCATCAGACCGTCAAAGAGTTTACCGGTTTAGATCACACAAGCAGTGGAGAAGAGTGTGTCAAAGCGACACTCTATTGTGGTGAAGATGTTTTTTATAGGGTTTCATATGATGGTATTAGCTTTATGTTCAATGCACTTCTTCCTTGCACACAAGGCCCTCTTGTCGTTAATCATGTTTTAGGGGAGCCAATCGGTAATACATTAACAACTATGCATGATGCCTATGATGAGAATGTTGTGCTCAATACCCTGGATGTAATAGAACGACATAAAAATGGATATCCTATATATAGCGGTGAAGAGAGAACCGTTTTGTCGGGCATAAAAGATGATAATTCAAACTTCCCAAATATATGTGATCTTCGTAATGTTCTGCAGAATGAGTTTAATACATATGTGGAGAGTGTCGATGATATCATATATTGGGAGTCAACACAATGGTAAGGAGAGATAATGGCTTTTTTTAAGGTATATAAACTTGGTGAACTTCCACCTTCACTTGAGGCAAATAGTGTATATTTTGTAGAGAATCCGGATGATCCCGAAAATCTTGATATCTATGTGACGGACAAAATCGGAGCAACGGCTCGAAGCGCTTTGCGAAAAGAGATTGTAGAAAATATGATCAATGATGCAAAAGAAGAGCTTATAGATCTTGTGTCGAGCACGGCAGTTGTCATCCCCGCTTCAAAGCAGGATGATAGGATATATCCTTCCTTCCCCACTTTTTATGGACCATATGTAGATATATATGGTCCTCTTTCTCCAGTGGTTGCTGAGTCTCCTGTTGTTTCCGGGGTTAATAGTATATTTTTCCCGATCACATTTCTAAATAAAATCAAAGTCAATCAGGTTGTCTCACATTGTAGCGTATACCTTGATGGAACAGTTGTGGAGGATGTAGCCTCTTTGCAGGTAAAAATAAGAGAATATACAGACACGGGCGTCGTTGGTAATGTGATCGCTATAAGTGACGCACTAACAATTAATACTTCCGATACCGATCAGAGTGTGGAAGAGAGAATTTTTACGCTTCCTGAAGATGTTGAACTTAATGGAAATTATTGGGTAGAGATCATATGTAACTATGCCGACCCGATAAATCCAAACTTTATCTTTTATGCCATGAGCGACCAAGGTAACCAATACACACAATACTACTTAGATTATGAAGAATATACAATTCTTCGTGCAGGGTATATAGCAGCAACGGGGGCAACACAAATACCCGATACGAATGTGAATATGGATGCTTTTACCGCACTTCCGGATGAGTCGATGATGACGGCCGGGGTTATTGGTATAGAAAATCAATTTTTTATCTACTTTAAATATGAGGAGGCGTAAAATGGGTGATTATCCGGGGTACAAACCAAAGCATTATGACAATAAGGGTGGGCATATAGAAAAACACCTTAGAAAAATAGATGAGAAGTTTGGGGAAATAGATGGGTCGCAAACAGCATTGGATACTAAAGCAGATAAATCTTTTATAAGAACTGATGATACTGTTGGCACTATCTTTATTAATTCTACATCTGAACACACTAAAGGTCTTACCGCATTTACTGGGATGATTGGTATAAGAATAAATAACTTATACAGTGCTGTAAATATGAATGGTCGTATGGAAGTTATAATATCCGAACCATTTGTAGACGACAGAACATTTATAATATCAGGACACTGGAACCATACTAACACCGTATGGGATAGTGCAACAGCTATTGAGTTAACTAAATCTGCCACCCCTATGACAGTCAGCTTTGCTAGAAATACCACTACTAGTGAGGTATGGATATTATTCGGTGGGTTAGACACTGTTCGTGCTAACACAAGGGTTTCTATAATTAATGTTGTATCTAGCTATGTACCAGCTTTAAATCTAAACTTTGACATATTACCAGTAACAAGCTTGACAAATATTGATGTCATCTATACCATTACTGATACTGGGCTAGGTAATATAGTGGGGCAAGCAACACCCCCAATCAAGCAAGGTAACAAGATATACCCTGAACAGCCGTACTCAGTATATTACGCATGGCTCGATGTTCCAATTACGACGGAGACAAGAACTATGTTGATGCCGTACAGATTCACAAATATGACCGTTAGCGCTGCCGTGATACACTTCGAGCTCATGGGTACTTTCGATATATCTCTTAACCCTAGCATCGCATCGATTCAGCTGCGCATAAGGGAGTATAATGCCGGAGATGTAGGAGCTGTCGTTCACGACCTTGGAACATATACCCCAACAGCAGTTCTCAGCGAAGTTGAGTTTTGGGAAACAATCCCACCGGCAGAAAAAGAATTTTCCTTAGATGCGACGCTAGACGGCTATTATTGGATAGAGTCAATTTTAAGGATGAGTGATACTGGTCAAGGAGAGTCTACTATTGTGGCTTATACTTTTCACATACCTCCCATTGAACCACAAGACAGGTGGATGAATCTTGTGCCTCTATATATCTCTCTCGGAGAAGAGTACAATCTTGACCAATTGCACAGCTATCTCTACCAAGGTGAGCTTGCAACAACTGCGATAGACTCTTCTATGCTGAGCCCATATACAATGAATATCGATCCGATATTTTCCCCAATTTTTCCTTTTATTTATTTCAAGGAGTAGGAATGAAAGAGATATTATTTTTTATTTTCATAGTGTTGCAAGTTGGAGATGTAATATCGACACTTTATGTCATCAAGCATGAGGGATTAGAGCTTAACCCAATCATGCGTTTTTTAATCGAGAAGATTGGAGTTAAGAAGGCTTTTATAGGGTCTAAGTTTTTGATTATCTTCTTCTTAATTGCATTCTATGGAGTCTATGATGTGTGGGTGTTTGTTGTGCTTATAATGGTGTACGCTGTTGTTCTTTATAACAATATCATTCTTGTAAAGAGTTTCCATGATGATCGGTGAGATAAGTGAAGCCGACATCGGGCTACTCAAATATGTATGGATAATATGTTCTGCATGTATAGCCTATGTGTGTAACTTTTTAGGTCTTGAACTCGAAGCTATGCTTGCATACGGAATACTCCTTTTGGTTGATTATTTTTTGGGCATTTTTAGAGTCATCGTAATGAAGGAAGTAGTCTCATCGCATAAGATGCTCGCCGGCATACTCTCTAAAGCAAGTTTATGGATCATACCTTTTATATTGGCACTTGTATTTAAGATAATCCCCATAGAAAATCTTCGCGCGTTAATCGTAATGTTTTTGTATATGTTTGTGTTGAGTGAGCTTTATAGCATACTCAATAACATTAGAACAATAAAGACCCAAAAAAAGAAGCTTCCGGAGATAGATATATTTAATATCATAGCAACAATGATAAGAAATAAGATCATCTCCCTCGCTGATCGCTTTAAGATGACCGACAATTCGGAAGATAAAGACGATGATATCCGTCATTAATCAATACGGTGCCACTTTTAACGGTCGATATAGGGATGAAGTTGTTCATGCTTCCGAGTCGGATATCGAAACGCTAGAGATTGACGGCATACCGATCCATATAGTTTCTATTGATTTTGATGGAGAGGATAAGGTGATCAAGGTCGATGTGGAGTATAACAAGATGGAGGATATGGAAGATGAGCCAAGCAGTTAAAGATCTTCAAGATATGCTCAACAATAATGGAGCCAATCTCGCAGTTGATGGTGATTTGGGTCCCAAAACAAAAGCGGCGATTGATGCTTTGAATGTTCCCATTTGGTTGAAAGTAGCACTCAAAGAAGTTGGTGTGCATGAGATACGAGGTGGCAAGCATAGTACGCGTGTACTTGAATATCATAGCACTACAGGAAAATACTCGAATGATGAAGTGCCTTGGTGTGGTAGTTTCGTTAATTGGGTTCTTTTGCAGGCAGGATTTTCTAAAACGGTTGCATATGCCGAGCGTGCAAAGAGTTGGGCAGAGTTTGGTAAAGAGGTTGATTCTCCGCTTATTGGTGCAATAGCAGTAAAGAGTCGCAAGGGCGGCGGTCATGTAGGTTTTGTAGTTGCAGTAGATGGCAACTCGCTCTATCTTCTTGGCGGTAATCAGAGTGACGAGGTAAACATAAGACGATATAGGGTGCAAGACTTTATGACTTTTCGTGTGCCGTGGGGGTATGGGAATGCTCACTATGCAGATATAGATATGTATGCTCCAATGAGCGGAAGTGAGGCTTAAAATGCTTAATTGGTTTTTTGATATGAAAGGCATCATCATCTTAACGCTTAGTGTGCTCGTGGTAAGTTTGGGAGTTGACCTCTATTTCACAAATGGCAACCTTGAGAGCATTAGAAAAGATCATGCAACGCTTCAAGCCATTTGCACTCAATCAAAAGATGATCATGACAGTAAAATCGAAGAGTTTGAAACAGGTAAAGAAGCTGCTCTTAAACAGTATATGCAAGATCTCAAAGAGATAGACGATTACAAGGAGGGGCAAGATGAAGATAATTATAAAAATGCTTTTGATTTCATCGTTGATTATAAGTTTTAGCGGATGTGAAAAGAAAGTATATATCAAGTGCAAAACTCCTCCGGTGCAAAAGCCAATTTATAATAACTCTAAAAAAGGCACACCAAAAGCACTAGCTGCACAATTTAGAACTAACCTGGCGAAAAAAGATAGATATATTCGTGATCTCGAAAAAGCCAATAGTGTATGTAAGTAAGCAATCAAAAAGTGTCAGTTTGCTCCGGATTCTTCTTCCGTTTTTTTCTCCGTACTTTTAGCTTTGGCTGTGTTGAGTTGAGCTTGTGATACGAGCTCTGCTATCTGCGCTTGAATCTTTTCAATTTCTAGCATAGCTTTTTGGAGTGCAGGATCTTGTTGCCCTTCTTTATTTTGGGCTTGTTGTTTTTTAAGCTCTGCAATAATTTTTGTTGCTTCGTCTGCCTCCGGAGAATCTACATCTCTTAGCATCAGTGGTAGCATGGGGGCAACAAGACCCGGCTCTGCTGTTTGTAATATTTTCATAATCTCCGCCCAATTTTTTGATCGTTCTGCACTTGCTCCTCGCGCAAAAGGGGATGATACAAGTATAAGATCATATCGACCAATATTGAGAATAGATTTTCTTTTTGGCTTTTGTTTCTCGTCTCTTTTGATGCTGCCATTATTATTTCGTTCGTACTCATTAATGACAATCTGCTCTTTCTCTCCATCTTTACCTGAAATAAGCAACATCTGTTCAGCCGTAAAATGCTCTTGCATAATCTTTATGCTTATCTCGGCGATATCTACATCGAGCGCACCGCTACAATCCATGTAGTCTTGAAGTCCAACGAGCCCGGCATTTTGTCTATTTTCGATAGCATAGCCACTCATGCGTGATATTGCAGTACCGAGTAGCTCAGAGTTTAGTCCAATGACTTTTTCAGCCTGTAGTCTCGCATCTTGAACTATGCTTAAGAGCTGACTCAGTGGCGCATTTTGCGATATGTCTTGGATTTTTTTCTCTCTCACTGATCCGGGCTTCACGACATTAACTGAATTATCCTCATTGTAATGATCTGTCCATGCTTCAATATCATCAGCCGCATCACTTTCAATGATTAGCTTGCTACTTCCTAACATGTTGATAATACGAAGGAAGGTATTGTTAATCATATCTTGAAGCGGTCTTACATCACGAAACATTCCATAAAATTCTTTTCGATTTGAGGTGTAAAGTTTACGCATCGCAAGTGGAAATCGTGGGAGAAGTGTAAATGGTAATTGGATATCTTGCAAGATCTCATCGTCTATCCATATAGCAAATCTGATATTGTTGTTTTCGTCCTTATACCATGTTCTATTTGTACGAATCATGCCTGCCTTGTTTGCTCCAGCACCGCTAAGTTTTGCATTTGGGAATATGCGTTTTAAGCTCTTGATGTGCAGAAGTTTAGAATGAGTAAAATATCGACTATCTGAAAGATCTGTTTTTTTACTATACATGTCGATAAAACATTCATTGGTGGGAAGATGTTCATACTCGAGATCTTTTATAATCTCCCCTGCATCATCCTTCTCATCAAGATATCGAAGCTTCACTTCAACAACAGAGAGACCTGAGAGTCGTAAATCTCTGTCCGCTCTTTTCTTGATAGACCACCACTCAGTAGAGTCCATGAAACTTCGTAAAACTTTTGTCAAAACATCTGCAATCTCTCTCTCGCCTGCTCTTCTTGGGAAGACTGTTACTTCTTGTTTTGTCATCGCTTTCATGCCGCTTATTTTGTTGCCAATCATTTTATAAAGGTTTTCCCACCTTGAGGGTTGTCCTCTATCGGCTAATATCGAGTGCACATCGGGAGGAAGTTGGTTTCCTCTTTCATACTCATACGCATCAACCGCTTCTTCTCGGCTCGGCTTAGATACCTCAACACTCTCTTCTAGGATATCCCTTAAATATTTTAAGGTTTCAGTTTCATTTTTCATTTCTTATCCTTTGCTTTTTTTCGAGTTTGTTGATGTTGTAAGTCATCGTGTTTATTCCCATGATCTTGAGCAGCTCTTGATATGTTTCTCTTGGGTCGATAGTCTCGTTAGATCGTCTCATTTCTTTGGAAAACATTTTAGACTCTATGAGGTTCCAAAGATTGCTTATGATACCCGGAGTCGGCGCTATGTTTTGAATCGGGTATTTGATATTTTTTTGATATGTTCCAAAAGCACCGTCATCCCATGTAAGAGGTGTGCCGAAATAGAGGCTTTCATTGTTCGCCCACCCAGCTAAACTTTGCGGGAATCCGCCGATTAAGAGTGTGCGTACATTTTCGGGGATGAGTGCATTTTTCTCATTGGTTCCCGGTAGCCAATTAAAGAGATCGGCTTGCGGGAGCAACTTATCGATCTTGAGTGTTGTGACCTTGTCGCCGTTTCTACTGATGGGGACTCTTCTAAAGCTAAATCCCTTTGGAGTATCTCTCTCGTCAAGCGGGTTGATATCGTTCCCTAAATAGAGAAGAGAGATAGCCCCCAAAACAAATCCTGCCCGCGCCGGTCTCTCTCGAATCTGTCTTAGCATTATCGGCGTTGCATGATAGCTCCAGGACCAAAAAGGAGCAAGCCCTGATCTGCGGAGCCAATCACCCATGGTTGTCATGGACGCTGTGTAGTCCGGAATGTTTTTATTTACTTCTAGGATTGCTTCTTCTATCGTCAAACCTTCATTTTTCATGAAGTGTTTTGCGAGTGCAAATCTATGCACATCATCTTCCGCACCGTAAATCTTTGTTGCCTTTTGATCAATACCTCTTGCAAGTCCTTTTGTATCTATAGGGGCATCGGCATTGTAGTTTCTCATGAGGATATCATTGATCCCACTTCTACCAAAGAGGCCATGGGCTTCGAGATCATAGTAGAGCATCAAGTTTGTATCTTTAAGCATCTTGTTATACTCTTTTGCCTCTGCACCGGTGAGCCTTGATAAGTGGTTTTTGCTCTTAAGTTTTTTGAAGTGAGTTATCTTGCTTGCGGCGATAGCCCCTTGTGTAACATTTTTGATGCTTGTTATCGGATTTGCTCCGGCACCGAATTGAAGCGAGAAGTTTCCGACAAAGTTGTTGAGGTGTGCTGTAGGCATATAGATCGTTTTACTTTTTTTCCATAGTGAGAGCGTCTTGTCGTAAGCTTTAAGTATGCCTCTCTCGTCGCCGTAAAATTGACGGTGCACATAGTCGATATCTTTGGCAACATCTTTAGTCACATATTTGCCGTTAAGCGCACCGTATTTGATACCGGAGAGTTTTTTGTATCCTGCTGCTTCAAGCTCTACGGGTGTATATTTTGCAGTGTCGCCTATAATATTTTCAGGAAGTGATCTCAAAAATTTAGAGTGAGCAACCATCGTTTGCAGCTTCATGAGTGTTTCGGGAAGTGCTAATGCAACATCCTCTATCTCGCCCATGGCTATGCGTTCCGCTTTAGTGTAATCGACGCGTGCTTTGACGCTGCCGTTTGGGAGGCGTTTGAGTTCGACGCCGCCCTCGGCTATACTTTTTTCACTTGCTATAGCGATGAGATCATCAAAGGTGTTTGCGTGATCAAGTTTCATCTGATCATAACCTGCTGCATACATATACTCTTTGATGTCGCCAAGCTCTGACTCGCTAAAGACCTTCTTTTTACCACGCTCAAATATCTTATCGATAGTGATCGACTCATCATAGATTCTTTTAATGGTCGATTTGTTGATATGTTTTTCGTAGGTTCTGTGAAGATATGTATCTTTCCATGTAGCATATGTTTCGGGAGTAAGGATGCCCTCATCAACTAACTTTTGGCCCAAGGTGCTAATCTCTTCTCGCATTGCACCTGCGAACTCTGTAAGCTCTTTTGGGAGCGAAACATCCTCTCCGGTCATATATCTATATAGAGAGGTTCTTGCATCATCGCTAAACTCCATGAGGCCATAGTGAAGCTCTTCAAGATATGTTCGCTCTTTATTTAGAGATGTTTGCAGTGCCTCTTTTTCGAGGAGATAGTCTTTGTGTTTATTTTGAAGTCGATGAAGAGATATCGTTGCGTTGTAAGCATCGCTATTTTTTATCTTTTCAAGTGTATTTTTAACCCCCGCAAAGATACCTTTGGCTTTGGTTGTATCTTCATGGAGTTTTTCACCGGTGAGCTTCGCGCGTTCTTCTTTTAGTTTTGTCATACCTGCTTTGGATTCTGCAACTTCTAAACGCGTTTTATTATTTGTGAGTGCTCTTTTTTGTGCCGGACTTGGTTTTTTAAGTTGTTCAAGTTCGCTGATGCGTTTTTCAAGATATCGGATATCGTCATTCGATTGTGATAGCTTTTCTATCTTTTGGTCGATGCTATTGATCTGCGTGTTAATATCGCCAATCTTTTTTTGATACAAAATATTCGGATTACTCTCATCAAATGTGCCTTTGTTGTGGATTGATTTGATTTGGTTGGGGGAGAATATAACTGCTGTATCTTGTGCCCTCCCTTTATCCCCGTTAGGATAATCTCTAACATTTTCTATAATAGCTCCGTCATACCCATCATATTCTGCCCTCTTTAATTTATAATTCAAATCATCTGCAATATCGTTAAAATATTTACCTTGCCCATCTATAATAAGTGGGTTTTTAATGTTTAAATATGTTTCATAAACATTATCCCCATATTTTTTAGCTGTTGATTGGTGCGTACTAAAATATACACCCTCTGCTTGTGTCGAAAATTTTGGGGCGGACGGATTAAATATCTCTATATTATCTACTCCCGTCCCATGATAAAACACTTTAGGGCTTCCGTCCTCATTCTTAGTCAGTGGGTGGCTATCTTTATGCCACTCTTTGAGGTTGGCTTCCCATTGCTCTTTAGGGATATTGACTTCTCCACCTTTTTTTGGTATAGTGGTATCTACGGAACTGGATGAAGTAGCGTCAGGGTTTGCCGTCTGATTCGTTGTAACTTCATCCGCGTTTTTACCTCTATATATTTCTACAACTTCACCTTTTTTAATCTCTTTTAACATTTGTTTATAGCCCATAGTGTAATTGCTTATATTTATATTTATTTCATCCTTATAAATCATAACAGATACATACTGTCTAAGTCCATTTGGCGTTTCAAACTCTTTGAAGTATAAAAGCTTTTCTCCTATCGCATCTTTAGATTTTAAAGCAATAGCAGGATTTTTTAGCGTTTGCTCTATGTAGCTTAGATGTCCTCTACGATCTTGCTTTGTGCGGTTTGGATTTTTAGGGTCTAGGATATATGGGTCAAGCTTTTCGAATTGATTTTCTCCCATTTTGATTTCACCTATCGGGGTCTGTATCTTGCCATCCGGGAATGCTTTGTCCCAGTTTTCTCTTGTGTAAGCGATGTTGGTGTATGTGCCTCTATTTTGTGATAAAGTTTCTTTCACATCATCAACGGTAATGTTTTCATTTTTGCCTTTTTGGACTTGGAATAGTTTGTTTGGGGAGGTGTCATTTTTTTGATATTTACCGCTCAAAATATCTTTATATGCAACTCCATCAAGTTCACTAAAGTTATTTTTAACAAATAACACATATTTTTCTGATAATTTTAATTTGCCTTTCTCCGGAGGATAAAATTTATCTAAGGCGTTTAAAAAGTCCCTATCAAGACTATATGTTTTTTTGTTTATTATGTTCATATATAACATATGTTCTATGTTCTCAACACGATACCCGGCATTTTTAAAATACTCTAATTGATGTATTGTTGAAAGTTTTGCTCGCTCTTCACTAAATTTATTATCTTTATTAGCAATAATATCTTTTGCTTCTTTTTCTGTGTATCCTTGTTTTTTAATAAAATTAATTTGTTCATCACTATTTAATATATTTTTAGTTGCTTCATCTCCCGTCTTGCTAAAAAGTTTTTTAGCTGCTTCTTTATCACCGAGTATTGCCTTGAAAAAAAGTTTTTGATCGTCGTTGAGTTTGAAGTCTTTATCTGCATCTGCGAAGATATCTTCCCATGTTTTTCTGATCCAAACTTTGAATTTTTCAAACACTGCTTTGAGTGCCGGAGTCGGTGCATCACCCGTGCTTAGATATTTCGTGAAACCATTTGCGAATCTCTCTTCTGCGGCCGCATCCCATACTCCATCTTTAACGCCAAAGGCCTGCTCTGCCTCTTTGATCTCAACATCATCAAGCGTTCGTCTAAAATAGTGTCCAAGTTCATGTGGAATCGTGGTGGCGTCTGCATCTCTAAAAATAGTGATGACGGCTTTATCTTTAGAAAAGTCGATCTTACCTTTGATCGTTTGACGATATGCCGGATCATAATCAAGTCTCCCTAGATCGTCTCTGATTTTCTGTGTTATTTTGGGCGTGATCTTTCCGGAGCGTATCTTTGCTACATCACTTTTGGTGAGCACAAAATCTCCCGCATAGTTTTCGCCTATAGTCTTTGCGCTAAGCGGTCTTGATACTTCATACTCCCATGCACCATTTTTATCTGTCCATTGCCCCCCCCCTCTGTTTGAGAGAGCCGGGTCTGTAAGTCTATTTGCTGTTTGAGCAGATATCGACTCTCTATCTTTGAGGAGATTTTCATAAAGTGGGTGTTGAGAGAGATCTTTAAAACTCATATCGCTATAGCTTTTTCCGACGCTTTGCTCAAAATTTTGTGGTGTATCTATCTTGCCTACCTCAAGAGGTTTCGCGCGGAGAAGATCATCGGTACTTTCGATCGTATCTCCATATATCTTCTTTGCTCGCTCTTGGATAAGTTGTATGTATGCTTTTGGATCTTCAACGCCTGCCTCTTTTATCTCTCTATAGAGTTTGGTTGTAGGGCTAAGTTCTTGCGTGTCTAGGCTCGCTATTGCTTTGAGGTCTTTTTCTTCAAGGTCTTTAAAAATATCATCAATAGAATATTTTTGGGGAGTTTCTTGTTTTGTCTTGATGTTTGTTTCTTCTAATATCTCAACAGGTTTTGCACTATTTGCATGTTGAGATTGCAAATTAATATCTCCTTTTAATATTTTTTCTTTACCGATTGCAAACCCCTCTACACGCTCCATAGTATCTAGAATGATTTGTCTTTCTTTTGGACTATATTCGCTCATTTTTTTGTTTGTTCCGACCTTTTTAAGGACGGCATTGAAATAACTATTTGTATCATTTTCAAAATCCGGTGCATATATTGCTATAGCATCTTTGAGCGTTTTATCTTTATATTTTTTTGTGTTAAAAATAAGATTGGCTTGTGCATTGCGCCCCGTTTGGTAGTCAGGGAAAACTGCGAATCGCCCGTCTGTTCCTATAGCCCCAAAACTCTTAGCATACTCTCTATACTCTAGATTTCCTGGATTGTTATTTCTCCAATTTCTAGTGCCTACCCTTTGGATTATATTGCCGTTTGCGTCCTGTATTGTCGTTGACCCTGCTTTCGCAGCTACAACTTTAAATGCTGTCGGTTGTTTTATCTCCGGAGTCGGGATCTCTTCTACAAGAGGAGCCTTTGGTGCATCTTCGATGACTCTTTTATCTTCTTTCATCTTACCCAAGATATCTTGAGCGAGCTTGATATCTCCCTCTTCTATAATCGGATTGGCAGGCTGTGTGCTATCTGCTATCTTCTCTTTTGGTTTTGTGGCTATCTCCGGTGTTTTTATTTTGATTTTTGGCGTTTTAATCGTGGAGAGTGCAGGCTTTGCGAGTGCACCTATAGCATGGAACTCGGGAGCCATCGCTGCAACTCCGAGCGCATCAAGAAACTCAAACGCTTTGTTTGTGTACTCTTGACCTTTTTTTGTTTTTGGGGTATAGGTTAATGCTTCGGCTCCTTGAGCTTGCATATCTTCAAAGAGTTCTACGCCCTCTTGTGTACCATACTTCCCTTGTGATATCGTATCTGTGGCTCCTCTAGCAGTTCCACCAATCGTTCCAAGCATACCGGTAGTTAATCCGGTTGTTATGCTTGCAGCTGTTTCTAGAGTTCCTATGGCTTTTTCTTTCAATGACGCAGGCTTAGCATCGAAAGGGATATCTTCATCATATCTGTATGGGACATTGCTGTTTTTTGCTTTTTTCATAGCTGCGGCTATCAAGTTTGCCGAGTCGGTATCGCCCGCCTTATCCGCCCGAACGAGTGCCATAGTCAAATCATCATAGGTTGCCATACTTACTCCCCAAGTCCATATTTAGACAAGACGGCGTCTATATCTTCTTGGTATATAGTTTGGTCCTCTTCCTCTTTTTTCTTTGGTTGTGGATCTTCTTCACTCTGTTCTTGTTGTGGTTCGCCCTCATTGTCAGGAAGATAATAATTTTTTAAGAGACCTGTTCCAAAAAGTCCATTATCATTTGCGATGCGTGGCGCTTTGCCCGTTTGCTTGAAATGTTCAATCGCATATTGTTGATCTTTTTCATCGAGCTTATCAAAGATATCTCCCCACTCGGAACGCAAGTCTTCAACAGCTTTTTCATTTTTGAGTTTTGTTAGCTCATCCTCCGCCTTGAAGTTTTGGAGCTGTTGTTTTGGAGTATCTGTTTTTTTAGCACTATTTTCAAGTTTTTGCTTTTTGATCTCCGTGCCTGCGTCTCTGTTTTCAATCTGATTTTTATAGTTTTTAACCATTGCGTTTGATTTTTCAGCATTGTTTTTTGCGTCTGAATCCCTTTTGTTTATTTGCGAGAAGATGTTTTCGACATAGGCACCCGTTTTGATCTTGTCGTTGATAGGCTTTTGTTTTTTATACTCAATATCATAGATATCTTTGTATGTTTTTGGGGAGTTAAATGTAATCGCAGCTCTCTCTTCATCTGTCGTTGACGGATTGAGATATTTTCCAATAAGCGAGACATCTTCTAGCTCAGTTTGTTTCTCTCGTTTGGCATCCCAATATTTATTTGCTTTCTCTGCGGCTTCTCCTGTTTGAAAGTTATACTCTTTTGGATCACCACCCTTTTGCATAAAATCTGCAAGGCTTTTTCTATCGTTGAGTTCTGCTTGTGCTGCATCTATACTAATCTTATTTTTCGCTCTTTTGTCTTTATTGTCGTAAAAAGAGGTTATCCCCGCGCTAATATCTGTAAGAAAATTATCACCTTTAGGCATCGCATAGGCAACTACTGTCGGCGACATCGTATCGTTAATCTTCATTGGTATACCTTTTGGGTTTTAGGTATAGTATAAGATATTGAGGCGTGGTAAGAAAGGGGGTGGTACATCTACACAATTTTTATGTATAGGTTTATTTTAGAGAATCCTTGGATTCTCAATAGAATAAAGATGATAATATCGATTCTCCCAAAAAATAAGATCTCGTATGTGCGTTTCTTTTAGATTGCCTTTTTGTATTTTAACTGCATATTGTTTCTTCTCACAATTGTTGAACCTATTTATATAGCTCAACATGTTTTTATTTTTTTTATATTCAGTTTTAATAAGAGTGATTTCTTTATCATTTTCATAATATTGATAATCTTTTGCCTTAGCAAATTTTTTTATCCATTCGTAAACTCTTGCTGCTTCGCTATCGTATTGTTTCCCACTCAAGTCAAAACTGCTCTTCTTCTCTTGCATTTGTTCGTTGGTCCACATTAAAAATCCTTTTCTATTTGATTTAAGAAAAACTTATTCATTTCTCACTCCCCTATCTCTTTATCATAAACAAAGTGAGATATATCGCACTCATCATATTCGCATATTGCATTATATGTTCTAACATAGACTTCATAATGTATGCCTCGTCCACCCTTTTTAAAACTCGCTCCCCAAGTTTTGACAATTACGCCGATTAAATTATTTTCGACAACTACAACATTTCCGAATTGGAATTTAGGCGGTTCTTTTGCAAGTTCATCAAAAATGTCTAAGATTATTGCTCTTTTAGAATAATCTTTATCTTCTTCTATATAAGAAAGCCAAGCATTTAAATCTTTTCTCATCTCTTACTCCTTTTGTTACTGATTTTACAATCACATTTATTTCTAGTGCTTCCATTAGAACAAACTCCCCTGGACTGCTTCCAAGCGTTTGTTTGCTATTGCTACATAATCTGGTTCAATTTCAGTACCACACCATTCAATGCCCAAATCTGTACAACAAACAGCGGTTGCACCACTACCCATAAATCCGTCAAACACTTTGCTATTTTTATATGTTAAATTTTTTAACAAATTTTTTATTATTTTTAAAGGCTTTGCTGTTGGGTGATTAATTGATGTATCTTTGAATGTTGTTTCAACGTAAAAACTTTTTTTTGTCGAATAATCTCCATAAACTTTTAAACTTTTAAAAAGATGAATTCCATACTCTTTATCAGGCAACCACTGGTTATTTGTTAGAGGGGTAGGGGATGTTTTGCCAAATATAATAATCTCAAAATTTAATTTTAGTTCTTCCGCTTTTTTTAAAATATCTAAAATCTGAGCTTTATTGCAAAATAAAAAAATATTAGGAGCTTTTGTAATTCGTATACATTCTTCAATAAACCCTAAATTATAAATATCATAATCTGCACTCGAACCTATTTTTTTAAATCCGCTTTTTAAATAGTCTCTTTTTTGTGCAATACCCCTTCCGCGGACTTCAAACTTGTACGGAGGGTCAGTAAGCACTAAATCAAAATAGTTATCAGGTACTTGTTTCATAAACTCTAAGCAGTCTATGTGATGCACCTTATTCATTTTCTCTTGCATTTGTTCGTTGGCCCACATTAAAAATCCTTAAAATAAATTATTTGATTTGCCATTTTTTGCATTTTCAATTTGTCTAAAAATCATTTCTAATACATTCACACTCATTGAGTTGCCGGCTTGCTTGTAAAGCTGCGAATTTGACACTCCTGCATTTTGTGCTTTATAAAACGCTTCATCTGAGAAGTCTTGTAATCTCCAACATTCAAGAGGTGTTAATTTTCTAATTTTATAATCATTCCCGCCCATAGTTGAGCCAATAACTTCTATTCTTGGTTCTAATACCAAGTTGTCTTTTTGTACACAAGTCAAACAATTACTCGTGCCGTTTTCGTTTGGCTCACAATAAGTCATATGCACGGGGAAAAGTGGAATGATGTGTTGTGCCATTCTCCATTTTCCACCGTGATATCGAAGTGGTGGTCGTGTAGGCTTATTCATCTTTGCTCTTTTTCTTGATAGCACTAGACACCCTCACAACTTTAAGAGCTGTCTCTTTGAGTCTTCCATCGATATTAGAATATTTTTGATTGAGTCTCGCAAGTTCAGATCTAGAGACAAGCATTAAGTTATCTAAGCTCATATTTAAAGTGTTTTTGTCTTTAAAAATCACGCAATAACCTTTTGGGATTTTTCCATGTTTTTGTTCCCATATATATGTATGTAGCATTTGCCATCTGCTTGGTTCTGCGATCTTAATGTGCATATACATATACCCATTTTTATCTCTTCTTGTTGATATAGTCCCAACTTTTTTTGTGTTTGGCGGTGTGTTCCCTCTGACATAAGAAGTCTTATTTGACTTCATTATTCCTTTTGTGCCTTTGTTTGCGGGTATGTGTCCTTTTGCAAAGCAACCGTTATTAGGGCAGACTAGACCTAGCTTTCTGCACTTTTGCGATAGTGCTTTATGTGGCACATTTGTCCCAAATTGATTATTAAAAAGTCTTGTAAGCTCTTTTCGAGGTGTCGCTTCGTGCGTCTTTAAAAAATCTTTATGAATTTCTAAATATTTCATTTCATTTCTCTAACATTTTTTTATATTTGAGGGACAAATCTGCAATACCAATAAGCTTATCCGCAATATTACATACTGCATTTGCTTTTTTCAGTTCATTCTGCATATCAGTCCCTTCTTCGGGATCAATGATATTTTGCAGCTGCTCAAAGAGGATTTTGTTGAGTGATCCAAGACTATTTTTTTTATCATCTCCCGGTATTGTGATGTCGGCGGTAGTACCGACTGTGAGTTGATTTTTCTGCTCTACAAAAAGAAGCCGGAGCTTTTCAGGCATTGCTGATATTTTTACTGTGTCTGTTTTGTATGTCACTTCTTTGTATTGAATAGAGCCATTTGGGTCTATCACAGCTCCCTCGGCAAGTAAGCTTATTTTAGAGGGTATAGCCTCAAAATCGTTGTTGAATGTTGCCAATCGCGTAAATAATTCATAGTTCATTTTTGCTCCTTTGTTTATTGATTACTTTTAGCTCTTTTAGTAGCATCTTTTTATGCTCAATGTGTTCTATTTTGCTATCTATTTTGCCGCCCTTAAAATTATTGTGATATCTTTTATCTCTCGTGATTAAATGTTTCCATCTGTTTATAATCATCTCCCGAGAAAATTTATTCAACTCATATGGTGTATAGCAATACTTCAATGCTTTCAAATCTAAAGTATTTGCACATCCTCCAATGGGGGATAATAATTGTCTTCTCTCGTTAGACCATAGCAAGTCCATTAAATGTGATGATATGTTTTTGTCTATAGGTCTCGAAATATTATCTACCTTTGCTTCCCATAAATGATATATTTCTCCATTTTCATAATATAAAATATTAGAAGACCATAATCCAAATTTTTTAATGCATTTATCTTTATGGATTTTATCAACCACAATTACGGTAATATCTGAATATAGCTCATATTCGTTTTTCTGTTTATCAATTCGAGTAAGTGAGTCTTTATCGCTTTTTATCTCCACAAACACAAAATAATCTCCGAGAAATACTATATCCGGTCGGGTGTGCTTTAGACCGAACTCATCAACTATTATTCCGTCAAAATCTTTTTTGAGAAGTTCTTTTGTTTTTTCTCTTATTTCATTTTCATTGCTCATCTATATCACTACCTTATCTCTCTCTTTGCCAAGTCTTGTCTTTTAAATCTAAGTATATTTATCACATCCATAGCATCTTCGACAGCGGTATGCGTAACAGTATTTCCAAGTCCGCATCTCTCTTTACACTCTCCAAGCGTTGGAAGCTCTTTATCTTTTGACCAATCAACACACAATATTGCAGGATCTATGGCTCTATGTGCAAAGCGTACATATGCACTCATATTTGGTAATCGCTCAAGAAACAATCTATCAAATGCATTAAAGTTTTTACCTGCCGGAGTGATTTTGATGTATTCTCTTTTGCTTGGCTCAAAATGGTCATACAAAAATCTAAACATGTCGTCCGAAACATCTGCTTCATCTAATATATTATATTTCTCTCTATCTCCTTCGGATATATTTTTGATGATGTCACTGTTCATGTTGAGTGCAAAAATATTTCCTGTTAATCGCTCATGGTTTATGTAGCAGTGATATCTTGGGAGTTGATCATATGGAAGATTTTTGTCTGTATCTTCTATAACCATGCCAATTTCTAATATCTGATCAATTTCATGGTATAACCCCGTTGTTTCTATGTCTATACTTACAAATTTCATTTTTATTCTCCTTCAAATAAATTTAGCATTTTGTGAAATGCCTCTTCGTATGTTGAGCCAATACACCAAGCTATTCTCTTCCCTTTAGCACAATAAGGGTCTTCTCTAATCATTATCCGCTTATGCTTGTAGAGACTCAAATATTCAATAACAAAAGGTCTATCGAGCATCTTGTGTACTTTTGCCTCAAATTCTTCTATATTCATTTTTTCTCCTTAACTATTTGTATATTGACTCTGCGGTCACCCTCTAGTTCACCTAGCGCAGTAAAGTGGCGTTGGTTAAGTTTATCGTTCAGTCCAACCGCAAGCGCTAAAAATATATTCCCCAATAGAGATGCTTGCATATCGCTACAATCGATGTCTATCTTATTGTCTGTTATTTCTATATTCATTTTTTCTCCTTAATCTTCTTCATCAAATAGATTTGGTGTGCTGCTTTGACACTTGACACCTCGATCGTTGTCCCAAGCAATCACCGCTTCACCATCAGTTAGTTTGAGTGGCCCTCTCGCACCACAAGTATTGCACCGGATATACCAATGATACTCTTGCCCTCGTTGTCTTGGTATCACTCGACTTATGGCCCTTAAGTTCTCACTGTTGCAAAAAGGACATGGTCTCATGTGGATCTCCTTGCTGTTCTGATTTTGATTTTTTAATATGCTTTGCAAATTCCTCTTTTATTTCCGCGGCTATATCATCATCTGCTACGGATATGGCAAAAAAGAGTGATCCTAGCAATGCCGCTTCGTCTTTGGTGCAGTCGATTGTTATTTTGTTTCCGGATTCTATGTTAATTTTCATTGCTTCTCTCCTGATAATAAATTTAGCATTTTGTGAAATGCCTCTTCGTATGTTGAGCCAATACACCAAGCTATCTGCTCACCACTACAATAAAAGTGATCTTCTTTAACCAATATACGCTTATGCTTATAGAGGCTTAAATATTCAATAGTAAAAGGTCTATCGAGTATCTGATATACTTTGGCTTCAAATTCTTCTATAGTCATGCTGCGAGCGCTTTTCCCTTGTTCCGCATTCCCGCCTTTTCTATTATCATAATGTGGGTCTATACTCATTTCTTACTCCTTGTTTGCATTGATTTGTAGCTATTATAAAAAAGTGCGTACTCTCCCGCCGTCGCTTCCCGTAAGTGAGGGAATCTGTTTATAAGGTATCTTGCTAGTGACATCAGTTATCCTTTTTTTTAAGTGTTAAAAAATCAAACTTCATGTCTGATTTTATGTTTCGTTTTTTTCTCTGCATGATCCAACCTTTATATATAAGAGATAAAGCTATCGCTGCTATAAGTACTAAATCCATATCTCCCTCCTTATCGTTTTTGTTCTTTTGTGTCTATAGCAATAGAGTCTATAATGGCTTGATGTTTAGTATTGATCGAGAGGTTTATATCTACACAATCAAAAGTATCAAAGCTAAATGCCTTCCCCTTTTCAATGCAAGCAGCGATATCATCTCTGTATAGTTTGTCGAGCGTTTCCGATGTCGCAAGTACAATGAAAAAGATACATATAAAAAATATTATGAGTGCTTTTCCCATCTTGGAGCCTTTCCTTTCTTTTGGATGTTTTTTGCGTAAACATCGAGATAGTTTTGTGCGGTATAGAGATGCCCGATATCATTTGTTTTTTGAAAAATAACTATGCTTTTTATGATCTTGTGTTGAACCGGATCGAGACCATGCTCCATAGAAAAATTCATAATATTTGGTTCCTCTTCTTCTTTATCCCGTTCATGTTCGGCAAACATAGCAGCTACCGCCGCACCTGTGTTTAGGATGCCTTTTAGTCCTCGCTTGCACGCGTCCATCTGTTCTCCTAGGTCTATTTTTTGATTATTCATATCATCATCTCCTCTATTTTTTTCAAACTCTCAAACAACACATCATGATTTTCCCTTTTGATGATCAGATGCTTAAGTCTAAAGAGTCGTTTTTTGATTTCGGCTAGAGCTTTCTCCGCTTCCTCTGCTTCTTTTTTGATCTTCTTCATGTTGGCAATTAGTCCTACTTCTAATCCTGTCAATATGATCTTTTCTTTTTTACTCATTCAAATCTCCCTCAAACTCTTTGCACTGTGTTTCCGAGGTGATGGGCCCACCATCAAAAAAGCACTTTGCTTCTTCCTTTGTCAGGTCAATGCTATAGAGTAGTTTCATAGCTATCTTGCACCCATCCTCTCTCTCCAGGTCGCATTTTTTACATTTAAAGCACTGATCATTCATCCAATGCTCAACTTCCTCCCAACCATCGAGTTGATTTTTTTTCATCTCGTCTCCTTTAGCTTTTGGTTAATTTTTTGGAGTGCAGCAAAGTTATCTTTGTATCTCAACTTAAGTTTTGTGAGATATCTTCGTTGGAGCATTTTGCATCCGAACCGGAACTCATCTTCACTCACAACTTCTTGATCAATCATTGCTAATTTTGTTAATCTGAAATCATCTTGATCACTCTTTTGCTTTCGGAGCTCTTCATATAGTTTTCTATGCTCTTCACTACTGAACGCCATATCATTTACAATCTCTTTGGCTATAGATACAAGAGAATTTTTATGATACATATTGAACAAAAGTGATGTTTCTATCCCTTGCCCAATAAGAGCATCTGCATCTGCTTTGGTCTCTGTTTTTTTGATGTTTATCTTTGTTATATCAATTTGAAGGAGGGTGGAAAGATAGGCTTTATATTCGTCTGCGATGATCTCATCTTTGAGCGACTCAAGATATTTGGTGCATTGGATATATGCATCTTTTTTCTTGTATGGATCATCGAGGTTTGCATTTTTAACTATCTCAAGAAGCACAAATCGAACGGCGTCTATAGGATTTGCAAGCAGTCTTTCATACTCAACCACTTTGCTTTTAGATATCATCTCTGCCGGGTCCATTCCATCAGGCATGATCACGACACCGCATTGGATTTGATTTTGTGTGATCAGCTGTGCTGCTTTAAATGCTGCATTTATGCCGGCTTTGTCACCATCAAATACGAGCAGGGTATAAGTGTCGTATTTCTTGAGGATGTTGATGTGTTTATCTGTGAGCGCCGTTCCTTGAGTTCCTATCGTATTTTCAAAGCCTGCCTTGTGAGATAAAATAACATCAAAATGACCCTCAACTACGATCACCTGCTGCGCTTTTCTGATGTGTTGCTTCGCTAGATCAAGCCCAAAAAAGATGGATGACTTATCGAAAACATTTGATTGCGGCGAATTGAGGTATTTTGCTATATCTTCTCTTTTGCCGTAATATCTTCCGGTAAAGCCTATAAGATGACCGTATTCATTTTTAATAGGAATGATTATCCTATTGGTAAATATTGGATAAACTTTGTCTTTATTTTGTGCATAGAGATTATGAGCAATAAGCTCACTTGCTAAGAAGAGATTTTGATCTGCGATCTCTCTTTGTTTGGGTCCTCTTAGTGCGTAACCAATCTCCCATTTTTCAATCTCTGCTTTAGTTACACCTCTTTGCCATAGATATTCTATGTGCTCTTTGTCTAGTGACTTCTTGAATACAATGTCATTGTATCTTTGCAAAATGTTTTGAGAGTATTTTTCTTGATTATTATTTGTTTTTTCTATCGGTATATTAAATAGCCCGGCGATCTCTTCTATGGCTCCTTGAAAATCAAGGCGCTTATATTCCATAACAAATTTTATGCTATCACCACCGACACCACAACCAAAGCAGTGGTATATCTGTTTTGATGGGGATACCACAAAACTTGCTGTTTTCTCACCGTGGAAAGGACAACACGCTTTAAGATTTGCACCGTTCTTTTTTAGCTCGATATATTTCTCTAAAACATCCTGTATTTTAATGTCTTTTATTTTTTCGATTGTAGATTGTTTTATCATGCTCTACCACCTAAAAAGTGACTAAGCAGATTAATGTGACTTTGCAATGACTTTGCATTTTTTTTACACAAAAATGGTGTTTTTTGTGGAAAATATAGTAGTTGCAAAAGATACCGTTTATCTATATTTTTTATATTAACAAAGCCATGCAAGCGCGTTATAAGGGGGTTTGGAACATTTTTTGAAGTGGTAGCAAGAGGGGAACTCGAATCCCCGACCTCCGGCTTATGAGACCAGCGCTCTAACCAGCTGAGCTACCTTGCCACTATTCTTAAAGTTTTAAGAGACGAAATATTATCTAAAAGTAGCTTTGATTGTCAATAGAGACCGACAAATTAGTAAGGATATTTTTCCCTTCTCTTGCAAAGGTTTAGTCATATTGACTCATAATAGTTAAATAATTTTATATATTATTACTTGACTTTTTTTGTAAATGCTACTATAATCACACCTATAAAAAATGTTACAAAGGAGAGAAAAATGGCTTTTAAACCATTGGCAAACAGAGTACTTGTTTTTAGAGAAGAGGAGGCAACTACTACTGCTTCTGGTATTATCATTCCAGACAACGCTAAAGAGAAACCACTTCAAGGTAAAGTTTTAGCAGTCGGCCCTGATTGTGAAGATATAAAAGAGGGCGATACGGTCGTCTTTGCAAAATACACCGGTACGGAGATTGTTATAGACGATAAAGAGTGTCTTATATTGGCAAGCGAAGATGTGCTTGGGATCATCGAATAATAATCAAACAAATAAAGGATAGATAATGGCAAAAGATATATTTTTTTCAGACAAAGCAAGAAATGGACTATATGAGGGTGTGAGAAAACTCTCAGATGCAGTGAAGGTCACTATGGGACCACGAGGTAGAAATGTTCTCATACAAAAGAGTTACGGTGCACCACACATCACAAAAGATGGCGTGAGTGTTGCAAAAGAGATAGAGCTTGCTGATACTTTGGAAAATATGGGTGCACAGCTTGTAAAAGAAGTTGCAAGTAAAACTGCTGATGAGGCAGGAGACGGTACGACGACAGCGACCGTTTTGGCACACTCTATATTTAAAGAGGGGTTGAGAAATATCACAGCCGGTGCAAATCCTATCGAAGTAAAAAGAGGGATGGATAAAGCAAGCATAGCGATCATCGAAGAGCTTAAAAAGATAGCCAAAGAAGTCAAGGACAAAAAAGAGATAGAGCAGGTTGCTACGATCTCTGCAAACTCCGATAGTGCGATCGGCAGCTTGATAGCTGAGGCTATGGAGAAAGTCGGTAAAGACGGTGTTATCACTGTAGAAGAGGCAAAAGGGATTAAAGATGATCTCGAAGTGGTTGAGGGTATGCAGTTTGATAGAGGGTATCTTTCTCCGTATTTTGTGACTGATTCAGAGAAGATGGTGTGCGAACTTGAGCAACCGATGATACTCTTGACGGATTCTAAGATAACATCACTCAAAGATCTTATCCCTGTACTTGAGCAGATACAAAAAACAGGCAAGCCGTTGCTTATCATCTCTGATGATGTTGAGGGTGAAGCACTTGCAACATTGGTGCTCAATAGACTCAAAGGAGTTCTTAACATCGCTGCTGTTAAAGCACCGGGATTTGGTGATAGAAAAAAAGAGATGCTCAAAGATATAGCGATTCTTACAGGCGCAACTGTTATCACTGAAGAGCTTGGTCTAAGCCTTGATAAAGCAACTGTTGCTGAGCTTGGACAAGCTTCAAGAGTCGTTATAGACAAAGACAACACAGTTATCGTTGATGGAAAAGGCGATCCAAAAGCAGTCGTCGCAAGAGTCGGTGAGATACGAGCACAGATAGAAAAAACTTCAAGTGAATATGACAAAGAGAAACTTCAAGAGAGACTTGCGAAACTTGCAGGCGGTGTGGCTGTCATCAAAGTAGGTGCTGCGACCGAGACTGAAATGAAAGAGAAAAAAGATAGAGTTGATGATGCGCTTAGTGCAACTAAAGCTGCCGTTGAAGAGGGTATCGTCATCGGTGGTGGCGTTGCGCTTGTTAAGGCAGCAAGAGGAGTTAAACTCAAACTCGAAGGCGATGAGCAAGTAGGTGCCGATATCATCCTCAGAGCTATCACAGCACCTATGAAGCAGATCGTAACCAATGCCGGTTATGATGCAGGTGTAGTGGTTGAGAAAGTAATGAGTGATAAAAATGCAAACTATGGCTTCAATGCTGCAACGGGTGAGTATGTTGATATGTTTGAAGCAGGGATTATCGATCCATTTAAAGTAGGAAGAATTGCACTCCAAAATGCAACTTCGGTTGCAAGTTTGTTGCTGACAACAGAAGCAACCGTAAGTGACATAAAAGAGGATAAACCTGCAATGCCGGCTATGCCTGATATGGGCGGCATGGGCGGTATGTACTAATCGCTCCTATCCGCACACTTGTGCGGATCTTGTTCTATCTATCAAAATCCATTATAAATACAACCTTATCTTTTTCATAATCATACCGAAGATGAAAGCCATGATGTTCCAATATCCTCGTGACGATATTGAGTCCGAGCCCATATCCCTCTTTGTTTCTTGAGCTATCCTCTTGAGTAAATATCTCTATATAGTATTCAAAAGGTTTAAGGAGTGGTGGAGCAAAGTTTTTTACCAAGATTTTCTTCTCATCCGTAACGATGATAATCTTCCCTCTTGTTTTATACTTGTGTGCATTTTCGATGAGGTTCTTAAGGGCAATAGATAGATAGTTGAGATCGCCTTCTATGAGGAATTTTTTCTTGATATCTATATCTATGGTTTCTGTATCATCAATCAATATCTTATCGAGCGCTCTTGCTAGAAGAGTCTCTGCCGAAAATGTTTCGATATCTAGCTCTATGTTTGTGTTAGAGCTTAGTTTTTCAAGCTCCAATATCTCATTGGTGAGTATATCTATCTCGTCGATTGATCTTTTGAGGATATCTCTATATCTAGATGGCTCAATCATTTCGAGTGATATTTTTGATTTTGAGATGGGAGTTCTTAGCTCATGGCTGATATCTCTTAGAAACTGTCTTCTGGAATTGAGGAGTGATTCTATATTTTGTGCCATTTTATTAAACTGTGATACTACTTTAGATATCTCACTGCTAGAGTTATCGGGGGTAATCCTATGGTCATAGTTGCCTTGAGCAAACTTTTCTATCTCCAGCGGGAGTTTTCTTAAGGGCAAGAGCATTTTATAGATGACTAAAAACATCAATACTAATATAAAGATATCTGCAAGTATAAGCATATCAAGGACTCTTTTTTGCGTGATCTGCTCGAGTTGCATCGTATCAAAAAAGAGGGTCTCCTCGTCTAGGTAGACGATAGATAAAAGATAGTTGTTCGAATCATTTTTAAAGATTTTTATCTCGCCAAATGAGATTGTTGTGCTGAGGATTACCTCTTTTTCTACCTCTTTTTTATCTGAAGGCAGTATCTTAAAATCATTTGAAGCCACCAGTTCATCGAGTAGATTCTTATCGTTGTTTACGATAGCATCAAGTAGCTCATTGGAGGATTGGATATATCTCTGTTTGATCTCATTTTCGCTGTTTTGATTTGATATCTTATCCGTCTTGTAGGAGATATACCCCATGATTGAAGCACTAATCAAAAAAAGTATGGTTATCTTGGAAAATAGTGACATAGTTATCCTATAAATTTATAACCGACACCCCAGATAGATTTGATGTATCTTGGAGATTTTGTATCGTCAAAGAGTTTTGTGCGCAGATTTGATATATGCATATCGATCACTCGCTCTTTTGAGTTCTGTTTTGTATGGTGTGAGATTGATTCTCTCGAAAAGACTTGATTCGGATGATGCAAAAAGAGCGAGAGTATCTCGTATTCTATCTTGGTAAGTTCAAGTGGATGCCCGCTTTGATAGATCTGCATTTTATTTTCATCTATCTCGAACTCGCCGATCTTTTTTACACCGTAAGTTGCATGAATTCTTCTAAAGATAGCATCTATACGCACTAAAAGTTCTTTTGGTTCATAGGGTTTTGCAAGATAATCATCCGCGCCATACTCAAAAGCTAAAACCTTGTCTCCCAGGTTGCCTCTCGCACTTGATATGATGATTGGTACTTGTGAAAATGTGCGTATCTCTTTGCAGACATCAAAGCCATCCATTTTTGGAAGCATAAGATCAAGTATGACGAGATCACAAGTTTCTCTGCTTTTGAGTTTTTGCAATGCTTCGATAGGATCGGCAAATGCTCGTACTTCATAGCTATAGTTTTCCAGATACCCCTCTAAAAGCTTTTGCATATCTCTATCATCTTCTATAAGGTAGACAACCACTAATCAATCTCCCATTCATGAAGGTAGTGTATAAACTTTTCTCTTTGCGTTGGGTTTAAAACAGCATGCATATTTTCCAAAAACTTTGCCTCGATATCATTGCGTATTTTATCAATCTTGCTATATATTTCTTCCAATTTTTGAAATTGAAATGTATCATCTAGAAAGATTTTTTGTCGCTCTTTGAGAAGCGTTACCTTCTTTTTTTTAAAAGCTTCTATCTCTTTTCTGTACTCATGGAGAATCTTTTTTACCGCTACTTTTTGTGTATCATCAAGCGACAAGAAAGTAAGATCTTTTTTGTAAAAGTGATGATGTTTATCCTTGCCATCATCATCTCCATATCCAAAAAGAGTGAGAAGGAAGATAAATAGAAGTGCTCTCATGCATGTAGACCTTTTGGTAGTGCTATCAGATCTTTTTCGAGAAGACCTGTGTCTATCTCTTTGTGACACGCGATACAGTTAGCTTTGTTTTTAACTGCTTGTGTATCGAAGACTTTACTATCAATATCCTTATGTTTGGCTTTCCAGTAGGGCGTAGAGCTTACAGCAATAATCGTCTCATCACTGTTTTTTAGGCTTTTTGTGATTTTGAATGCTGCTTTGTGAGTCGAAGTTTCAGCACTATTCTTTTCTAAAAAATCGAGTATTGCTACTCTCGTTTGCTCATCAAGACTTGCATCATCTCCAAAGTGATCATCAAGCTCATTCATCATCTTGACCCATGACTCTTTTGGGAGTAAGTAGGGCGGATAGGTGATGTGACAGCTACCGCACTCATTGTCAAAATTTGCATTGAGCGAAGCATATGAGACAGGCTGATTATAGCTTGCTATAAAAAGATTATCTTTAATCGTGAGTAGAAAATAGAGTCCATATAAAGAGAGGATGACCCAAAGAACCTGAAATATCTTCTGTACCAATGTAGTTTCTATTTTTATCGGATTTAGAGTACTTTTATAACCGCTTATCATAGAATCTATAGCGTCATTCTTTTTGATAAATTTATCGATCAAAGAGCCTGCGACATGCGCTATAACAACCATCAAAAAGAGATTTGCAAAGAGCTCATGAGCTTCTTCAAAGAACTCCATCTCTTTAAATCGTGCGCTGTGTAAAAATGCAAATATCCCATGATTTTCTTCTATCCCATAAGCAAGCATACCGCTCAATATCGCCAGTATTGCCAAAATAAGCATCGCTATGATTGCATAGCTTGAAGCGGGATTGTGACCTTCATATTTCTCTTTGGATGAAAAGATATTGAGAAGGTAGTGAGCTAGATCTTTGAGCTTGAAGTTAAAATCACTAAATCTTGAATAGTGTGGCCCTAAAAAACCCCACGCTATTCGAAAGAGTACGAGCACTCCAAAAGATAACCCAAAGATTACATGATTTTTGAGCTGATGATCCATATCACCCAAGATATAAGCTGTGCCAAAAAAGAGAATCATGAGGATATGTGATATCCTATTGCCAAGTGGCCAAATATAACTTTTCATCTCAATCCTCCCATTTTCCATAATTTGGTATAACGATACCTCGTTCGCTATAACTCCCTTTATCAGCATTCGTATGACACGCCATGCAGTTTGAAAGTGAACCTACTTCCTCTTGTATGATCATTCTTTTTGGTATCTCTCTATGCTCTTTTTTGAAATATTTCAATTGAGTTATTCGCAAAGGGGTATCCGTGGAGTCTATAGATCGAACCAACTTTTTACTTTTTTTATATTGCTGTGTGCTATCAGCACTATTGTGTATGAGGTAATCTCTGAGATAAGCTGTCGTATTAGCATCAAGCGATGCGTCAGACTTAAAATGATCCTCAAGCTTATCCATCATCTTTTCCCAAGATCGTTTTGGTAGTAGTCCTGCTTGAAATCCAAAATGACAACTAGCGCACTCTTTTTGGTAGGTGCTATCTGTCGCTGGGGCAACGCCGTGTTTTTTATCTTTGCTTTCATGTGCAAAAAGCATTGCCGAAGCGATAATCGGCAAAATCATTATCTTCATATTCATAAAAGCTCCTTATTTTGTTTGGATATAGTAAAGGACATCGCCCTTTTCTAGCGGGCTCCCCTCTCGGTTGTATACATCTTTAAAATTCCTTTTAAGCCACTTTTCTACCTCTTTTGGATCAGTAAGCCTTTCGTTGTTTACACTTGGTGCAAGTGGTTTGATGTGTTTGTTTGTATGAGCATTTTTTGCCTCTTTAGTTATGTCTTTACCATGACAGCTTGCACAAGAGATCGGCTCTCCTCTTTTGCCTATATGTTCGTTCGAAAATATCTGCTCACCTCTCTTTGCATCAAAATCTGTAAAGCTTGGGTCGAGTTTTTTAGCCTCAATCTTAAGATCACCTATATAGGTCTGCATCTTTGGGTTCGCATCGTATGCTAAAGAGATAGTGAGTGTTAGGCCTAAGCCTAGTAGTAATGGATATATTTTCATGATAGCTCCTAATATTTGTATAGTGCTATCATAAGGGAGGTTTGTAAATTTCAAAAATACAAATATTGACAAAAAATTGACAATTATACTTTTGCGCGTTCTTTTGCTTTCGCAATGATGGCTTCATCATTTGCCATATCGAGCCATCTAAATTTATAACCACTTTGCATAGTGCCTTCCAAGATATCCCCACTATTTCTAAAAAGAAGATCAAGCCTTGCTATCTCAAAACCATTATCAGTCTTGGAAAATTTTTCCAATCTTTGATTGTTCTTGTCATTGGTATATAAAAAACAGGTTGCTTCTTGCCCGTGTCTGCCGACTCTGCCTCTTAATTGATGCAGGGTTGCTAGACCAAGCCGCTCAGGTGCGACGATGATGATAGTCGTCAGTCTCGGTAAGGAGATGCCAACTTCCACAACGGTCGTTGCTAACAAGATATTGCCACGCTCTCTAAAATCGAGTAAAACATCTTGTTTCTCTTTGTCCCTGCCGTGTGTGACAAAAACTCGCTCATATTTTTTCTGCCAAAAACCTCTTGCTTCGTCGATGGATTGGTAGGGTATCTGTTCACTCTCTTCGACAAGAGGGTAGATGATGAGCACTTGATTGTCTCTAGCTATCTCGGCATCGATATGTGAAAGCAGAGGTTTGAAATCCTCTTTTGAGATCACTTTTGTTGTGATATTTTTCTTAAAAGGTGTATGAGTGATAAGACTGATATCGATAAGTGCCGAGTCCATCATCGCTTGCGTTCTTGGAATCGGAGTAGCAGAGAACTGAAGCATATGTGCTCTTTTTTTTCCAATTTGCGCTAATTTTTCAAGTCTGTTTCTTTGCATCACTCCAAAACGGTGCTGCTCATCTATCATGATAAGTTCCACTTTTGGTAAATCGTCAAGGTACAAAAGTGCATGTGTGCCTATAATGAGCGTTGCATCCTTGTAGTCTCCCTCTTTTTTGTTTTGCGTAACGAGTGCTATCTTGACACCTTTGAGATACTTGGATGCCTCTTCAAAAAGCTGAAGTGCTAGCAGTGATGTAGGTGCCATAAGGATGCTCTTTTTTGGGTATGCCATCATCGCAGCAGCCAAGATGACCATCGTTTTACCGCTTCCCACATCGCCGACAATCACTCTTTTGGCAGCTTTCTTACTATTTTTAAGATCACTCTGTATCGCTTTAATCGTTTGGAGTTGATCATCTGTGAGGGCAAAAGGGAGGCTTTCTATAAAGTCATCAGGGGAGCCATTGAGTATAGATGTGGGAGGAAAATCGATCTTTTTACCTTGAAGCTTTTTGAAATGCGCATAAGCTTCAAGCTCTTTGAGTTGATGAATTATCGGTGATTTAAACATCTTGTTTTGATCATATATCTCGCTTAAATCTTTTGGAAAATGAAGCAGAAGAAGCGTCTTGATCTCATCTTCGCGGAGTCCAAGATGTTTTAAGGACACACTATCTATAGAACTGCTTACAAGTTCTCTCATCTGAGATTCTTTAAGAGGTGTTTTGTAAGTAGGTATGATTATGCCTGCTTGTGCTATCTTTTTTGGTTGTGATATCTGAAATGTCCCCATAAAATGTGTGATCTTACCCTTGATGAAATGTGTAGAGTGGGGTGTAAATGTTTGATAGTGATAAGGGGTGACATTGAAAAAGATAGCCTTGATCTCTTTTTTATAGAGTGGAAGATAAAAGGTGATGAGAAGCTGGTTAGCCTTTTTTTGTATGCTTCTCACTTCGGCCTCGGCAGTTATCGTGGTGCCATCTACAAGAGGTCTACCGAGTGTGGTGTCGTCGTATCTTGTAGGCACTATGAGAGCAAGATCAAGGAGTGATCTGATCTTGAGTTTTTTAAAGAGAGACTCTTTGAGTGTAGTATCCATTTTTTCCCTTTTGATACACTAATCATATCAAAAAGATAAAAGGGTCAGCAAAAATGTTTCATTTTGCAATTTATTTCTTTTTATTCCCTTTTGTTACGACCGAGAATGAGATCTTGCTTATCTCTTTATGCGCTTTAATAAAAGCATTTATCTCTTCTAGGTTTGCGTTTTCTATCTTTTTGAGCTGCTCTTTTTCAAACCCAAGCGGTCTGCCTAGATAGTACTCTTCAAATGCTCTATTTAACCTCTGTGAAAGTGTTTCGTTTCTCAGCGCCTCACTGCCTAACAAAAACTCTTTTGTCTCATCAAGCTCTTTTTGTGTGATACCCTCTTTGACAAAGTCATTGATTACTTTCTTTACAACCCCAATAGCTTTATCTTTGCTCTCGACTTTTGTTTGCAAAGAACCTATCATATAACTGCTTAGTTTTGATCGTGCAAGCATCGCATAAGCACTATATGCTAACCCTCGTTTGACCCGCACCTCTTCCATGATACGGCTACCAAATCCACTCGCTCCGAGGATATGACTGGCTATTTTTGCTTTGTACTGATCTTCGCTGTCATATGTAAAATAGAGTGGCGCTCCAAAATAGATATAGGCTTGGTGGATATCCTCTTTGTCCTCTTGTTTAATCTCACCTTTATTTGAAGCTTTGATATTGTCCAGCTCAAATTTTTCTACTTTTTTAAGATTTTTCAGTACACTTGTGATACTCTGTTTTGCCTCATCTTTTGAGATATCACCGCCGATAACTACGATAGCATTGTTATACCCAAGTCGTGTGTTGACAAAATCTTCTATATCTTTGAGTGTTGTTTGAAGCGTAGAGCTTTTTGTCCCTTTGGAATCTCTTGCGAGTGGCGTGCCTTTAAAAAGTACTTTGGAGAGAAGATTGCTTGAGGTGTAGTCATAGTCACTCTCTTTTTGTGTCAGCCAGCCGATTTTTTGTCTTTTGACTCGATCAAATGCTTTTTCTGAGTAGTTTGGATCCTTAAGAAGTTCATTGAGTAGTTTTATCGCACTACTATATTCGCTCTTGAGAGTATTGAGTTCGATGATGAAGTTGCTTTTTGTTGCTTGTGCAGAGATTGAGATCGCTTTTTCATCCATCTTTTTTGCAAATTTACTGCTTCCATCTTTTTTTGTTCCCTCATTGAGCAGTCTTGCACTCAAATTTGCCAAGCCATCAACAGGAGAGCTCAACTCCCCGCTACCTTCAAATACTATCTGTATGGAGACGATAGGAAGATAACTGTTTTGCTCAAATATAATAGGTACTTTACTCCCGTTTATATCTATATTTTCTATAGTGCTTCCCATTAAAAAACCTCCTAATATGCTCAACAAGATTACTATTTTTTTCACGATATCCCCAATCTATTAAAATCTCTCTAAGATGTTATAGGCTGTATCTCTTTTTGCAGGCTGTTCGCCCACATCTTTGATAAGCCTTATCATCTCATCTTGGTGCATAGAGTTGCTTGCACCCGCAGCTGCTACGACATTCTCCTCCATCATGGTTGATCCTAGATCATTAGCTCCGTAGAGGAGTGCCATCTGTCCGATGTAGCTTCCTTGTGTTACCCAGGAACTTTGTATGTTTTTAACATTATCTAAAAAGAGTCTTGCAACAGCTAAGAGTCTAAGGTATCTATTGGATGACTGTTTTTGGATAGTGGGTATCTCTTTTTTGAGTTGTGTATTTTCACTTTGAAATGACCACATGATGAATGCTCTAAAACCACCTGTTTCATCCTGAAGATTTCGTATATGATCCCAATGTTCAACGATCTCTCTTGTCGTCTCAACGCTTCCAAACATCATCGTCGCTGTTGACTTGATATCGAGCTTGTGTGCTTCTCTGTGCACCTCTAGCCATCTGTCTTTATCAAGTTTTTTTGGTGCGATGATATCTCTGACACGATCACTGAGTATCTCAGCTCCTGCACCCGGAATAGAACTTAATCCTTTGGCTTTAAGCCTTTGGAGTACTTCATTGATGCTAAGTTTTGAGCGCTTAGCGATATAGTCGATCTCAATAGCGGAGAATCCATGAATTGTAATATTTGGGTATTTTGTATGGATATGTGCAACGAGATCTTCATACCACTCTATCTCAAGTTTTGGGTGCACGCCCCCCTGAAAGAGTATCTGTGTGCCGCCTATAGCTATGAGCTCATCGATTTTTTGATCTATCTCTTCAAATGAGAGCACATAGCCATCATCCTCTTTTTCATGGCGATAAAAGGCACAAAATTTGCAATCTACCCAACATACATTGGTGTAGTTGATGTTTCTATCGACGATAAAAGTAGTCACACCTTTTGGGTGGAGCTCTTTTTTTCTCTCATACGCCATTTGTCCAAGTGTTTTAAGATCACCATTTTCTATCAAATCAACAGCTTCATCGATACTCATCCTCTTAGTCATTAACTATTTTCCTATAGAGTCAAGCACTCCATTTATAAAAGAGGGAGATTTTTCATCGGCAAGGTCTTTTGCAAGCTCAACCGCTTCATTGATAATGATAGCTCTATCGGTGCCGGCGATAAGTATCTCAAAAGCACCTAAGCGCATGATTGCTTTTTCGACTTTGCCGATCGATACATAGTCCCATCCATCTAAATGTTTTGCTATCTCAGTATCTAACTTTTCAAGGTTCTCGATAGTGCCCAAAAAGAGTTCTCTTGAGAAATCTCTTTGCTTATTTCTAATCTTTTGCTCTTCTAGCATCTCATCAAAAAAATCAGCTATCGTTTCGTTGCCGAGATCATACGCATAAAGAAGTCCTACGACAGCATTTCTTGCTTGGTGTCTAGTTGCCATTATGCTATTTCATTGTAAAGATTTATCATCTCGATAAGACCTGCCATAGCTTCAGCACCTTTGTTGCCGGCTTTCGTTCCGGCTCTTTCAATCGCTTGCTCTATGGTATCAACAGTAAGCACACCGAAAGTGACCGGTTTTGCATGTTTGAGTGTTACGCTGGCAATCCCTTTTGTGGTTTCTGCCGAGACATAATCAAAATGCGGTGTTGCGCCCCTGATAACAGCACCTAAGCAGCATACGGCATCATATTTACCGCTACTGAGTGCTTTATCAAGTGCAAAAGGTATCTCAAAAGCTCCGGGAACGATGATAAGATCAAGTTTGTCCACATCGCCTCCGTGTCTTGAGTAAGCATCTTTGGCACCGTCTACCAAATGTTCTGTGATAAAGTTGTTAAAACGCGCACTGATTATGGCTACCTTTTTTGAGTTATCAACTTGTAATTTTCCCTCTATTGTTTTCATGGCTTAAAACCTTATTGTATTTTTACTATTATTGTATCATATCTGTTCTAACAATTCACTATATCGTAAAATATCTGTTTTTAATTCTAAAAAAAGACGGAGCGAGTATAATTTGATGTTGAGATATTAAAATGCGGAGTTAGTTATGAAAAATATTTATATGTTGGTATTTCTAGCTATGCTAATAAGTGGCTGCTCGAAGGGGTTAAGCCCGGAAGTACAAACCAAATTGGATGGAATGGAAAAAGAGTGTTTTGATGGTAATTTGCAAACTTGTCTTTCGTTGAAAAAGCTTTATGAGTTTACGAGGAGATATAATTCAATCGACTATGATAAGCAACCAGCGATAATAGACCAAGCATGCAAATTAGGTGATATGGATAGTTGCTATACGATGGGTGTTATGTATTTCCGTGGATGTATCGTGGGATTACCTCGTATAGAGCCTGACTTTCAAAAGGCTATAGAATATTCAAAAAAGGCTTGCGAAGGTGGCGATAAATTTGGTTGTATGACATTGGGACAAATATATAATAATGGATGCGGCGTAGCTAAAGATACTGTCAAAGCAGAAGAGCTTTTTAAAATCGCAGAAAGACGACACACTGGTTTGTTTGATACGACAGAGTGCCCAACAGGTAGTTGTTGGTAATAATATTTGAAAGATATCCGGAGCGATTGTTTATTATTCTACAATTTCTCTAATGGCATCGATCTGCTCTATGAGTGTATCTAGTTTGCTCAGCTCAATCATATTTGGACCGTCGCTGAGTGCCATTTTTGGATCAAAATGGGTCTCAAAGAAAAAGCCATCAACGCCAACAGCAGCCGCACCGCGACTAAGATAGGGTACGAATGAGCTATCTCCACCGCTACTTGCACTGCCACTTGCAGGCATCTGCACAGAGTGGGTTGCATCAAAGACGACAGGTGCAAACTCTCGCATGATCTTCAATCCTCGCATATCGACAACGAGGTTACCATAACCAAAAGTGCTTCCGCGTTCAGTGAGCCAAACGCCGTATTTTTTAGCATCATCATAATTTGCCGCGCCCTCAAAACCTCTCGTTTTCAGCACTTTCGTTACTGAGTGTTCCATCGCTTGCGGGGCTAAAAACTGCCCCTTTTTTATATTGATAATGCATGGTGTCTTAGCAGCTGCGACAAGCAGGTCGGTTTGGCGGCATAAAAAGGCAGGAATTTGAAGAACATCAACGACCTCGGCAGCGATTTTTGGTTGTGATGCATCATGCACATCAGTGAGTATCTTGTAGCCAAATTCTTTTTTGACATCTTGGAGTAGTCGCAATCCCTCATCAATCCCGGGACCTCTAAAACTTTCGATACTTGTTCGATTTGCTTTGTCAAAACTTGCTTTAAAGTAGAAATCTTTTGTGCAGTCATCATTATATTTTGAGAGCGCATCCGCTATTCTAAAGACAGTCTCTTTGCTCTCTAAAACACAAGGTCCAGCTATGAGAATCATATATTTCCTTTTTCAGGTTTTTCTTTTTTGCTTACTAGCATTCCTGCTATTATAACCAAGATTATACCTAAAATCGTAATAATATCAGGTAATTTATCTCCTAAAATGATTCCTACAATTGTAGCAAATATGATATTTGAATACGATATGGCTCCTATGATGCCTGCTTTTGATAGTGAATATGCTTTTGTCATCAAAAGTTGTGAAATGGTTGCGCTTACTCCAACTCCTGCTATGAGATACCATTGATTTAAACTTGGCATCACAAAGCGTGAAAACAAAAAATCATCATTTTTTATATCGAGCAGATATGCCAATCCCATAAAAATCATAGGTCCAACTGAACCAACAGCCATAAAAGAGAGTGTGATGGATCTTGTTTCATAATATATCCTCAGTTCTCTTATGGATGTATAAGCTAACGCTGCACCTACTCCCGATAATAAACCCAAGATATCATATTTGGTAAAAATAAAATTTTGTGGATTTGCAACTAAAACAACGCCTATAAAACCTATGATTATGGCTACAATAGCATAAGGTGAGAGTTTTTCTCTCAAAAAAAGATATGCAAAAATTGCTACAAAT
>JACDJA010000520.1_pt1 | contig 43202 bp, 41 predicted proteins | sample 7449241 | NCBI WGS metagenome assembly JACDJA01 (sample SAMN14253289, study PRJNA609438) | sludge metagenome | isolation source: initial anaerobic sludge | collected 2018-12-20 | reverse complement strand
TTCGATACCAGCCCCACCAGCATAATGATACCTATCTGACTGAAAATATTCATGGTAATATTAAAATACCACATAAATAATAGGGCTCCCGTAAGTGCCAGCGGTACAGTCATCATTACGATTACGGGGTCCTTGAAGCTCTCGAACTGAGCCGAAAGCACCAGGAAGATAAGCACCACTGCCAGGATAAAGGCAAACATAAGGCTGGATGAGCTTTCCATAAAGTCTTTGGAGTCACCATCCAAAGCGGTGCGGAAAGAGTCGTCGAGCACTTCCCGGGCTATCTTGTCCATCTCTTCAATGCCCTGGCTGATGGTTTTTCCATCGCCTAAATTAGCCGAAACGGTGGCCGCTACAAACCGGTTATAGCGATTTAGCTGAGGGGGAGCTATAGTCTCTTTCAGGGTTACAAAGTTGTCGAGCTGAACCATCTCACCACTGTTACTTCGCACATACAACGACTTCAAGTCGAGCGGCTTATTACGATCCTGCCGATCCAGCTCACCCAATATCTGGTATTGCTTGCCGTTCATAATAAAATAGCCGAAGCGCTGGCCACTTAGTGCCAATTGCAGAGTTTGACCTATATTCTTGGTCGATACGCCCAACAGATTTGCTTTATCGCGGTTAATCTCAATTTGTAGTTCCGGTTTTGTAAATTTGAGGTTTACATCGGCCATCACAAAAGTGGGGTTGCTGTTAACCCGTGCCATGAACTCCGGGAGCACCTCCCGCAGCCGGTCGATGCCAGGCGCCTGAAGTACGTACTGAATAGGCTGGCGGCTTCGCCGCCCACCAAAGGTGGACTTTTGAATTACACTGGCCCGCGCTTTAGTTTTGACGCTGAGCTCGCGGGTGAGCTCACCTGCTATCTCCTGTTGAGAGCGTTTACGTTCGGAAGGTGGCGTAAGAACGACCCCAAGAAAGGCCCAACTGCCACGAACCAGAGTGGTAAGCTTTTCGATTTCAGGGACTTTATCTTCCACCAGTTTGGCTACATCTTCCACATAGTCGCGGTTAAATTCGTAAGTGGCTCCTTCGGGCGAGGTGATGTTTATATTCATTTGCGAACGGTCCTCCAAAGGCGCCATCTCTGCCGGAATGGTATTCCATAAAGTAAAAATAAGAACCACCGATAGAAGCAGTACAACCACTGACATGTATTTACGATTCAGGAATTTTTCTAGTGAACGCTTGTAGGCACCATTGAGACCCACGAAAAACTTTTCGGTATAATTGTAAAACCGGCCTCTTTTATGCCTGGTTTTCAGCAGCTTGGTGGAAAGCATAGGTGTTAAGGTGAGCGCCACAAACGATGAAATGGTTACCGCACCTGCAATGACAATACTGAATTCCCGAAAAAGTCTTCCGGTCATTCCTTCTAAAAATACGATGGGAAAGAAAACGGCAATAAGGGTTATGGTGGTTGCGATGATGGCGAAGAATATTTCGTTGGCACCTTCCAGCCCCGCCTGCATCGGTTTCATGCCTTGCTCAATCTTTACATAGATGTTTTCCATCATTACAATGGCATCGTCAACCACCAGCCCAATTGAGAGCACAATGGCCAGCAGCGTAAGCACGTTAATGGTAAAGCCGGCCAGATACATGATAAAGAATGAGCCCACAAGTGATACCGGGATTACCAGAATGGGTATGAGAGTGGTGCGCCAGTCTCGCAGGAAAGCAAAAATGATAATCACCACCAGAAAAAAAGCAAGGTATATGGTGGTTTGCACCTCCGTAATGGATGAGCGGATATATTGGGTATTATCAAATCCGAAATCAATCCCTACATCATCGGGCAGATCCTTTTTTATAAATTCGAGTCGCTCAAACACTGCATCCACTATCTCAATATGGTTGGCCCCCGGCTGTGGAATGATAACGGTGGCAACCATAGGGACACCATTCACCTTCATGATACCACGCAAATCTTCGGGACTCAGCTCGGCACGGCCAATATCGCGCACCCGTATGAGCTGGTCGCCCGATTGCTTGAGAATAAGGCTGTTAAACTCCTCGGCTGTAGTCATCAAACCCAGGGTACGAATGGTAAGTTCGGTGGTATTCCCTTCGATGCTTCCTGCCGGCAGCTCCACATTTTCGCGCTCTATGGCGTTGCGCACATCCAAAGGCGTCATCTGGTATCCTGCAAGCTTCTGCGGGTCTAACCAAATGCGCATGGCATATCGTTTTTCACCCCAAATATTCACCGCGCTCACGCCCGACACGGTTTGTAACTGCTCTTTAAAAGTAAGCTCGGCAATTTCGGAGAGTTCCAGGAGCGACCGTTTTGGGCTTTTCACCGTAATCATCAGGATGGGGTTTGCATCGGCATCGGCCTTGGATACAATAGGCGGATCACCGTCGCGTGGAAGGTAGCGCTGAGCCTGTGAAACCTTGTCGCGCACGTCGTTGGCGGCAGTCTCCATGTCAACCGATAACTCAAACTCAACGGTGATGTTACTGTATCCCTGGCTGCTTCGGCTGGTGAGAGTTCGGATGCCGGGGATGCCGTTGATGGATTGTTCAAGCGGTTCGGTAATCTGGGTTTCAATTACGTCGGAGTTGGCCCCGGGATAGGAGGTTGATACCGAAATGATGGGCGGATCAACACTGGGGAATTCCCGTACACCCAAAAAGGTTAAACCAATACCACCGAAAAGTAATATGACCAGGGAAAATACCGTGGCCAGAACCGGGCGTTTTATACTTGTGGATGAAAGACTCATCTAAAATTTATTAATCTAATAATCTATTCTGATTGGTGACCAGTGTGTCAAGCTGTACCGGAAGGTCATCCCGAAGCTGAAGCGTGGCGCTGGTCAAAAGAGTGTCGCCAAAGTTAAGCCCTGAGGTTATTTGAATGTTCGACTCGGTGCGAAGGCCCGTGGTAACTCTAACCGCTTTAGCCGTGCCACTGTTTAAAATAAAGACCTTCTCCCCTTCCATTTCGGGTATCAGCGCCTCAGTGGGTATGGAAACAGCCCGATCTATTTGAGACAGCATCGCTCTCACGCTGGCAAACCGGCCGGGCTTTAGCTCCTCGTTGTTGTTGGCATAAAGGGCCCGCACCACGATGGTTCGGGTATTGATATCCACTTTGGGATCAATGGCATACACTTGTGCATCGAAGGCTTTGGGCTTCCCGTCGATACGAAAGGTGATGGGAAAACCCGGTACCACTTCGCCTGCGTAGCGCTCAGGAATAGAAAACTCAACTTTAAGAGGGCTTATCTTTACCAGTCGAACAATTTTTGTTTGCGTAGTGGCATAAGCGCCTTCGCTAATCATGCGTAAACCTATAATGCCATCGAAGGGAGCGCGCAGCTCTGTTTCATCTATGCGAGCCTCGATCAGCATAATGTCGGCCTCCAATGCCTGAAGTTCGGTGGCTACCTGGTCGTAACTCTCCCGGCTGATGGCATCACGGTCTAACAACTGACGCTGCCTGAATTCGCGTTCGCTGCTAAGTTTCCGCTGAGCCTGCAATTTAAGCAGCTGCGCCTGCAGCGGCTTGTCGTTAATTTTTGCCAGCAATACGCCCTCTTTAACCCGTGTGCCCTCCTTAAAATGAATGGCCACCACCTTACCAGAGGTTTCAAAGGAGAGGTCAACCTCCTCATCAGGCAGCAGCGAGCCAGTGCTGTAAATCATCTCGTTCATTTTGGTGGGAACTATTATGTAGCCGCTGGCAAACAGCGGTTGATTGCTGCCCATGGCGCGACGCCCCGGTTGCATAGTGCCGCCATCCCTGGCCATAAACAGAGGTTTGAGTTTGGGATAGAGTATGATACCTGCTAAAACAATCACCAGAACGACGGTAATGGTTATTCTAAAAAAATTCTTTTTAGCCACTTTTCAATTCCATTTAGAATGCAAAATTCAAAGATACCTTTTTATGATTGAATTACTTTGACCAATGAACAGGCAAAAGGTTGAATTTTAAAGTAAAATTTCTTTACTTTTAAGGTTTAATTCGCAACATCATAATACCTCTCTCTATGAAATTACATAAAACCATCGCCGTGTATCCTGTTTTTATTTTCATGTATATGCTTACAGGATGTCAACCCAATGCTTCGGAATCGAATTCTAAAGATTTGGGTGTTTTCGATAATGCCACCGACATTGGAAAACCCAAACAACGCGGCAGCACCAATTTTGATTCTATCAGCCAGAACTATATACTTTGGGGGGCAGGTGATAGCATTCATCTCAACCACGATCGGCTTCACTTTGTATGGAAGAGCATCACGGGCGATTTTATATTGCGTGCCCGTATAAAATTTGAAGGGAATGTTCAGGGAAAAGCAGGTTTGATGTTACGGGAAGAACTCTCGCCGGACTCCCGTCAGGTTTCGGCCACAGTGCATAATGATGGTACCACTGCCTTGCAATTTCGTACGACTAAAGGGGAAGATTATGAGGAGACAGGGTCAAACGACCTGTCTCCCGATGTGATTCAGATCGAACGCAAAGGCAAAAAGATCATTATGTCCACCGCTGTTTTGGGACAGGAATTTACCCGTGTGGAGATGGACTCCACAACGCTTAATGACAAATTGCACATCGGCCTGTTTATTACTTCCTACGACGACGCCGTAAGTGAGAAAGCCACTTTCAGCAACGTGCGGCTGGTTATCCCTCCCCGCGAGGGTTTTGAAACCTACCGGGATTACTTAGGCAGCCGCATCGAAATAATGGATGTGGAAACCGGCTATCGCCGCATTGTTCACACTTCTCCCTTATCGCTTCAGGCGCCTAACTGGACCGTAGATGGTGAAAAGTTAATCTATAACAGTGAAGGGAAGCTCTATACTTTCGATATTGCAACTTCGCAGGTAGAAGAGTTGCCCACCGGTTTTGCCACCAGCAACAACAACGACCATGTGCTGTCATTCGACGGAACTCTGCTGGGAATCAGCAATCAGGCAGCCGATGATAACAACCAATCCAACGTTTATGTAGTGCCGGCAACCGGAGGAACACCGGAAAGAATAACTGCCACGGGGCCCTCCTACCTGCATGGCTGGTCGCCCGATGGTGAGTATTTGGTTTTTACCGGAGGGCGGAACCATGCCCAACACCTGGATGTGTACAAAATTTCGAGAACCACCAAAGAGGAGACGCAACTCACTTTTTCCGAATCGCTGGACGATGGTCCCGAGTACTCCCCCGATGGACAATACATCTATTTCAACTCGGCCCGCACCGGCACTATGCAAATCTGGCGTATGCGCCCCGATGGCAGCGAGCAGGAACAACTCACCTTCGATGACCTTAACGATTGGTTTCCGCACATCTCACCCGACGGAAAAAGAATGGTTTTCCTCTCCTTTCTGCCCGAAGTGGATGCCGGCGACCATCCTTTTTACAAACAGGTCTATCTCCGAATGATGTCTGTCGAAGGAGGTGAGCCCAAAGTTATCGCGTATATTTTTGGAGGACAAGGCACTATTAACGTACCCAGTTGGTCACCCGATGGGCGGCAGATTGCATTTGTGAGTAACTCAATTATAGAGCCATGATAAAATCAATTAATCCAGCTACCGGTGAAACCATTAAAACCTACCAGAGCCACTCTGCTCAAGAGGTAAATCAGATCATTCAATCGGTGGCTAAGCGTTGGCATCAATGGCAAACTACCTCCTTTGAAGAGCGGTCCGGATTGTTTAGGGAACTGGCGGGGTTGCTTAAACAGAAAAAAGAAGATCTGGCCCTGTTGATGGCCCGGGAGATGGGAAAGGTTCTTCGCGAAGGGATTTCCGAGATAGAGAAATGCGCCTGGGTGTGCGAATATTATGCCGAAAATGCGGCTGAATTTTTAAAGAATGAACCGATTACATCCGATTTTACCAGGTCGTACGTGAGCTACCGCCCCCTTGGAGTAATTTTAGCTGTTATGCCCTGGAATTTCCCTTTCTGGCAGCTCTTTAGATTCGCGGCACCCACACTCATGGCCGGCAACACAGCAGTTTTAAAGCATGCAAGCAATGTACCGGGCTGCGCGTTGGCCATTGAAGGGCTGTTTCGTGAGGCCGGCTTCCCTGAAGATGTATTTCGCACCTTGTTAATCAATAGCAGTGAGGTGAAAGCCGTTATAAAACATCCTGCCATTAAAGCCGTAAGTCTCACCGGAAGCACGCCGGCTGGGAAGAGCGTTGCTTCCATTGCCGGCAGCGAAGTAAAAAGGTGCGTACTGGAGTTAGGTGGCAGCGACCCCTATCTGATTCTGGAGGATGCGGACGTGGCATCGGCTGCCAAAATCTGCACGGCCGGACGACTTCTCAACGCAGGCCAGAGTTGCATCGGGGCCAAACGTTTCGTGATAGTTGAAAAAGTGTATGATGAATTTATGAAACGTTTTACCCGCGAAATGAGCAACGCCCGTTATGGCGATCCCTTTGACCCGAGAACCACCATGGGCCCATTGGCCCGCACCGATTTGCGTGACGACCTGCACCGGCAGGTAACCAATTCGATGAAAAAAGGAGCAATAATCACTCTTGGAGGTGCGATTCCCAAAGATGATGGGGCTTTTTACCCGCCTACCATTCTCGAAAATGTGAAACCGGGCATGCCCGCCTATGAAGAGGAGCTTTTTGGACCCGTAGCATCCGTCATTCGGGTAAAGGATGAAGCGGAAGCCATACGGGTGGCCAACGACACGGTATTTGGATTGGGAGCTGCCGTATTTACCCGCGACGAGGAACGAGGAAGACATATTGCGGAAACTCAACTACAGGCCGGCTGCTGCTTTGTGAACGACTTTGTAAAATCCGATCCCCGCCTGCCCTTTGGCGGCATCAAAGAGAGCGGCTTTGGGAGGGAGCTCTCGCGGCATGGTATCCTGGAATTCGTAAACGTTAAAACTATTGTGATAAAGTAGGTGAGCCAACCTCATCGGAGAAACTCATCGGTTGAATTCTTCATCGCCCCACTCCGACTCATTGAATGAACTTGTCGGACAACTTCTCTCATCCGATGAGTTCGGGTCAACTCATTGTTTTATTCAATTCCCGCTCAATACGATGAACCAGATAAAAGGGTAAATTGAGCAGAGTAAATTCCTTGCCTGCAATAGTTTTGGCCTTTTGCACCAGATATTCGCCCTGATAAACACGCACGGCAATATCAATGGGCGATTGATCGATAAACTGATGTAGCGAACGGAGCTTACCTATAGCGCCTGATTTTACTTCCACAGGAATGAGCTTACCCTTATATTGAATTACATAATCCACCTCAGCATTAGAATCCTTTTTAGTTCGTACCCAGAAAATCAATGTATTGCTGATTGAAAATTTAGAGGCAAGAAGTTCCTGCCCTGTAATATGCTCGCCAATAATTCCCCGATGGGCATCCCCAATATTTTCATTAAACACCAGTTCTCCCATCAACCCACGAACGTGATTAATCAACCCGGTATCCAACACATGAAGGCGAGGTTTTCGGGTTAGAGAGGGTGTGGCTGGTATTTCTAACGAAGTGGTGGGATACACCAACCTGATGAGCATTGTTTTTTCCAGGGCGCGGAAAGCCTCTTTCATTTCTCTTGACCGGTATTCCGAGTTCCCGAATTTTTCAAAGGTAATTCTGGTACCTCCCTCTGCAAAAGCATTACTGATAATGTGCCTGATGTACTGAACCTGAGAAGAAGAGGTTGCATATTTCTCCACATCATCCGAAAATGACTGAATAAGACTGTCGTAAACTGAATCAAGTGAGGAAATATCAATACCACTGGCATAGTGCTTCAGTACTTCTGGCATTCCACCAATGGTAGCGTATTTTTTAAACGAATTGATAAGTTGGCTGTGAAGGAATGAAGGAACTTCAGGTTTTTCCAATTCATTTGCCAAAAGCTCTTGATCCGTGGCATAAAGAAATTCTTTAAAAGAACAGGGATGAACGGCCATATATTCCACCCGCCCCACGGGAAACGAAATCTTTCTGTCTAATATACTCTCCAATAAGGAGCCTGCTGAAATTACATACAAGTCGCCAGCTTCCTCGTAAAAATACCTCAACAAGGCAATCGCTTTAGGAGAATTCTGTATTTCATCAATAAAAACAAGGGTCTTTCCTCCATTCCTTCTTTTCCCGGCATAAATAAAAAGATTGGTAACCAGGTCGGAAAAAGGATAAGTTTGCTCAAATATTTCCCGCTCTTCGTTTTTTTCAAGATTCAGATAAATATACTGGTCAAACTGATCGGAAAACAAATGAATGGCAGTAGTTTTTCCAACCTGACGAGCACCTCTTATAACCAGAGGTTTACGGAATTTATCTTCTTTCCATCTGCTTAACTCTCGTAAAATATCCCGCTTAAACATTTGCTATTTGTATTAAAGTGAGGGATAAATATAAGGAAAAATGTATTAAAGCGAGGGATAATTCCATTGAAATTTGTATCAAAGCGGGGGATAAGCTCAAAACTTTAATATTCTTTCGATGATTGTACGAAGGACGAGAGCTGACCGCTTATCTTTAAAAATCTGAAAATTACCCGACTATTCCATCAATAAACTTGTCCACAAAATCGACAATGCGTTTCAGTATCCTGTCACCAATAGTTTTGCGCTGAAGCAGGGTTGGTTTATCACCTTCAAGCAGGTCGAGTATATCATCCCGCATAGGTTCTTGTTCGGCATACAGATAGTGCTCAATCAGCGCCTGAGTGCGTTCCTTGCTGAGCTTCTCGTCATTCACAAGTTTTAGAAAAGCAGCATCCTGTTCGATGCTCCAGAACTTTTCAAATTCCTGTGCGATGTTATCGGTGTCCTCAATTACAACCAGATTCTCCCGGATGAATTTTTCAATCAATTCCTTTTTGCTTCTTAACTGGACCTCGGTGTTCAGGAGATTCTGAATTTCTTTCTCAACCTGTTCGGCTTCTTTCTTCTGATTTGCTTTTAGTTTGATAAGCAGTTGAAGGATGTAGCTTACGTTGATGTCATCCCTGTGTATTAATTCGAGTTCGAAATCCACGTCCTCAAGGATGCTCACCTTATCAGTTTCGCGGCTGCTTTTTGCTTTATCGTGCAGGTCAAGGTATTTGGATTTATAGTCCTCAAACTCCTGCTCCCCTATGTCCACATCATCCCATTTGAAATCAGAAAAGGATGTCAGCACATTCTTAATCCTCATGATGTCTCTGAATGCCTTTATGAATTCAAATTCATCGTCCTCGGTCTTTAAATCATCCACACTGCCAACGGTTGGGGTTATATTAAGAAGCCGCTGGTATGCCTGGTTAAACATTTCAACATAATCATCATAGGGTTTCATGATGATCTCTTCAATCGCATCCTTGTTGCTAAACAGGGTTATAGCCTCATCGGTTGCGGCTTTCAGGTTTCTGAATACCACAATATTACCCTGGGATTTCAGTTCGTTTATGATGCGGTTTGTACGGGAATAGGATTGAATCAGACCATGATACCTGAGGTTTTTGTCAACATAGAGGGTGTTTAGGGCAGGACTGTCGAAACCTGTCAGGAACATGTTTACGACAAGCAATATATCAATTTTGCGTTCTTTGACTTTCTTGCTGAGGTCGTTGTAGTAATTGTAAAAGCTCTGACTGTCGCGTGTTGAAAACGCACTGCCAAACATCCGGTTGTAATCCCCGATGTACTCATCAAGTTTTTCTCTGGTGTGTGAACTCATATAAACCACCTTCGCATCGGCCGCCATTGGCAATTCTTCGGGGATGAATCCATCTGCATCGGTATCCTCTTCGTTGGCGGTGTGACTAAAGATGGTGGCTATCTTCAAATCATGCCCGCCGGCGACTTCTCTGCGTTTAAAAGCCTCGTAATACTTTATGAGCGTCTTAATGCTGCTTACGGCAAACATGCCCGTAAATGTCTTATTATGAGTTTTCTTGTTGTGGTAAGCAAGTATGTAATCCACTATTTTTTCGAGGCGGTCGTCCGATTCCAGAAGCTCCTCCACATCAATGGCCTCAACCTGTATATCAATATCGTTTGCGGTGTGCCTGTCTTTGTATTTCCCCACGTACTCCACCGAAAATTTCAGCACATTCTCATCCCGGATGGCATCGGTTATCACGTATTTATGCAGGCATTCGCCAAACAAATCCCTGGTGGTTCGTTTTCCCTGTTCGTTTTTAACCGCATTATCGGCAAAGATGGGTGTGCCTGTGAAACCGAACATCTGGATATTCCTAAAGAAGTTGGTAATCCGATGATGGGTTTCTCCAAACTGGCTGCGGTGACATTCATCGAAGATAAAAACGATACGCTCATCTCTCAGTTTCTCCATCTTTTGGAGATATTTCTTTTTACTGATGGCGGTATTAAGTTTCTGGATAGTGGTGACAATGAGTTTTGTATCGTCGCCAAATTGCTTCACCAGTTGCCTGGTATTGTCAGTGCCATCCACACTGCCTTTGCTGAAACTATTAAACTCCTTGTTGGTTTGGTAATCCAGGTCCTTACGGTCAACCACAAAAACCACCTTCTTTATTTTAGGAAGCCTGGTTAATATCTGACTTGCCTTAAAGCTGGTCAGCGTTTTGCCCGACCCTGTGGTGTGCCAGATGTAGCCATCCTTTTGGCTGTGCACCACCCTGTTAACCAATGCTTCCACTGCATAGTACTGGTAAGGCCGGAGTACCATCAGGATTTTATAAGTCTCATTCAGAACGATGTACTTGCATATCATCTTTGAGAGATGGCAGGGTTCCAGAAAACTTGAAGCAAAACCGTTGAGAATATTATTGAGGCGTTTGTTCTGCTCATCCGTCCAAAAAAAGGTTTGCTTGAACGACTGGCGACGATTATTTGCGTAGTATTTGGTGTTTACGCCATTGCTTATAACAAATATCTGAATGTACTGAAACAGTGCAGCACTTGCACCGAACGAATGACGCTGGTAACGGTTTATCTGGTTAAATGCTTCTTTGAGTTCCAGTCCCCTGCGTTTTAACTCAATCTGAACCAGTGGCAACCCGTTAATGAGCAATGTTACATCGTAGCGGTTTTTGTACTTGCCCTCCATCGACACCTGATGGGTAACCTGATACTCGTTCTGGCACCAATGGTCGGTATTGATAAACTCGAAGTAGAGGTTATCCCCGTTTTCCCTGATGATGTGCTGCTTCTCTCTGAGCGTTTTGGCTTTCTCGAATACCGAACCCTTGCTGAGTATGTTCAGGACTTGCTCAAATTCCTTATCGCTGAATCGGATGGCGTTGTGTTTTTCTAATTGAGCCTTGAGGTTGATGATTAAAGCGGCTTCGTCCCTGAGCAGCACTAAATCATACCCTAATTCAGTGAGTTGCTGAACCAGTTGCTCTTCCAGTATGAGTTCGGGTTGTTTGCTCATTAATACTGTGTCAGATTGTTAGGGCACGATGGTTTTTAAAATATCCCAGGCAATAGTTAGAAAAACAGTCATATATTTATTCCGTTTTTTACCATTGATTTGAAATCTACAAAGGTCTTAAACGTTGAACCGTATCAACGTTTTTTCTATTTACGCCCCTCACCAAAATATTTTGACCAACTATGATAAGGGCAGGTTTATTTGGCTTAGCTGAACAAAAAAATGACCCGATTGCAATTCTAATGGTATGCAAAACAGTTACTGTTGATACAAATATAGCAGAATTGCGAAATCCTGAAAAATATCTGGTAACATTTTTAATGAATCTCATTTTTGTTGGCTACTTCTCACGAAATGATACTAACATTTTTTGTAACAAATCTTCCATGCTTGATTGTTAAATTTATTAAATCTTAGGTAACCACCCTACCCATATAAAATATTTCTTAATAAGAATATCTGCATTTCAATCTAATTTATTATATTTGTCTCTAATCAAGTAGTATGACTACTAAAAACGAGACAAAATTAAAAAAGCTGTTTAGCGTATTGCAGCCCGGAAAGGTAGTTACAGCCTCTTGGTTGGAAGGTTTTGGCCTATCCAGAGACATACAAAAATACTATTTAGAAAGTGGGTGGCTTGAAGCTGTTGGGCGTGGCGCATACAAGAAACCGGGTGATGCTGTGGAATGGTATGGCGCATTACATGCCATACAGGAACAAACAAATACCAAGGTTCAGGTAGGTGGATTAACCGCTTTATCCTTACAAGGATACAGTCACTATTTCCGAATGAGCCAAGAAACCATCTACTTGTTTTCGCCCCGAAAGGAAAAACTCCCGAAATGGTTTACCGATTACAAATGGAATGTTGAAATAGTGCATAAGCAGACTACATTTTTACCAGGAGATGTGGGAATTAAGAGCTTTGAAATAAAACAACACCCAGTGTTAACATCTGTGCCGGAACGGGCAATCATGGAGTGTTTATTTTTAGCTCCACAGATAATAGATTTAACAGAATGTTACCATTTGTTCGAAGGATTAGTCAATTTACAACCCAGGCTTGTAACGGAACTATTAACGAATTGCAAATCGGTTAAAGTAAAGCGATTGTTTTTATACATGGCAGACAAGGCAAATCATCAATGGTTCCGGTTTCTGAATTTAGACAACGTGGACATTGGTACTGGAAACCGGATATTGGTTGAAAAGGGTGTATATCAAGCTAAATATTTAATATCAGTACCAAAAGAGTTAGCAGAATTATGATATTACCGGTATATAAAATACAAGTAAATTTGTTGTTGCAGGTTTTACCACACATTGCCAAAGAAGAAATCTTCGCATTAAAAGGTGGTACGGCAATCAACCTCTTCCTAAGGGATATGCCCCGTTTATCGGTTGATATTGATTTGACCTACCTTCCATTGGATTCCAGATCCATAGCATTGCAAAATATACAAGATGGATTGAACCGTATAAAAAGCAACCTTGAAAAAAACATTCCGGGCATTAAGGTTCAAACAGTTCAGTTAAATAAAGGAACGGATGTAAAACTGAATTGCCAGAGCAACAATGCCCAGATTAAGATTGAAGTTAATACCATTACAAGAGGTAATGTATTTCCCACTCAATTATTACAGGTAGCTGATTCGGTACAGGATGAGTTTGAAAAATTTACAGCCATTCAGGTTATGTCAATGGCAGAACTATATGGGGGCAAGATATGTGCAGCCATTGACAGGCAGCATCCCCGTGATATATTCGACATAAAATTGCTATTGGAAAATGAAGGATTTACCGATGATATTTGGCAAGGCTTCATGATTGGTTTAATCAGCCATTACAAACCCATCCATGAGCTGCTTTCGCCCATTCTAAAAGACCAAAAATCGGCATTCGGGAATCAATTCTCCGGTATGACAAGTATTCCTTTTACTTATGAAGATTACACCCATACACGAAAACAGTTAGTGGAAATCATAACGAAGAAACTAACCGAAAAAGACAAAAGATTCCTGTTAAGCTTTGAACAAGGCAAACCAAACTGGAAATTATTTCCGATACACATATTGAAAGACCTGCCAGCAATCCAATGGAAACTCGTTAACATAGATAAGTTTAAAAAGGAAAATCCCAAAAAGCATCTACAGATGCTAGAAAACTTGAAATCAACTCTAAATTTAAAGGAATAAAAACTTCAATATGTTTGTTTACCTTTATGTCAAGTTCATCCTTCCATTCGGAGGAAAGAAATCGAAAAACGCAAGCCAGGATGCTCTGCGTTTTTGCGTTTATAGGGTCTCCGACAAATCTATTCAGGACTTTCTTGAACTTAGGGAATTTAATTGCATTGTGTTTTTCTAATTGAGCCTTGAGGTTGATGATTAAAGCGGCTTCGTCCCTGAGCAGCACTAAATCATACCCTAATTCAGTGAGTTGCTGAATCAGTTGCTCTTCCAGTATGAGTTCGGGTTGTTTTGACATCATTTACTGCCAAAGAGGTTCGTTTTGCCAATTCAACAAATTACCTTTTCCATCCGATGGAATTCCCATAAACTTTACCGGTACATTTGGATGTTTTTGGAATAATACAATCAATTTGTCCTTTAAGCTATTATTTGGATTGGCACGTAAAAGCAAGTACTTTAAAACACAAATAAAATAGAACATTCTTTTGTTGTTATGAAATGATGGGCTAATCCATTTTCCAACAGGCCTCAATAGTTTTTCGGGTTTAATGGCAAGGTCTCTGTTCCAAAGACGTGAATGATGAGCACAAATATTCCTGACATACGTCAAGGTATGCAACCAAGAGGTAAAAACAGCATGGTGAATCTCAAAAAAATCTGCAACCCGTTTTTTATCACTATTGTTTTTTAAGCCGTTATATAAACGCGATAATTCACCTATAGTAAGCAATTCGATACACATCCACGACGGTGGATTTGCAGGGGTGTCATATTTGTCGGTGTAGTGTTTTATAAATACTTCGGGGGTACGGGCAGTTTTTGCTTTCGAAATTATAGCCTGAAAATCGCTAAAGGGGTCAAAAAGATGCCCCACTTTATTGTAATATGGATTAATAAAAAGACTTCGATTATCCTGCCAATGCGAATCCTGATAGTGTATCGCCAAGGTGTAGATCATTTGAGTTCGAATGGCAATTTCTATACGCTCGATGCAGTCGAATACCAGCAAACGTAGCTCCCTGTCGAAAGTATATGTTTCAATAATTTGCTTAAAAGTAGTTCCCTGATTAAAAATACCTTTAACTTTTTGGTAAGGCAGAAAATAAGCACTTAAACGGTAATAACTTATTTCCTGAAGATAAGTCAGAGCTTTGGTTTTATCGGTAATTATTAAACCTCTGCTTTCTATTAATGCCAATTGGTCTTGAAACGACAAAGGAGTTTTATTGTAGCTTTTTTTACTCATAACCATAAAAATAAAAAGACCCCCCAAGTGTGCATCAGAGAGAGGCATGGGAGGTGTATTATTGTTAGTTTCAAGAACCTTCGAAGGAAATGACCCGTTTGCAGTTCTTATGGTATGCAAGACGGGTACTGTTGATACAAATATAACTCAATTTTGTAATTCTGCAAAATATTTGATGGCTTTTTTAATGGACTTGATTCTTATTGGGCTTTTTATCAGATAACTATACAAACATCTGCTGAAGCAGACCTTTTTTCCAGAGTTCTGCTTTTTCTATTTGTGTATGGGTGTGGTTTATTTTATTATCGATGGCTGAAAGGAAGTTGGCGATTTTGGTTTGTTCTGAAAAACTCGGTACATCAATCGAGATTTCGGAGAAATACTTATAACTTATCATTTTGCCATCTCTAATTCCTTCAAGTTTTCGATTAAGGTCAGTAATATATTTATCTGTTTTAAAATAATACTTGAAATACCTATTGTCTATTTTCTGAATTGCTCGAAGGATTATGTAAGCAGGACTGCAAATTCCTCTATACTCTGAATATTCTATACCGCCCTGAAAAGACCGTAAACTAATAATGAAGTCACCTCTTTCAACCACTTTGTAAGATTGGATACTTTGTTCGGAAACTGTTATGTAGTAATCAATCAAATCTCTGGGTATTGCACCATATTCCTGTGTTATTGCCAAAATCGGTAAATCAGAATTATGGTTTTTATTAGATACTGTTTCAAAAAGGGTATCTCCTTTCTTTTTCTCCCACTTCGGAAACTCCTGCCCATTATCAGGCCTGAACCTGAGTTGCTGAGAGAAGATTTTTTGCATCACCCCTTTTTTGTATTGTTCCAGCAGGGTTTTCTTTTGCTTGAGTTGGGAAATCTTCTGGTCAATGGCGGTAAAAAAGGATGCGATTTTTTGTTGTTCGGGGAGGGACGGAAAATTTAAATTTATTTGTGATAATCTACCTGCTGAAATGCCTAATACTTTTGCTCCTTGTGCTTCTCTTTGAATTTGCAGTTTTACATTTTTAGTTTTCATAAGATAACCTGCAAAACCATTAGCCATTTTTGATTTCTCTGGTCTTGCTAAAAGAGTATGTAAACCCGATAAAACTTTCACATTATTCAAATTTACAATTTCAATACACTTACCGATATCATTATAATCCTCGGATGCATCTGCAAATATCACATCTCCAATTTGGCAGTAATTATCTTTCGAAATTTTTTCTGTGTCAATATCTGAGTTTATATAAGGCACAGTTTCCTTATCGATATCAAATAAAGTTGCAAATTGTGTGTGAATATCCCCATAATGAATGTTTTTAATAAGACCCTGCTCATAATTCAAATTTGCTCTGGAAAATGAATTTGTAACCTTAAATTTATATATCTGTCCCAAATTATTTTTCGCCCACACTTCATCAAACTCAGGAAACCGCAATACAGGTATGTTCTTTTGCTTTTCCAAATTGTCTGAACTATGATGGGAATGGATAGGCATGATGGACTATGATTTATTTTTATTGGGTTTCATAACGCGTTTGAACTGCAGCTTTGTTTGGCCAAAGTTTATAAGGAGTCCTATTTCCATATGATAAGCTTCCAGATAATTAATTGCTTGGGCCAAGTGCACATCCTCAAGTTCTTTAACTGCCTTGATCTCAACCATGATTTTCTCATCCACAAAGAAGTCCACCCGCCTTGTTCCAATATCAAAGCCTTTATAGGTCAATGGCATTTCTTTTTCTCTTTCATGAGCAATATCCTGCAGATTCAGCTCAATTGACAGGGCCCTTTGGTACACCACCTCTTGAAATCCGTTCCCCAAATGATTATGCACCTCCATGGCGGCTCCAATAATTTTCCCGGTAATATCAGCATATTTATAACCTTCTGTCATAGGTTGTTTATTTTCAATTTTCAAATCAATTATTAACTCATACTCAATAATCCCTCTCACATCACATCCCCCTTTTATCCTAATTCTTCCTATACATCATTTCAATCATCCTTCCTCCTATCAAAGTCCATCCTATTCATCATACCCATCATAGATCAGACATTATAGTTCAGAAAGGTGTCTCAATCCCCAACTCCCTGCAAAAAGCCGCAATCCGTTCATCGGTCTCTTTCATTTCACTTTCAAGGGTCTTCAGTTCACCAGCCACTGCTTTAATATCAACAGTTTCTTCCTCTTCAAAAGTGTCCACATACCTCGGTATGTTCAGGTTGTAATCATTCTCCCTGACCTCATCCAAACTGGCCACATAACTGTACTTGTCAATGGTAATTCTCTTTGAAAATGTGTCAACAATCCGTTCTACATCTTCATCCCTGAGATAATTCTGGGTTTTAACCTTCTCGAAATGCTGACTGGCATCGATAAACAGAATATCATCCGGATTTTCCTTACACTTCTTGAAAACCAGAATACAGGTAGGTATGCTTGTGCCATAAAATATATTTGCTGGAAGTCCGATAACGGTATCCAGATAGTTTTTTTCTTCAATCAGGTACTTTCTGATGTGACCCTCTGCACCACCCCTGAATAACACTCCATGCGGCATTACAACAGCCATTACGCCATTCTCTGCCAAATGGTATAACATGTGTTGAATGAATGCATAATCAGCCTTTGAACCGGGTGCAAGCCTTCCGTATTCACTAAAGCGGTCATCGGTCATGAATAACTGGTTGGCACTCCATTTTGCACTGAAGGGTGGATTTGCAACCACTGCTTCTGCATCCAGTTTATTGTGTTGCGGGTACTCCAGAGTATCTTCCAGTTTAACATCAAAACGGGTGTAATGAACATCGTGGAGAATCATGTTCATCCTACAAAGGTTGTAAGTAGTTCGGTTGCGCTCCTGACCATAGAAGTTCAGAACTTCACATTCCCTTGACAAGCGAAGCAAAAGCGACCCAGACCCTGCTGTGGGGTCATAAGCCGATTTAATTCTGGACTTTCCTAATGTTACAATACGTGCAAGAATCTTTGATACCTGTTGTGGTGTATAAAATTCACCAGCCTTTTTTCCAGCACCACTGGCAAACTGCCCAATCAGGTATTCGTAGGCATCACCCAGCACATCAATCTCTGTCTGTTCCAGTTGGAAGTCAATTTTGCTGAGGTGCGACATTACTTTTGCGATAACCTCATTCCGTTGCTCCACTGACCTGCCCAACTTGGTGCTGTTCAGGTCCATGTCTTCAAACAGATGGTCAAAATCCTCTTCACTCCGGGAACCCATCGTACTGAGCTGGATATTATTCAAAATAACCTGAAGGTCTTCTATAATGAAATTGCTGGCTGATTTTCCATTGCCATTGCCACGCTTTACTAACTGACTGAAGAGTTCGGATGGTTTAAGAAAGTAACCAAGTTTTTCGAGTGATTCTTCCCTTATGGCTTCGAGATACTGCTTACCCAAATCGGTGTCTTCCTTTATTTCGAGGTAAGTAATCTTATCTTCCTTCAATATGGTATCAGCATACATGCTCATCTTTTCGGACAGGTATTTATAAAAAATGAATCCCAATATGTAATCACGGAATTCATCGGCATCCATCTTGCCTCTGAGGGTATTGGCTATGTTCCAGAGTTGCTGTTCGAGTTGTCGTTTGTGGTCTTCGCTCATTAAATTTTTATAAATAAACGGTTTTGCAAATAGCAGTTAACAAACTTACTATTTTTAATCTCCTAAACGCCTTAGTCGGGATGAGAAACCTATTGCTTTTTAGGTTAAAGTAATACTGTTTTGAAATAATGAAAAACAATTTCACTGTTGAAAAGGGGTAGAACTGTCCACTTAACTTGAATGAGATTCCTCGCTTTGCTCGGAATGACAAGGGTTTTGGGACGTTTGCTAATGGTGAGGATGTTTTGGCGGCTCTGCCGCCAAAACATCCTCACCATTAGCCCTGAAAACCCTAAGTCCCTGTCATTCTGAGCGCAATGAAATGGAGCGAAAGAATCTTTATCATTAGTCAAATTTTAGTGGACAGCAGTGGAAAAGGGGTTCCATTCAGGGGCATAAAAAACAAAAGCTCCTCATTCACAATTGAATAAGGGGTGTACTTTGTAGCCCCACCAGGACTCGAACCTACCTGCTGAAAAGCAGGCAGGCAAGTAGATATCTACTGAACTATATGGCCAGTTTTTTAAGCTTTATTTTTCCGCTCCCTCCCTTGTAATACTTTTCAAGTTTCCTGGCTTCTACTCTGGTTTGACATTCAGTTGTAAATATCATACTCCATGGCTTATAACCTTTTGTTGATTTAGTTTTTCCGGCATTATGCTCCTTCAGCCTCTTCTCAACATTTTGGGTCATTCCAACATAAATCCTGTCATCTACCTGGCTTTTAATGGCATAAACAAAATAGCTCATGAAAAACTGTATGTTTGACGGTTTTTATTGTAGCCCCACCAGGAATCGAACCTGGATCTACGGTTTAGGAAACCGCTATTCTATCCATTGAACTATGAGGCCAAATTTTAAAGCTGTCGTTTAGGAAACCGCTATTCCCTGCCTGCGTGCCTTGGCAGGCAGGCCTGCCTGCGTGCCTTGGCAGGCAGGTATCCATTGAACTATGAGGCCAAATTTTAAAGCTGTCGTTTAGGAAACCGCTATTCCCTGCCTGCCTCCCGAAAAGGGAGGTATCCATTGAACTATGAGGCCAAAACCCTTTACGGCTGCAAAAATAGGAAAATAAACCGATTCCCGGAATAAAATAGTCACCTCAAATAAACGGTAAATCCCAGGGCCAGACTCCACACGTCGGTCATGTTTACATATTCGGTGCGGATAGCTTCCAGCAGGTAGGCGTCTAATGCTGAGAACTCGAAATAGAAGCCGGCACCTTTAAAATACCTGTTTTTCATGGCTACTCGCCACTCTCCACCCCAAAAGGGTGCCACGTGAATTCCGTTCTGAAAATAGTAGCTATTGGAATAATGGGGTGGAAGTTTACGAAAGGTGTTGTTGGTAAAGCCCAGGTTAAACGACACTCCTACCTTGGGGTAAAAATGATTAACCCAGGGAGTCTCGGTGAGATAAAAGCTGTTTTTTATTGAAATGGTATGCACCGTTACGCTGCTGCCTCCAAAACCGTTGGCCAGCAGTCCATAGTAAAGGCTTGGCTCGTAGCTGCCGCCGATGCGCGTACCTGCACCAACCGAGAAAAACCCAATGGAGCCGGCATACTGTATTTTTAGGTGGCGAGGATGGTACCACGGGAGGCTATCGCGGCGACTGTCGCCCGGAAGTTTAAGCTCTTTCCGATAACCGGTGCTCTCCAAATAAAAATCTCCCGGCAAATCGTAAAACATCTGTCCCCCCGCAGTGAGCGGAAAAAAACCGATGGTTAGCCATATAATCGCGTGCTTTATTATTACCTTCATTATATCTCTTTGGCGTGTGTCTCAGTAAGGAGTATAGTGGAATTAGAACTTTTTACGGTTTACCAGCAAAGTGTCAGCAAGTACTTCCAAAATCACGATCTCCCGGTCCTGGCTGTCGCCAATAACTAAAAAAGGAGTATCCAGCGGGGGTATGTTCGCCTCTTTATAGCCGTAGAAGAAGTTATGTGTGTGCCCGTGTACCGAAAGCTCCACTTGATTTGCGATTAAAATATCATCATAAAGGCGGGAATTCCCAACGCTCATCTGTTCATCCCATGGAGGGATGTGGGCAAAAACCAAGCGATGTTTAGCCTCCGGGGCATCACAGGATTGGTACAACCATTGAAAGTCGGGGTCTTCCACGTTTTTCTCCCACACTATATCGTCGAAAAACACCAGCCGGCAATCTTTATAGTCGAGTGTGAAATTGACAGGGCCAAACTCCTCCTGGTAAATCTTACCGCCATTCGACAGGTAGTCGTGGTTTCCGATGATGGTGATAAGCGGGTATTTGAGCTTACCGGTGATATCGTTGTACCAGGAAAACTCACGGCTTAAGCCGCTCTGGGTAATGTCGCCCATATGCACCACCAAGTCGATGCTGTCGGTTTGGTTAAGCTGTTTTACCTGGTCTTGCAAATCATCGTACCAGGAGTGGCTGTCGCTAATAAGAGCAATTTTAAATGGGCTGAAGCTTCCTTTTCCCAGGGCCTCTAAATCCTCAACCACCTGAATGTTTCTCTTGGGGTCTGCACCTATCCCTGCCTGGTAAGGGCTGTACTCTATAAGGTTATCGCAACCGGCTAAAAGATGAAAGGCAGGTATCAGTAGCCATCTCAATTGGCGAGCGAGAATGTTTATTGTCATGACATCATGATTAGGCAAATCGATAAAATATACCTCATTGCCGTGGCTTTTATGAAGAAAATTAACTGTAACGGTAAAGATGGGCTCTCGAATGGAGGAGAGGTCGATTCAAGTATGGGACAATAAAAGAAGAAAACCACTATTGCTGCAAAGAAGAAGAATTTTTATGCTTTTATAATTGCCTTATGGTAAGATGCAGTTTTATGATTTTGCCAGGAATGAAAAGCTCTTTGCCCGATACAGGAAAAGGCACTAAAGGATGAATTTGAACTTGTATGCAAACAACTGAAACCTCTGTCACTTCAGATTCCGCTATAAGAATTGTTTCGGATCCAAAAGAGTGAGTGACCGTTATAAAGGATTAGAATATTCATCTCACACATGCACCAGTGTTCCAATCTTCTCTCCCTTTAGCACCTTCATAAGGTTGCCCTTTTTGTCCATATTAAACACCACCACCGGAAGGTTGTTTTCCCTGCACATAGCAGTGGCCGTCAGGTCCATAATTTTAAGCCCCTTATGGTAAACCTCATTAAAGGTAATGGAATCGTACTTAACGGCCGAAGCATCTTTTTCGGGATCGGCTGAATAGACTCCATCCACCCGGGTGCCTTTGAGCATTACATCGGCCTCCACTTCAATGCCGCGGAGTGCCGAGCCGGTATCGGTGGTGAAATAGGGATTACCGGTACCTCCCGAAAGAATTACCACCTCACCTCTCCCAAGAGCTTCCATGGCTTTTGGCTTGGAGTAATACTCGCCCACAGGTTCCATGCGAATGGCGGTTAAAACACGAGCGGCTGCTCCTTCTGCCTCCAGTGCCGATGCCAGAGCCAAACTGTTGATCACAGTGGCCAGCATTCCCATCTGGTCGCCTTTATAGCGATCGAACCCTTTGGCGACCCCGCTCAATCCCCGAAAGATGTTGCCCCCGCCAATTACAATTGCTATCTGTACACCCATACGGGCAATTTCCCCTATTTGTGCGGCATAGTCGGCAAGCCGCCTGGCATCAATCCCATAGCCCTGTTCACCCGTGAGCGATTCGCCCGATAGTTTTAGAAGTATTCGTTTGTACTGCATTCGTTCCACAGTCTTAAAAGGGTCAATAATCAAGTGTCAACATCAATTAAATAAGGTAATAAGGTCGGCGTCTTAATACGCCCTTAAGGCTACTAAGGTAAAAAATAAAAATAAGGTTTCTCTCTTAATATTGTAACTTATTTTCACAAATAAGAAACCTTGAAGCCATTGTAGGAATTCATCAAGCTCTAATGCGAGGTAATGAGTCATCAGTTAAATCAGGGAGGCAACTTATACAGCAAAAACCTTATTTCTCCTTTTAAAACCTTAATAGAGCCAAACGAATCATCCTCTGCTCTCAACCCTATTACCTTATTTCTGGCTTAGGGTATCCTGATAATATTTTCATGGAATTTATTCCCGCCTACCGATGGTTTCTCGAAATTAGCGGAAAAAAAGCCCTGCCAACAATGCCGGCAGGGCTTCTATATTTCACATGATCAACATCCTTTAGTTATTCAACGAGTACCGTAAAAAGCTGGTAACGGTTAAATCTTTATTGGATTGCTGAAGATATTGCTTGATCGAAAGTTTGTTGTCTTTCACAAATGCCTGCTCAAGAAGCGTGCTCTCCTTAAAGAATTTGTTAAGGCGTCCTTCGGCAATTTTGTCTAACATGGCTTCGGGTTTACCTTCGTTGCGTGCCATCTCTTTACCTATCTCCAACTCTTTGGCTATAATATCCTTGCTCATCGAGTCACGGTTAACTGAAACAGGATTCATAGCAGCCACTTGCATGGCCACGTCTTTAGCCATCTGGTCGGGTACGTCGGCACGGTTAAACCCAACCAAAGCAGCCAGTTTGTTTCCGGGATGAATATAGGCAACGGTTTTTTCGGCAGCAATGTTCTCGAAATAGCTCAACTCCAACTTCTCGCCAATAACTCCTACCTGCTCAGTAATTATATCTTTAACAGGGAAACCGTTGAGTTCCAACTCATTCAGTTCGTCCAGATTGGTGGCATTGTTCTTAAGCCCAAGGTCGAGGATAGATTCGGTAAGGGCAACAAAACTCTCGTTTTTAGCCACAAAATCGGTTTCGCAATTTAAAACAACCAGAGCCCCTCTTTTGGCATCGCCGGAGATTTTTGCCAGAACCACGCCCTCTTTGGCTTCGCGGTCGGCCCGTTTATTAGCTATGGCTTGTCCTTTTTTACGAATTATTTCAACAGCTTTATCAAAATCACCTTCGGCTTCTGTCAGGGCTTTTTTACAGTCCATCATACCGGCACCGGTCATTTTTCTTAGTTTGCTTACATCAGCAGCAGTAATAGCCATGATATATATTTTATAAGGTTATTAATAGGAAGGTCTTCCGGGAGATGACCCGGGAGATTTCAATTGTTATTCACCAGCCTCTTTGGCAGAAGGTTCTGCACTTTGAGTCGCTTCTGCCGGTTTAGCCTGTTCGGTTTGCTCTACTTTCGCGGCAGGCTCTTTACGAGCACGTGTGCGGCGACCTTCGGTTCTTTTGGGCTTTCCCGGACTACTTCCTTTTTTATCTTTGTCAGAATCGTCTTTCTCCACTTTACGCTCCGAAAGCCCCTCCTTTATGGCTTGTGCCATCACCTCTACAATAAGCTCTATGGATTTTGAAGCATCATCGTTGGCAGGGATTACAAAGTCGATATTTTTAGGATCGGAGTTGGTGTCAACCATTGCGAAAATAGGGATATTCAGCTTAATGGCCTCCTTTACAGCAATCTGTTCTTTCATCACATCTACCACAAAAATGGCAGCCGGCAAACGGTTGAGATCGGCAATACTGCCAAGGGTTTTTTCCAGCTTGGCACGTTGGCGGCTAATTTGAAGCTTCTCCCGCTTGGAGAGCCTGGCCCAGCTCTCTTCGGTCATCATCTTGTCGATGGAGGTCATTTTTTTAACCGCCTTACGAATGGTGGGGAAGTTGGTAAGCATTCCCCCCGACCAGCGCTCTGTGATGTAGGGCATATTAAGGCTGCCTATCTTTTCGGTAATAATCTCTTTGGCCTGTTTTTTAGTGGCGACAAAGAGCACCTTACGGCCCGATTTAATGATTTGCTTCATCGCGTCGGCAGCCTCGTCGATTTTGACAACTGTTTTATGAAGGTCTATGATGTGAATACCATTACGCTCCATAAAAACATAGGGCGCCATGGCGGGATTCCACTTTCTTTTAAGGTGACCGAAGTGTACTCCGGCATCTAATAAGTCTTTAAAATTTGTTCTGGGCATTTGCTTTTTTTTATCGTTTACATTCTGCGTCAAGCAACCATTAAGTAGTCCTGAACACCAGGGATCGGAGTCTTAATAGTTTAGATACTAAACGTACCAGAGGATTATTAACGTTTGCTAAACTGAAATTTCTTACGTGCACCGGGTTGTCCGGGCTTCTTACGTTCAACCACACGTGAGTCGCGGGTCATAAACCCTTCGGCACGCAGGGCCGATTTATCTTCTTCATTAATTTTAACCAGTGCCCTGGCAATGCCAAGGCGAAGAGCTTCGGCTTGCCCCTTTGTGCCACCACCTGAAAGGTTTACTTTAATATCGTAATTTTCGGCTACGTTTAACAGGTTAAGCGGTTGTTTTACGATGTACTGAAGTATGGGGGCGGGGAAATATTGGGCCAAATCTCTTTTGTTGATCGTTATCTTGCCTTTACCCTCGCTGAGATAGACACGGGCAATAGCTTCCTTCCTTCTTCCGATGGTGTTTATAACTTCCATGCTGCTTATTTAATGGTGTTTATATCAATTTTCCTGGGCTTTTGAGCTTCGTGCTTATGTTCGCCACCTGCATAAACATAGAGGTTACGGAACAACTGACTTCCCAGTCTGTTCTTTGGCAACATTCCTTTTACGGCGCGCTCAACAAGCCGTGCAGGATCTTTGGCGAAAAGTTGCGCCGGTGTCACTTCGCGTTGTCCACCGGGATAGCCGCTATAATAAAAGAAAACACGGTCGGTCCATTTTTTGCCGGTGAGCTGCACCTTTTCAGCATTTAATATAATTACATTGTCACCACAATCCATGTGAGGTGTATAGTTGGGCTTGTGTTTGCCCCGCAGCAGCTTAGCCACACGCGTGGACAAACGGCCTATTACCATATCACTGGCATCAACTACCAACCACTCCTTAGTAATGGTAGCCGGTGTGGCCGATTTTGTTTTGAAACTTAAAGTATCCACAACTTCTTCTTTTTTAAATTAAACCTTCATTAAAACTATGAAAGCGGTTGTGCGCAACATCAATGTTTTGGCCACTGTTAAAGACGTATGGAGCGTCGTAAAACAACAAACAAAGTAAACAAAGATGCTTTGTGCTGGCAGCACGGGTAATAATCGGTGCGCAAAAGTACATCTATTTTTATTAATTGCCAATAGTTTATAGATGAGAGATTTTTGGATTTTTAGATGTAAGACACTTAAATACAGGTACCCATCTGATTATAAGTCTAATAAGCATCCTAAATGAGAGTATTAGATAGAATCTTCTCAATGCTATTCTCCGTAAAACGGAGTAGGCAGTGTATTTTTTATATTCCCGGATAAGAATGATTGACAGACAATAAACAAACATCCCCGATTAGCTGAGGTTTTATCCGGAGTTGAGCAATCCCAATGGTTGTAGCTCCGGATTACTTTTTGGCTAAAACCATTAATAGCTTTAATTTTGGGTTTCTTATTCACGAATCTTCTCAAACTCGAAATGCGGTGCATTGAGTCGAGTCGAAATGCAAAATGATTAAAAAAGATGGCAATCGGTCGTTTAGACAAAAAATTTTTTCAGCGTGATGCACTGGCAGTTGCGCCCGATTTGATGGGCAAAACATTGGTGCGTAATTTTGGTAATGGTGAAACACTTCGCCTTACCCTCACCGAGCTGGAGATATACCGCGGAGAGGAAGACCTGGCCTGCCATGCCAGCAAGGGACGGACTCCCCGTACCGAAGCGCTCTATGGCGACGGTGGGGTGGTATATGTATATCTTATCTACGGCATCCACTGGCTGCTTAATTTTGTAACTGGCCCCATAGGCCAGCCACAAGCCATTTTGATTCGCGGAAGCAAAGAAATTCAGGGACCCGGAAGGATTGGGCGTGCCCTGAATCTCGATAAATCATTTTACGGGGAAGAGCTTTCCTGCTCCCAGCGATTGTGGCTGGAGGGTAGCACGGCAGAGACACATCGTTTCACTGCCTCGCCCCGGATTGGGGTAGATTATGCAGGCCCCGAGTGGTCGTTAAAACCCTGGCGGTACACGCTCTTAAAAAAATGAAACTTTGGCGAGAAAAAAGTCGGGTGTAAAGGTGAGCTGCAGGGTGTTGGCAAAGTCAAGATGCTTTAGCCCGGTGTCGTAATAAGTCTCAAAGCGAAAGGTAAGCTTAATTTTTTTGAGAAAGGTTTTGTGATAATCCAGTTTCCCCACAATCAACTCACGAGGCGACAGATGCCAGGTTTCATCAATGGTTGATACCGATTGAAACAGAGCGCTCCCCAGAGGTGCTATAAAATCGTTCCCTCTGAAGAATCCCAACATGGCATTTCCCGTTCTCCCCTCCATAACGGCACCCGCGTACCATGCATGTCCGCTGTTAATACCAAGCCGGTTCTTTTCACTTAGGTTGCGATATTGAAAATGATAGCCAAAGAGCCCTGCCCTCTTCACATACCCAAACCACTGCCGATCGACATGCAAGCCCAGAGAGGCATTGGTGATGGTTTGCACCGGCTCGGGATAATTACTTATCTGTCCACCGGTATGCGTAGCCACAACACTAAATGGCAGGGTTATCTGCCACCTTGCCAGGCTGTCGGCAAACAGAGAGCGGGTGCTCAGCCCAAAAGTAAACTTTTCGGGGAATGCATCACCTGCCTGCACAAACTGCTCCCAGTCCACCCAGGTGTCAAGCCAAAATCGGGGCTTGTCTATCAGTGCTTGTATGCCTGCTTCAATGGGGCGGGTGAACTGCCGCTCAGGCTCAAAAAGCGGTTCGGGGAGACGGTGATGAATATTCCCTTTTAAGGCACCCATTACAATACCCAGCCAGGGATTCAAATGCAGATGCGCCGAAAAGAGAGGCAGCACCTGCGAGAATTCATCCAGTCCGCTGTATCTTTGAACATGAACACCGGCCTGCAATCGCAATCGGTCGCCGGCATAATAAACCACTGAAGGTTCCATATCGTACCCGATAAGCGTATAACCCTCGGTTACCAGACCCGAGTATTCGTTGTTTTTAACAAAGCTAATACTATTTATGGACAACGATAATTCGCTGGTACGCCTTACGTCAAAATCCCGGTAAGTATATTGATTCGCATAGTTGTATTGGCCTGTTGCGGGAATAGTAACAAAGACAACCATACCACAAATAATCCATTTTGCCAGCGGTGAAGAAAATTTTAACTGCATAGCTTTAATCATGCCAACGATGCAAACACTTTTTCAAGTAAATTTTTAGTGGCTGTGATACCCTCCTTTTCAGACAGTTTGTTGCCTTCGTATTCAATGCCCACGTAGCCTTTGTATCCTGCATCCTTTACTATATTCATGAGTTTATAATAATCGGAATGTATTTCATTGCCTTGTGCGTCGAATTCGTGCGATTTGGCACTCACCCCTTTTGCATAGGGCATCATCAGTTCAACACCCTTGTAGCGATCGAACTCCTCGCCCGTGGATCGGTTGATAATGAAGTTGCCGAAATCGGGAAGGGTGCCTGCTCGTTTATGACCAGCCATCTTAATAACACCGGCCAGCCAGTTGCCATTGCTCGAAAGACCTCCGTGATTTTCAACTATTACGTTAATATTCAGGGTGTCGCCATATTCGCACAGCATGCGCAAGCCGTCGGCAGCAAGCTTTTGCTGCTCTTCATAACTGCCCTCACTGCCGGCGTTTACGCGGATGGAGTGGCATCCTAAAAAGGCGGCTGCATCCACCCACCTCTTATGATTCTCTACGGTTTTTATCCGCTCCTCTTTTTGTGGATGTCCAACCATACCTTCTCCATCACACATTATTAATACGTTTTTAACACCTTCATTTTGTGTTATCTTCTTGAGTTCGGTCAGATATTTTTCATCTTTCGCTTTATCCTTAAAAAACTGGTTCACATATTCCACCGCTTCAATGCCCAGTTGACGGGTAACCACAGGGAACTCAAGATTGGTCATTTCGTTGGCGAACAGGGCTTTGTGCAACGACCACTGAGCCAATGATATTTTGAATGGCGATTCTTTTGCGACCAGCGCAGCCAGCGCGGGCGAGACTAAAAAGGTTCCGGCGACTGCTGCTGCAGCGCCCTTCAGGAAATCTCTGCGATTGCTGTTTTTCATGATGAAAGAATTTGATAGTAGGCGTAGATGTACGATTTAACAGACCAAAATAAAGCTATTTTTTGACTCAAAACAAAAAGGAGTGTCTGTTTTTTTCTAAGTCGTAAGATAATACCTCATCAATGAACTGAATTATTAACTTTGCTGCATGTGGTTAGAGTGGGGATATTGGGGTCTTTTTTTGGCAAGTTTCCTGGCGGCAACGGTCATTCCCTTCAGCTCGGAGGTTATACTCACGGCGATGCTGGCAGCGGGAGGCGATCCCGCATGGAGTTTAATTGCCGCTACCGCCGGAAATTGGCTGGGCGGCCTATCCTCCTGGGGGATTGGTTATTTGGGTAAACTACAGTGGATCGAAAAGTATCTGCGCATTCCATCTTCAAAAATAGAGCGCATAAAGGAGAAAATCGCTGGTAAGGAGCTCTGGATTGCGACCCTGTGCTGGGTACCTGGCATTGGTGATGTAATAGCGGTAGTGCTGGGCCTGTTGAAGACCAACTTTTGGCTCACCGCAGCCGGTATGCTATTGGGAAAAGCTCTGAGATATGCTGTGTGGGGATATCTTACCCTCAAGGCGATGAGCTATTTTTAGGAGAATAGCCTCTCCCCCTGCCGGGAGATTAGGGAGGCTCCTATTGATTCCTTTTCACAGTAAATAAAACCAACTCCCGCAAGGCCGTTTTGGCCGGGCAGGCTTCAAAATTATCAAGAATATCAAGAGCCCTGTCACTGAACTCGAACATTTTTTGTCGGGTATAATCAAGTCCGCCGTTCGATTTAACCAGGTCGATAATGGGTTCCAGCTTCTTCCCGTTTTTATGATGTCGTCTGATGGTGCTTAGGATTCTCCTTCTTTCACGGACAGGCAGTTTGTAGAGTACGTGAATGAGCGGGAGTGTCAGTTTTTTCTCCTTCAAATCGTTACCGGTGGGTTTGCCCAGAATATTAGAGCGCTCATAGTCCAGCAGGTCATCTCTTATCTGAAATGCCATTCCCAAGTTTTCGCCAAAAGCTTTCATTTGCGCCATGGCTTTGTCGTCGGCCCCAACTGAAAAGGCGCCGGCTGCTGTGCAGGAGGCGATGAATGTAGCCGTTTTCTTTCGGATGATTTCGTAATAATCTGCTTCGGTGATATTAAGTTTTCTCGATTTTTCGTATTGCAACAGCTCCCCCTCACTCATATCTTTTACCGCTTCCGCTACAATTTTTAGTATCCCCGTCTGGCCTTTTTCCAGTGATTTAATTAATCCCATCGCCAGAAAATAGTCGCCTACCAATACAGCGATCTTGGATCGCCACAGCGCATTGATAGAAAAGAATCCCCGCCGCTGATAAGTCTCGTCCACCACATCGTCGTGCACCAGGGTGGCGGTATGCAAGAGCTCAATAAACCCGGCGGCTGTGTATGTGCCCTCATTGACAGTGCCATTTAATTTAGCCGACAAAAACACCAACGATGGCCGCATTTGCTTGCCTTTACGGCGCAAAAGATAATGTGTAATGATATTTAAAAGAGGAATGGCTGTACTGAAATGCTCCCTGAAATAGGGTTCAAAACCCTTCATCTCCTCCTCAATGGGACCACGAATTTTTGTTGAGATATTCATTAACAGATCAATATACTGAGTAGCTTTTGCTTATGTCTTTTTTAAACTTCCCAAAAATAACAAATTGATTTCGAATTACCCTGAATCTTACACTTATTAATCAGTCCATCGAAATATTTACATAATCCGCATTTACAAAAAAGCGCCAAATACTGTGTCTTTGACGCTTTACACTTAACAAAAAATTGAAAAAAGGAGCAATTTTCATGCGCCATAATCAGAAGAGCATCATATATATATATATTAATCGTAATATATTCGTTATATTTGTTCACTCAATCCAAAACAGTTCATATAGTTATTAGTTTAGATGGTGAAAATTAAAAAAATGAAAATTATAGATTTAGACACCGCACAATTAGAGCGGGCCGCAGGCATGCTTAAAGCCATTGCCCATCCTATGCGCATAGCCATTTTGAACCACTTGGAAGATGGCAAGAGATTAACTGTAACTCAGATACACAATTTGCTAAACATTGAGCAGTCCACTACCTCCCACCACCTTGGCATCCTAAAGGACAAAGGGGTGCTCTCGTCGCAGCGGGAAGGCAAAAACACCTTCTATTTTTTAAGGCACGACAGCCTCAAAAACATTGTGGATTGTGTGAGCCGTTGCTCGGTAGATTGATCTTTTAACCTGACAGAATATTTTGGAGATGGCAAGAATCCGCCTCACTAAGGAGTTTCATTTTGAAATGGCTCATGCTTTATGGAATTATGATGGGCTTTGTAAAAATATACATGGCCATTCATATATTTTACAAGTAACCGTTACCGGCGTTCCCAATAACAACGATAACGACCCAAAAAATGGCATGGTAATGGACTTTGGCGATTTGAAAAAAATTGTCAATGAAGAGGTGGTCTCTCTAATGGATCACTCCATTGTGGTGAACGAAAAGGCTCCCACCCAACTGCTCCTTAATCTCCCCCAAATGAGCGACCGGTATCACATCACACCTTATCAGCCTACGTGCGAAAATCTGTTGATAGACTTTGCCCGGCGTATTGGACAAAGGCTTCCACATAATGTGGATCTTTTCAGCCTGAAGCTCCACGAAACAGGCACCTCTTTTGCCGAGTGGTATGCGGAAGACAATCCCTAACGTTAAAAACTTAAATCTATGAGCAACAAAATATCCGGGAGCCTTTTCCTTTTAGATGCTTACGCCCTAATATTCAGAGCCTATTACGCCTTTATCCGCAATCCGCGCGTCAACTCAATAGGGTTGAATACATCCGCTATTTTTGGTTTTACCAATTCCCTTCTGGAAGTGCTCACCAAGGAGCAACCCACACACATTGGGGTAGTGTTCGACCCGCCGGGCCCCACCTTTCGCAATGAGATGTATGAGGATTACAAAGCCCACCGCGAAGCCACTCCCGAAGACATAAGAAAAGCTATTCCCTATATTAAACGAATACTGGAAGCACTCAATGTTAAGGTGGTTGAGGTTGCTGGTTTTGAGGCTGATGATGTAATTGGCACATTGGTGCAAAAAGCTGCTGCCGAAGGTTTTAAAACACACATGGTAACCCCTGATAAGGATTACGCCCAGCTGGTGAATGCGAAAACCCTGATGTACAAGCCAAAGTCGCGGGGCAATGACATCGAAATATGGGGTGTGGATGAGATTCGTGAAAAGTTTTCGGTGGAAACACCCGCACAGGTCATTGATGTGCTGGCGCTTTGGGGCGATGCGGCCGATAATATTCCAGGATGCCCCGGGATTGGTGAAGTAAAAGCCAAAGAAATTATCAGGAAATATGGTTCCATCGAAAATGTTTACCACCACATCGACGAATTCTCCGGAAAGCAAAAAGAGAATCTCGTCGATTTTAAGGATCAGGTAGAGTTGTCGCGCAAGCTGGTCACCATTCATACTGCAGTACCTCTTGAATTTAACGAGAAAGATTTTCTGCTTTCCTCACCCAACCTTCAAAAATTACAACCGGTTTTCGAGGAGCTTGAATTCAAAACCTTGTGGGAGAAACTGGCTGGCACCCCTCAGACTGAGGGGCCCCGTCAGGGCTCTTTGTTTGATGATGACCCTGCCCGGCCAACTGCAGTGCCGCTGCGTACGGGGAATAAAACTATTAAAGAGGCGCCCCATCAATATCACCTGGTGGATACTAATCAGGCTTTGGCATCACTTGCGGCAGAATTGAGCGTTCAAAAAATCATTTGCCTCGATACCGAGACCACCGGAGTGGATGTTTGGGAGAATGAGCTGGTAGGCCTCTCCTTTAGCTTTACTAAAGGTGAAGCTTATTATGTGCCTGTCCCAAGAGAGAGAGAGGCAGCAGTTGAGCTGGTTGAACGTTTTCGGAATGTCCTGACCGATGGCCAAATCCTTAAGGTGGGACAAAACCTGAAGTTTGATTATCTGATGTTGAAACGATACGGGCTGGAGATTCATGGACCATTTTTCGATACTATGGTGGCGCATCATCTGGTGCAGCCCGGATTGAAACACTCCATGGATTTTTTAGCAGAAACCTATCTCGATTATACGCCCGTGTCCATCGAGGAGCTGATTGGGCCCAAAGGCAAAGGACAGGGTAATATGCGGGACGTAGATTTGGCAAAGGTGGCTGAATATGCCGCTGAGGATGCCGACATTACCCTACAGCTAAAAGAACCACTCGAAAAAGAGTTGGTCAAAAGCAATGTCACCCAGCTTTTCACTGAAGTTGAGATGCCCCTTTTAAAGGTGCTGGCCGATATGGAGTACGAAGGTGTTGACCTGGATACCGAAGCTTTGGAAAGATTCGCTATAAAGCTCAAGAGCCGGATTCTGAAGCTGGAGGAGCAGATTATTGAAATGGCCGGTGAGTCATTTAATGTCTCGAGCCCCAAGCAGGTGGGCGAAATTCTGTTTGATACGCTAAAAATCGACGAAAAGGCTAAGAAAACCAAGTCGGGACAATACAGCACCAACGAGGAGGTTCTTCAAAAACTGCGTGACCGCCATCCCATAGTGGAGGCCATTCTCGAATACCGTGGATTTAAAAAGTTGCTTTCCACCTATGTGGAAGCTTTACCAAAATTGATAAACAAAGAGACCGGCAGGCTTCATACCAGCTTTAACCAGGCAGTGGTAGTCACGGGCCGCCTGAGCAGTTCAAATCCCAACTTGCAAAACATTCCCATTCGTGAAGAGGAGGGCCGGGAAATGCGCCGGGCCTTTGTGGTAAAGGATAAAGATAAACTGTTTTTAAGTGCCGACTACTCTCAGGTGGAGCTTCGTTTGATGGCGCATTTGAGTGAAGACCCGCACCTGATGGAAGCCTTTAACAACGGCGAAGACATCCATGCTGCCACGGCTGCACGAATTTTTGGTGTTCCCACCGATATCGTGAGTCAGGAGATGCGAAGCAGGGCTAAAACGGCCAACTTTGGCATTATCTACGGCATCTCAGCCTTTGGTCTTTCGGAACGGCTCAACATACCCCGCTCCGAGGCAAAAGCAATCATTGACGGGTATTTTGAGAATTTTCCGGGTGTGAAAAAATACATGGAAACCGCCATTCGGCAAGCCCGCGAAAAGGGATACGTGGAAACCATGTTTGGCCGGCGGCGCTACCTGCCCGACATCAACTCCCGCAACGGGGTGGTAAGAGGCATGGCCGAGCGCAACGCCATCAATGCACCCATCCAGGGAGCTGCCGCCGACATTATTAAAATGGCCATGGTGGCGGTTGTAAAAGCCTTTGAAAGCAAAGGTTTGAAAAGCAAAATGGTGCTTCAGGTGCACGACGAATTGGACTTTGAAGTACTTAAAAGTGAACTGGAAACGGTGAAGGCTATTGTTAAAAAGGAGATGGAAGGAGCCGTAAGCTTAAAAGTACCTCTTCTGGTAGATATGGGCACAGGAAATAACTGGCTGGAAGCGCATTAGAAGACAGCCTCACCCCTGCCTGCAGGCAGGCAGCCAACCCTCCTGCGATGGCGGGACAAGCGCTCCAAAGGAGGGGGCTTTAAAGGGTAAAGTTGTCGGGGATGGTTATTCAGAATTAAGCATTACCGCAGCCCCCCGGCCCTCTCCTTTGGAGAGGGCCGGGGTGAGGCTCCTCTTATCTCTTCATTCTATCTCCCGCGTGGCTAAGTACGGTTCCATTAAGAAGTCCCTGATATTTTGGCTGGTCGTTGATGGTTTCGCGGGCCACTTTCAACACTTCATCATCTTTGAGGTTGAACCTTATAGCGCCCGCCTGATAATAATACCGTTTTACCAGCTCCGTTCCCAAAATATTCTCAATCTCTTCACGGAAGTTGCTTAAATCGCGCGATACATCCAGATCCAGCTTCGCTTTCAATGCTTCGAAGGCATCACCTGCAGTTTCGTAATACCCCTCTTCTTTGGCGGCCTCTTCCAGTTTTTTGTATTGCTCCATTGATTCGGAACGGTATTTAAAATCTTTGAGCGAGGTGACATAATTCTTAAAATCGGTATAGATAGCATCGGTTATTTTAAATTCGTCAGGCTTTTCAATAGAGGAATGGTCAATGGCGAACTGAGTGGCATAATCAAAAATGGTTTGCTGAGCCACCAGCGCAAAGGTAATATTGCTGTACGAATGGTATGGAACCACTATATCGGGGGAGATACCTCCGCCGTCGTAAACGGTACGCCCTTTTGAAGTCTGAAACTCTCTAATCAGGCTGTCGGGCACAAATCCTACGCTGCCATCATCGTTTCGGTGCGAATAATCAACTGCCTGAATGCATCTGCCGCTGGGAATATAATACTTGGCAGTGGTTACTTTAAGTTTTGCATTATAGGGCAGATTGCGGGTGGTCTGCACAAGTCCTTTTCCAAAGGAGCGGTTCCCGATAATTATTCCCCGGTCCTGGTCCTGTATCGCACCGGCCACAATTTCGGAGGCCGAAGCAGAACCCCGGTTTATGAGTACTGCCAGAGGGATTACGGTGTCCACAGGTGCTTTTGGGGCCCGGTAATTTTTATCCCATTGTTGAACTTTTCCATGGGTACTCACCACCTCACTGCCCCTCGGCAGAAAAAGGTTGGCCACCTTCACGGCTTCGTCGAGAAGCCCTCCGGGATTACCACGCAAATCGAAAATGATTTTCTGGGCGTTGTGGTTTTTCTTCAAATCATCAAGTGCCTTTTCAACTTCACGTGAACAGTCCTGAGTGAAACTACTGAGAATGATGAATCCGGTTCCTTCATCGATCATCCCATAATAGGGAACAGGATTTATTTGGATATTCTTACGGACGAGATTGATACTAAGAACTTTGCTAACCCCGGGACGTTCAATTTTCAATTCCAGATTGGTATTGGCAGGGCCTTTCAGCTTACTGCTTACCTCCTGGGTACTTTTGTCCTTCATATCATTGCCATCGATGGAAAGGATTTTATCCCCTGCTTTTAACCCGGCGACCTCGGCCGGAAATCCTTTATAAGGCTCCGATATAACCACATAATCTTCACGCTTGGTGATGAGTGCACCAATGCCGGCATATTCTCCGGTGGTCATGAATTTAAAATCGTCCATTTCCGACTCAGGAATATAGGTAGTGTAGGGGTCGAGAGACTCCAGCATGGATTCAATTCCTGTCTGAATTAGCTTCTCCGGATTGGTTTCATCCACATAATAGCTGTTCAGCTCCCGAAAAAGAGAATAAAAAATATCAAGACTTTTAACGATTCCAAAGTTCTTATCTTCGTTGCCTGCCGTTACAAAACTCAATGAAACGATGAGGCCGATGGCCAGCGCCGTGCCAATGCCAATCCACTTAAATCCTTTGCGTTGCTTCATTATCTGATGATTATTATTTTAATAGTAAAGGTATTTATTGTTGCCGGTGACAATAACATATTTTGTGCCACAATGCAAAGTTAAGAATAATGGAACCAAAATTGCTGTAAGTTACCACATCTAATTGTTTTTATATCTATCCGGATTCAGCAAATTTATTCCCTGATTAGCCATCTGTATTCCCTGAAACACTTATCTTCCTTGTCATTCGGTTTCCTTTTTCATCTATTATAGTAAGTACATGAGTTCCATGGGTTGGTAAAACTTCTATTTCGTGGGGAGCGGAGGTTTGTCCCAGATAATTCCCATCAAGATGCCAATACAGCGTTGCTTCAGCATCGCGGTGAACGGCACTGAAGACCACCCTTTGTTGTTCTCCATCCAAATCAACAGGAATAATTATGGTGGTGTTTGGCTGATTTGGATAGATGAAGTCCATCGGATTTTCAAACTCTGTGAAACAACCAGGCTTTGGAGGCGGTAACGGGTGGTACTGCGGGTGCCTTTGCCGATAATACCACTCCATGAGCGGTGGTAAGACAAACCACGGCACCGATACCAGATTGCCAGAGGGCTCACATTCACGACGGGTCTGAAATTGCCTGTCGGGGGTAAGGTGCACCAAACGGTGATATGGACACACCTCTGAAGGCCTGGCGATGTTTGAAATATACTGAAATTGTGCCAGAGGGCAATCGGGGCCGGCTCTGTAACCCGATGTGGAACATACCGGCACCTCCACTAAATCGTCGTAGGGCATCTCAAACCAGGTACTGTTTGGTAAAAGATTGAACAGCTCAAACATCAGAGGGCCGGCAGTGGTTCCACCCAACAATCCCGGTCTGCCTTCTCCCGAGGCATTGCCTGCCCACACTGCCACCACGTAATCGCGGTTAATGCCCACACTCCAGGCGTCTCTAAAACCAAAGCTGGTACCTGTTTTCCAGGCTATTTTGCGGCTGGTGGTGAAATGTTTCCAGCCTGTTTCCTCCGGAGGACGCACCAAACCCGATAAAGCTTCAAAAGTGTGCCAAATGGCCCCGGCTGAAAAAACCGGCGGATGGTCGATAACAGCCTCTTCCTGATTTTTGTGGATGGTGAAGCTCAGTGGCCTGAAATCGTTTAAAAAGTAACGGCTGTCGCTACTTGTGTAGTGGTTCAGTGTACGCGCCAGAGAGGCATAGTTGCCGGCTAATTCCATGAGGGAAACCTCTCCTCCGCCCAGAATAAGGCTCAGGCCGTAATGACTGTAATCCTTCGGGAATGTGTTGAACCCTGCTTTTCTCAACAGCTGAAGAAACCGCTCGCCATCGTAATTGTGAAGCAGACGCACAAAGGGAATATTCAGTGATCGCGAGAGTGCCTCATTGGACGGTACCGCGCCGTCGTAGCGGCGGTTGAAATTTTGCGGGGCATAGTTGCGATAAAGGGTTGGTACATCGGGAAGCAGAGAGCCGGGCAGTATCAGGCCATCCTGTAGGGCTGCCGCATATAAAAATGGCTTTAAAATACTGCCGGAACTTCGCCGGGCCTGTATCATATCCACCGCGTGTCCCGCTTCACGGGCCTGAGGCGGGCTGTTGCCTACGTAAGCAAGCACCACCCCGGTCTCCACGCTGGCGATGATGGCTCCTGCATGGTGGATGCGATTGTGCGACAGTTGCTGCGAATGTCGCTGAAGCGCCTGGTTGGCCAACGATTGCAGCGTGGCATCAATGGTGGTTTCAACCGATGTGGCGGGTTGCGATTTCAAATAATAATCCAGGAGGTGTGGCGCTAAAGAGGGCATTGGAGCAGGTCCTGCGGGAATGGGTTCGGCAAGTGCCATTTCCAATTCCAGCGCATTAATGGCTCCTTTTTGTTCCAGTTTTTTGAGCAGCCGGTCTCTTTTTTGCCTTAAATGGCGGGGGTTCCGGCCCGGGTGAAGCAGCCCGGGGGCATTGGGTAAAACAGCCAGCAGGGCCGATTCGGCCCAGGTAAGATCGCGGGGTGGCCGCCCAAAATAGCGCCACGAAGCGGTTTCCAACCCCACAATATTGCCACCAAAGGGGGCATTGGCAGCATAAAGTGCCAGTATCTCTGCTTTACCTGAAGATAATTCCAAACGCAGGGCGCGCAGCATCTCATAGAGTTTATTGGTGAAGGTGCGGGAAGCTCCGCCGGCCATTCTGGCCACTTGCATGGTAATGGTGCTGCCACCGCTCTCAATTTTTCCGGCTTTAATATTTTGAAAGGCTGCGCGCAGTATCGACCCCGGGTTTACACCCGGATGAAAATAGAAGTACTCATCCTCGTAACAAAGCAAGGCCCGGGTGTATTTTTCGGGAAGTGGATGGGTGGATTGAAAATGCCACTGCCCATCCGTGGCCACATGGGCGCCCAAAAGTGTACCGTCGGCGGCAGTTACAACGGTGGAATAAGGGGAACTGAAAGAGGGTGAATCAAGGGAAAGAAAGGCAATGGTGATACCCAACAAAAGCCCGGCAAGCCAGACTATCTTCTTGCGGAGCAATGGCTTTATCCTTTGTTGTATCTGATGGATATTTTGCATTCCTGTTGATTTTGCATTCAGGCATCTGCCGGGCGTGAAGCCCTGGCAGGGATGAAAATCCCCAGCCACTTCCTTAGATGGTAGTTAAACAGGATACCGATGGCAATACCTGCAAACATGGCTGCAAAATTAAAGAGATCAACCGAAATGCCATTCTCTTTCCACAACTTTTACCCGAGATAATTGAAAATACATCTGAAAGTCATTTTGCCCTTCACAGCAGACCTTTTCGGGTTATTTATGCGGGTATCCTTGTTGCGATAATCGCTGTTTTGGGCTTCATTCCATTTATATGGGTGGATGTTACCACTCAAAGCAGGGGAATCATCCGTTCCCCTGAAGAAAGCAATATAATACAGACATCCCTGTATGGACAGGTGTTGAAATCCTTTCTGAAAGAAGGACTTAAAGTGTTAAATGGGGACACCTTGCTAATATTACGAACCGATAAGCTGAATGAACAAATACAGTTGAAGGGCAAACAGTACCGCGACAATTATTTATTTATTACCGACCTGAAATTACTAACTGACGAAAACAACAAACTCATAAAAACTCCGAAGTTTAGACTCGAATGGATGCAATATGAAGCTAAAATTGAGGAACTAAAGGTAAAAATCAGATTGCTTAAAAAAGAATATGAATTGGCCGAACATCTTTATCATGAAAAAGTGACCCCTGAAATAGAGTATCTCCAGAAGAAAAATCAGTTTGAATTTGCTTCGTCGCAACTTAGTTTCTTTAAGCAGCAAGCACGGAATAACTGGCAAGCGGAACAAACAAGGCTCCAACTGGAAAACAAAGAAATAGAATCAACCATTCGTCAACTCAAAGAAGAAATATCTCAATATGTGTTAACTGCTCCGGTTGACGGAATATTGATGCAGGTTGCCGGGATACAGGCAGGTAGCTTTGTTAATCCCGGCCAAAATCTGGCTCAGATTTCGCCCCAGGATAATTTATTGGCCGAGTGCTTTATCTCTCCCTCAGATATCGGTTACATAAGGATCAATCAACCTGTTCGCATTCAACTGGATGCTTTTAATTACAACCAATGGGGTTTACTTCATGGAGAGGTCACACGCATTTCAGACGACATAATTGCTCTGAACAATCAACCTGTTTTTAAGGTCCGTTGTCAGTTGAATCAGAAATATCTGGAACTTAAGTCAGGCCAACGGGGATATCTCAAAAAAGGAATGACACTGACCGGACGATTTGTTCTTACACGCCGCAATCTGTACCAATTGTTCTTCGACAAAATGGATGATTGGCTGAACCCCAAAATAAAGGGAACACGCGAAAGCAAATAACTAATTTCCAATCGATAAAACCCTGAGATTTGTCCGTAAAAGTTAAACAAAGAGACATCACCGACTGCGGTGCAGCATGCCTTGCCTCCATTGGAGCTTATTACTGAACAAACTCATTGAAGAGGAACGGACAGAAACACCCGAACAGCTGGCAAAAAGATTGGGCATAAGCCGACGACAGTTATACAGCTACATCGAAAACCTGAAAGACATAGGTTTGGAGGTTGTTTTTTCTCGGAAGAATAACAGCTTTTGTTATCCGGAGCAAAAAAAGTTGGAGATATCGTTTCATTTGAAGATATTAGAGGAAGATAATGTCACCAAAATAAATGGCGGATTTTTTTTAAAAAGTTTCTTCCGTGCTTTTTTTCTGCACGGAGCAGGTGTAATTTAGCCCTATGATCAGGAAGTTCAATAATGCTAGCTGGATTGGAATTGCCTGTGATTGGGAGAAGTCAACGCCCGGAAAAGGTTGGAGGATAAAAAATGCCTATATAATGAAAGACTTAAGCTTTATCAGGGAAAGACAACATGGATTGAATGTTGAGAGATCACCTTTCAATTCTGATGAACATGACGGATTAGTTGGAATGACTTTTGAAGAGTTACAACAAACCGATGGAGGAGCGATCGTCCTTTTGGCTCTTTGTGTTCTTGCCGTGTGCACTGCCTGTACGGTTAACGTAAATACCGGCTCCGGAGATATTAATAATTCTACGGAAGCGAGCGCAGATAGCACGAATGTTTCTGTTGGTCATGGGAGTGGAAATTTCTAATCTTTTTATGAAAAATGACACGATAAAGCCCTTGGGGATCAGCTATTCCCCAAGGGCTATCATTATTATATATTTATTATATATATTCCTTATTGCGCTGGATGTTGTAACTACCTATATCGCAACCCCAGATCTGAACTTAGAGTACAATCCTGCTATAGCAAAGTACGAACTCACCTGGACTCAAATAATTATTATTTCATTTGCAGGAGGCAACCTGTTGTTTTTCCTGTTTTATTTTGCATTGCAAAAAATCAAAATTTTTAATAATCTTTTTACAAAAGTCTTAGGTGTTTCGGGATGGGCCTATTTATTTTTCATTTTACTTACTCCATCTTCACTATCTTTAACAATATATTGAGTGGGATATTTATCGAAAAAATAAACGCTCCGGGTTTAAATGATTTCTCTCATTGGTATATAGAAAACCTGGTAAGCCACACTTGTTTTTATGAAAAAATCGCTATCTTGTTATTGGTTTTGAGCCTGGGGGGTACGGTCTGGTTTTTTAAACGGAAAACAAACTATTCAAATTCAGCGTCATGGCCAAAAAACAATTCAACCTGAGGTTTTTTATGATTTTTGCACTCATCCTTATTCTCGCTTTTGCCCTGGGCCGAATTATGGCTTACCATCCGCAACTGAGTCCTGTTTACCTTGAATTTGGTAAGGGACTTTTATTACCTGCCATGGTTTTTTATTTTATGGTAGCTTTTGAGCCTCACAAACATGAATGGAAGCTTATATTTTATCTGGTGGTTGGTTTTATTATCTTCGAGGTGATAATTAGCACAACTTTTGGAGCACCATTCTGGTATAAAATAATCGGGTCCATTTTAAGTGCTGGCATTTGCTCCATCACATTTATAGACCGGGTAAACCGATGGTTTATGAAAGCGTCAAAGTCCAAACTACAATCAAATAAATTGTAAAAACAACAGACCTATGAAAACTCAGGGATCCGGGAATCACGATCAACCTCTTAAGAAGCAAAAGCAAAAAAAGTTGAAAACAAAACTGGAAGATAAAAAAACAATCGTAATTATTGGCTTCAGTTTTAATCTTGTTCTCCTATTTGTTCTCAAATTGGGATGCTTTTGAGCAGTTCTTAAAAGAACTGTTTAAATAAAAACAGCGGTAAGAAAAAATCCTTTGTAGCTTATGCCAAAAATTAAAGCATACCATTTATCTTTATTCCTATGGGGCTGTCTGCTATCTGGAATTTCATTCCTTTTGATATTACTCATTGAATATCCGTCTGATATCTATATCCTGAATGATCAAATTTCCTTCTTTCCCGTTCTTAAATCTACTATTTATTGCATGTCCATAGCCATAATTGAAGAGGTGCTTTGGAGGTATCTGTTTTTAAAGAAATGGATTGTGGATAAAACCAAGCCGTTCAGTAAACGCGTTGTTTACCTGGGTTTAATTAGTTTGCTTACTTGACCGTCCCTCGCCGAAGCGCACATTTCCGCTAGCTATTGATCCTTTCCCCAGCCGACCGACATAACCAGAGCCGTTCAGTAATGGAAAGCTCAAAGGAATAATCGTCAAACACGGGGGGGGCACAAGCCGCCGTTTTAATCCGAAATTTTAATCGTGTCATCACCGGATGGGCAAACTACCACAAACATGCTTGTTCTAAGAAAATTTTCTTCAAACTGGACAGTATCCTTTGGCGAAACATCTGGACCTGGGCACGAAGAAGGCATAACAACCTTGGGTACAGAAAGATTGTATCACTTCTGTTCATGACTATTGGCAACAGAAAATGCCAGTTCTTCGGAAGATTTTCAAATGGAAAAATAATCTTGCTCAGAATGTTCGCCCTTTTCAAAATCAGGCGCCATAAACTCATTGCAGGGGCGGTTAATCTTTTTAACCCAACTTGGGACGATTATATCCAAAAAAGGAAGTTATGCCGGATTTTATACTGAATTTTCATATATTGTTGGGTGGTTTACTCCGCCTTTAGAGAGCTTGAGTCGAATGATGGGAATTGAAAATCATGCATGCATAAACTATCAATGCCTGACCCAATTTTTCATCCCTCGGCCGCCATAGGCTTGCCGAAGGCGCTGCGGGATACGTTCTTAGGGGCCAAGGGCGGAGAAACCTGCCTGCGTTACCCGACACAGCGATACTACATTGATGAAATCGAACAAATCAGACAGAAAAATGGAAGAAACAACAAAACCTGAAAATAAAGAAATAGAAGAATATACAATGAGAATGCGAACAGTTACTCTGATAAGCATATTGTTGCTTATTCCATTAACTGCGATAATTCTTTATCCTTTTATTTTAATATGGGACTACGAGACATTTAAATCTGGTAAAGAAATATTTAATGACTATTTCTTATACATCTTGATTGGTGGGATAATAATACATGAATTACTGCATGGATTGACATGGGGTTATTTTGCAACGAATGGATTGAAATCGATAAAATTTGGAGTAAAATGGAAATTCTTGACGCCATATTGCCATTGTAAAGAACCATTAAAAGTAAAACATTACAAAATTGGTGGAGCAATGCCATTAATTATTATGGGTATTATTCCATCAATAATCGGACTAATAATTGGACATGGTGGAGTTCTGGCCTTTGGAATCTTTTTTACTTGGGCAGCTGTTGGAGACATAATTGCACTTTTCATGTGTTTATAATTTGATTTTCA
>JACDJA010000519.1_pt1 | contig 43207 bp, 43 predicted proteins | sample 7449241 | NCBI WGS metagenome assembly JACDJA01 (sample SAMN14253289, study PRJNA609438) | sludge metagenome | isolation source: initial anaerobic sludge | collected 2018-12-20 | reverse complement strand
CGCTATACTTGCCACTTTCAAAATCTGCAACAATCCTTTTTTTAAATTCAATCGAGTATTTACGCTGCTTGCGGATACTCCGTACATTTGCTTTCATAGTTTTCCACTCTTTAAGTGGTCAACCTATATCAGGGACGTACATCGCTCTTTATTCTCTGCTCGTTCTTCTGTTTTCTATTCCGTTCAGCAATCGCCAATCGTTAATCGTTAATCGCCAATCGTTAATCAACAATCGTTAATCGCCAATCGCCAATCTACAACAGATTACCTTAAAAAATTTCTACCACAAATCTTCCTCCTCCCCATCTTCCCCATCCGGATCTTCGGGGAAAAAATCGGAGGGATCAAAGGGAATATCGTCGTCCGGATCGTGATCGTCATACTTGATTCCAGGTGGGTTAAAGAGTCCCCACCTGTCTATAATATAATCCCAGGGATCGAAAGTGCCCACCCACTCTGCAAACAGAATCCTGAATTCCTCGATTTCTTTTCGCAACAGATCGCAATACTCCTTTTCCTTAAATCCGTACATTTCCAAGGCGGTCATGTGTACGGAGAGTTCGCGTGCCGCCTTGCGGATGATGGCAGCATTTTCCATTTTGATGTCATACAGTTGATCTCCCCAAGCCCCGGCAATCTTCGGAGCCAAAAGAGAGGCGTCGGCCATGATATATTCCGCGTATTCGCTTAAAATATCCCTGTCTTCTCCAAAACTGATATTGCCTTTGCTCCGGGTGGCTACCTCGGCAATATGATGGGCCATTTCCCAAATGGCCATTGCCTTTTGGTAAATGGGAGCTGTTTCAAAATCAGCGTGGTCATCCCGCGCATCATCCTGATTTTCCATATAAAATCTCAATTATGGTCTCCCACAAATGTAACGATTTTCGTAAATAAAATATTGAGCCGAGAATTTTAAAGGGTAAGATGCCAGGTTTTTTGCAACTTCTTAAAACGTTGCAGTTCCTTGATCAGAAGAGGGATAAACTCCCTGCCGTTACTGCTTGCCCGTTCCAATCTGCGACAGTTTTTGTACAATCGGTTTGACAGTCTCCTTACCGAATCGGCATACTTAAACTTCTGGTCCTGAAAAACCTCCCCCTCTGCCTTTAAGATTTGGGGAGCCAGCGAGATGGATTGCTGTACAATATCGCCGGTAAAGTATATATGCGGATTTTCCTTGCCATTGGATTGAAGTTTTTCCAAGTCTTGTCTTAGATATAAAGAGATATGATGGGCAAGGTGGATAATTTCCACCGCTTTTTTATATATGGGGGATTGGGCATTGGTCCCCGGAGCGTGCAGTACCATTTTCGTAGCGATTATTTTTAAGCATACCAAATTTAAGGACAAGAAAGGGCATTCTCCCATACGGATTAAGGATAAACTGTATATTTGCTTTAAAATTTAATTCTTTTTACTTTAAATAACTTGATATGTCTATTGACGCTTTAAACTGGAAAATCCTTTCCTGTCTGCAAATAAACGCCCGCCGCCCGAATACCGAGATAGGGAGGGAAGTGGGAATAAGTTCCCCCGCCGTTTCTGAACGGATAAAGAAAATGGAAGATTCGGGGATTATTTCAGGGTACTATACCGCCGTATCGCCGTATGAAGCGGGTTATCAATTCAAGGCCATCATTACCTTGCGTGCCTTTATGGGGAAATTAAAACCGTTTATGGACATCGTAAAAACTTACGATGAGGTGCTGAACTGTTACAGGATTACGGGCAATGAAAATTTTGTGCTCGAGGTGGTACTCAAAAACCAGAAACATTTGGAGAATTTTATCGACAGGTTGATTGTCTATGGCGAAACAAAAACCCAGATCGTGCTTTCGCATGTGGTTAAAAACAACAATTTGAAACCCAACATCTGAATCTTTGCCGTGTTAAAAAACTAACAATTGGAATCTCTTTAAGAGGAACGCTTTTTTTCAGGGTCTATCTTTGATAAAAAATATTCCCATGAAAAGATATACCTTTCACTTTTTGGTCGCTACGGTGGTCTCAGCGGCACTTGGATTTTCAGGCCTCGTTTTTCCCGGTCTGATCGTGGTGCGCATCATTTGTTTGTTTGCCGCTATCGGTTTGATGATTTCGTGTCTGGATGCGGTTCTTATCAGCAGAAAGCAACGCCGAATTGGCAAGAATTCCGATGCCTAGTAGGAGGGGGAATTTCCTTCGCTATTGCTTTGGGCAGCGGGCTTCACAGGATTTGTGTTCATACTTCAGCAGAAACGTGCGCTTTCGGCAAAAGTGTTTCTTTTCAGATTGAATAGAAATTTTCTTCGGAAATAGGTCGACCATAACATTTGCCGTCTTTAACTATTTCAATTATTGTCTTTTTTATTCGGCAATAATTTGACTATTGCCGTAAAAACCGAAATGATTAGTGTTTGGGAAGGAGCTTGAATAAATTCTTCCTTTTCATCAATTTGACGTCAAAATCGAAATATCATAATTTCACTTAAATTTTAAAGGCTACATTTTCAGTGTTCTGCGTTTTAGTCTTGGTTCTTGAAGCGGCACCGTTCTTGTTTCTTTTCTCGGACAATACGGATTATTTTTATACTTTTATGGAAAAAGAATGCGCTTACTAACGCTTATTTTTCTTCTGCAGACGTTTTCCATCGCTGCCCAAGACACGGATGCCCTTGCTGCCAGCCTGGCCGCACAAAACATACTGAATGCCGAATTTGCCAACCCTGAAACCACGATCCTGGAACCTGCGGACTTTGCTGTTTTCGAGGGTCTGGAATTTTATCCGATTGCTTCCGAGTATATTGTCACCGCGGAATTTGTTCGCACCCCAAATGAAAAACCGTTTTTGATGCCCACGACCACCGCTCGGCGGCCGGAATACGTAAAATACGGCGAAGTCCATTTTAAACTAAAGGGAAAAGATTGTAAACTGAATATTTACAAGAGCACTTCCGGATACGACGAACCGGGATATGAGGACTATCTTTTTTTGCCCTTTACCGACCTCACCAGTGGGGATGGATCGTACGGCGGAGGCAGATATCTGGACCTCCGCATTCCCGAGGGCAATACTGTTGTGCTGGATTTCAACAGAGCCTATAACCCCTATTGTGCTTACAGTGCGCGATTTTCCTGTCCCATTCCGCCCGCCGAAAACGATTTGTTGTTACGCGTGGAAGCTGGCGTGAAAAATTTTAAATAAGTTTAAATTTCGCGGGTAATCCACATCCCCAAAAAGACCATGGAAAAGCCGAGAATGATGCTGATGAGGGCATAAATGATAAAGGAGGAAAGGTCGCCGTTTTTCAGAAAAAGATGGTTTTCATACGAAAAAGTGGCAAAAGTGGTATAACCGCCACAAAACCCCGAAGCCAGGAATACCACCGTACTTTGTGAGAGGGTGTTGTTGCGCAAGGCCAAACCCAAAATTATTCCTATTAAAAGACTTCCGGAAACATTGGCCAAGAGGGTTCCATAGGGCACGCCATTATGGCTGCTGTTGAGCAGCCTGGCCAAGAGAAAGCGGAGAGCACTTCCTATACCGCCACCAATGAATACCAAAAACAAGTGTTTCATTGCATAATATCAAATTCGCTTTTGCCCGTTTCCACAATGGGAATATAAATTTCGGTAACCCAATCGGCCGGATTGGGCACTTCTTCGGGGTCGGTAATATAAACCTCAAACAAGTCGCCGTTGGGGTCTGCCTGAATGTCATTTTGTTCCATATACTGCCGGGCCTTGGTATAGGTTTCGGGTAAGTTTTCATAATTGCCTTTCAAGGTAGCCTTTACAGTGGTAACGGGAGACATAAAGCCACAGACCACCGGACTTCCTTCAGGAGTAATTACTTTTTCCTTGATTGGCACGCCTACCGAAAAGATCACATTGCCATTGGTATCGTCTATTTCATTGAAAAGAGTAAACGGATTGCCCGCCATATTCAATCTATTGTTGGTAACAAAGTCCATGACCACCTTCATCATCGGGGCGGTTTTTTTATCCAGTTCGCTCTGTTTGGCCACGGAAGTGGTGTACATATAGTATCCGCCTCCGTACTGGGTAACCCCATCCACATGAATGCTATAGCGTTTCATATCATCGGTTATGGTCTGGGACAAGCTGGCCAACGCTGCGGAAATCTTATCATGCAGGGAGTTGTCAAAGTCGAAATCGCGCAGGGAGAGATAGATTTTGTCCATGAGCGAATGTTCGCCTGTAATGCTCCAGGTAACCTGTGTGCCCCCATCGATTTTCTCAAAATTCCAATGGATATGCGCATTGCTTTTCCCCATGGCAGAAGAAAAAGTCATTTCCTGATCTATTTCCTTATAAGGCAATACCTTTACCGTTGTTATGGAACCCTCCTCCTTGCCTTTCCAAGACAAGGAAGCTCCTTCCCCAGAGGTTTTTTCGGCGTAGGAAATAGTGCGCATAGCCCCTTCTTTTTTCCAGGGACCCCATTCTTCCCAGCTTTTTAGGTTGTTTACCTTGTTAAAAACTACTTCCTGGGGAGCAGGAACAAGTATGGTATCCTCAATGGTGTAAGAACCTTCCTTGGTGCCAAAGTAGATGGCACTGCCTATGAAGATCAATAAAATGAGAAAGAGTAAGTATTTTAATATTTTCATATTGTTTTTTTGATTGGTGTTGCTAAGGTAGTGATTTTTCAGGGATGCCAAGGCGAAGTATCAATTGAAAAAGAGGTGGATATCGCTGGGCCGCTTTGGGAAAATTATTTTCTTACATTTGTGAATCCAAAAATTTTAAAGATGAAAAAAATAGTGTTTATCGGTCTGGCCTTGGCCGGATTGATTTTGTTTTCCTGCAATGACAAGGCAGAGAAAAAGGATTTGGCTCAAACAGAGACCGTGCAGTCTGAAGATTTTGATTACACGGTGGAGCAATTTGCCGATGTGCGCATCTTGCGCTATCAAATTCCCGGATGGGAAAAGCTCACCCTCAAGGAGCAGAAATTGGTTTACTATCTTACCCAGGCCGGTCTGGAAGGGCGCGACATCATGTGGGACCAAAATTACCGACATAACCTTACCATCAGGAAAGCCCTTGAAAATGTCTATAAAAATTATCAAGGCGATAAAACCACCGAGGATTGGAAGAATTTTGAAACCTATTTAAAAAGAATTTGGTTCAGCAACGGAATTCACCACCATTATTCAAACGACAAACTGAAACCGGATTTTTCTGCAGATTACCTGAAACAACTTTTAACCGACACCAATACCACCCTGGAAGGAGAAGCCTTTGAAGTTATTTTTAACGATCGGGATATGAAAAAGGTAAACCAGGCCAAGGGTGTTGACAACGTGGCCCAAAGCGCGGTGAATTTTTACGGACCGGAAGTCACCAACCAGGATGTGGAAACTTTTTATGGTGCCAAAAAATCGCCCAATCCCGAAAAGCCCCTTTCGTATGGATTAAATTCAAAATTGATCAAGGAAGAGGGCAAACTTTCAGAATTGACATACAAATCCGGAGGTCTCTATGGACCGGCAATAGACAAGATTGTGGGATGGTTGGAGAAGGCCCAAGGAGTTGCCGAAAACCAAGCCCAAGCCGATGCCCTTGACTTGTTGATAAAGTACTACCGCACCGGCGATCTGCAGACCTGGGATGACTATAATGTGGCGTGGACCGCGGCCACCCAAGGAAATGTGGATTATATCAATGGTTTTATTGAAGTTTATAACGATCCGTTGGGCTATAAGGGCTCGTATGAAACCATTGTGCAGATCAACGATTTTGACATGTCGGAAAAAATGGCGGTTTTATCTGAAAATGCCCAATGGTTTGAAGACAACAGCCCCTTAATGCCGGAACACAAAAAGAAAAATGTGGTTGGGGTTACCTATAAAGTGGTAAACGTAGCCGGGGAAGCCGGCGATGCTTCACCAAGCACCCCCATTGGGGTGAACCTTCCCAATGCCAACTGGATTCGCGCTGCCGTGGGAAGTAAGTCTGTTTCCTTGGGAAATATAATCGACGCCTACAACCACGCGGGAAGTTCAGACCGGCTTCACGAATTTGTCAACGATTCCACCGAATTTGAATTGGAGGAAAAATATGGTGAGACAGCAGACAAGCTGCACACCGCCCTTCACGAAGTGATAGGTCATGCTTCTGGGCAGCTTAATCCGGGAGTGGGGGAAACCAAGGAAACATTAAAGAATTACGCTTCTACTCTAGAAGAGGGGCGAGCCGACCTTGTGGGTCTGTATTATCTCTACAACCCGAAGCTTCAAGAACTTGGCTTGGTTGACGACTGGAAAAAAGTGGGAATGGCCGCCTATGATGGCTATATCCGAAATGGTTTGATGACGCAGCTTATTCGGCTAAACCTTGGCGATGATGTAGAGGAAGCCCACATGCGCAACAGGCAATGGGTGTCTGCCTGGGCTTATGAGCACGGGAAAAAAGACAATGTCATCGAAAAGATAACCCGCGATGGCAAGACGTATTTCAACATCAATGATTATGACAAACTGCACGATCTCTTTGGGCAGTTGCTTCGAGAAACCCAGCGCATTAAGAGTGAAGGGGATTATAAAGCCGTGGAAAATTTGGTCGAGACCTACGGGGTAAAAGTAGATCAAGACTTGCACAAGGAAGTTTTGGAGCGCAACAAACAGTTTACTACCGCTCCCTATAGCGGTTTTGTCAATCCCGTACTGGTTCCCAAGGAAAATGCCGAAGGGGAGATAGAAGGTTTTTCTATTGAGCAGCCCAAGACATTTGAGGAGCAAATGCTGTTTTATTCAGATAAGTACAGCAACTTGCCTGCGGTGAATTGATTGCTGGAGACTTTTAATTTTGTAATAGGCTCTTCCTTCCGAAGGGCCTGTTTCATTTAAGGAAAAAGTGGTCGTTTATCAGTGTTTTAGATAGGTCTTTAAGAGCCAAAGGAAGGAAACAAAGATTATAAACCCGATAAGCACCCAGAAACTGCCTTTGTAGTATTTTTTATGTAGTTTTTTGTCCCCCCGATAACTGAAAATCATGATAAAAACAAAGGCGACAAAAAAGATCAGACCAAATATCAATTGTCCGGTAGAGAACATACTTCGAGAATTAGGGTGTAAATTTAGAGATTAAAGCGGAGAACAAAAATAGGTTATGTGAGAATGTTCGTCTCTGTGTCACCGCCCGGGGATAATTCATGCATTGCTGCATGTTCATTGGCTTGGCCTTTCCGAGAATAAAAATTTAATTTAACAACAAAATATGAAGGATAAAATAGATGCTGTTGCCGAATTCCATAGGGTTTTTGGGTTAAACATGAAAGACACGCCCACCGCCGATTTAGGCATGTCTACCAATCTTTTACGCTATAAGTTAATGCGCGAAGAGAACGAGGAATACCTGGAGGCGGCCAACAACAATGATTTGGTAGAAGTGGCCGATGCATTGGGCGATATGCTGTATATTCTATGCGGCACGATAGTAGAACACGGACTGCAGCACAAGATTGATGAGGTATTTCAGGAAATACAACGCAGCAATATGAGCAAACTGGGCAACGATGGAAAACCCATTTATAGAGAGGATGGGAAAGTGCTAAAGGGGCCGCAATATTTTCAACCCGACATCAAGGCGATATTGAGCAAATAGCTTCTTGCGGTATTAAAAGTAGCGGATGATAATGTCTTTGGAAGTGGGGACTACTCTATGGGGAATCGCCAGTTAAACGGATCTTCCCCTCGATTGTACTGAATGTCCATCAATTCCTGCTTAAACTTTGTCGCATACGAATCGGATGGTTTCTCCAATTCATAAACCGTGTCTTGAAAACTAAAAGCGCTAACCGGGCTTATTACAGCGGCGGTTCCCGCTCCAAATATTTCTTTTAGGGTTCCGTTTTTGGCGGCTTCCACAATTTCCGAGACGCGAACCCTTCTCTCCTCCACATCAATATTGTCCCGCTTGGCAAGGGCAATCACGCTTTTGCGCGTAACGCCATCGAGAATCCGGTCGCTGATGGGAGCTGTCAACAATGTGTCGTTTACTCGAAAGAACACATTCATGGTCCCTGCCTCTTCCAAATATTCATGCGAGCTGGCATCGGTCCAGATAACCTGTTGAAAACCTTTTTCCTTGGCCAGATTTGTGGGATAAAACTGAGCGGCGTAATTTCCGGCCGCTTTTGCCGCCCCTACGCCCCCATTTGCAGAACGACTGAAATGTTCGGCAATTTCTACACGCACGTCACCCGTATAATAGGCCTGGGCAGGCGACATAAGGATCATGAACTTATATTCGGTAGAAGGCGACGCGCCAACTCCGGCTTGGGTGGCAAACACAAACGGACGCAGATACAGCGAATTGCCCTGTCCGGGCCGTACCCATTCCTTATCCATTTTTACCAAGGTAGTTAGTGCCTCAAAGAAAATTTCTCTGGGAAATTGGGGAATCGCCAATCGTACCGATGATTTGTTGATTCGCTTAAAATTCTCTTCCGGCCTAAAGAGCCAAACTTTGCCCTGATCGTCCTTAAAGGCTTTCATGCCTTCAAATACGGCCTGTCCATAATGAAATACCTTTGCCGCCGGAGAGATGGTAAGATTGCCATAAGGTCTAATGGTGGGGTTATGCCATTCACCGTTTTTATAATCACATTCAAACATGTGATCGGTAAAGATATTTCCAAAGGTAAGGTTGTCAAAATCAACCTGATCGATGCGGGATTTCTCGGCTTTTTGTATGTTGAGAGCCTTGGTAGAGGATGAATTCATCAAAAAAAATGTTTATCTGGTAAAAATAGGCAAAATTTATCCCATAAAAAATCCAAAAAATACTTAAGATTGCAATCAATTACCAATCAACTAATTAAAATTATGATCAAGATGAAAAAATTATTGTTTGTGCTTGCCATCCTCAGTGTGACAATGGGTTGCAAGAACCAAGAGAAGAAAGCTCCACAAATGGATGAGAGCCAGGAAGAAATGGCCATGGCCTATACCTCCTTGGGAGAAAGAATATCAAATGATGCCGTATTGACCGATAAGGAAATGGCAGAAAAATACCAAGGCCTGAAAGCCGGAGACACCTTGGAGGTAAAATTCAGTTCGGAAGTAAAGGAGGTGTGCCAAAACAAAGGATGCTGGATGAAGCTCGATGTGGATGGACAAGAGGCAATGGTGCGATTTAAGGATTACGGATTTTTTATGCCCAAGGATTTGGCGGGCAAAAACGCCATTGTGGCCGGTAAGGCTTATATTGAGGAAATGAGCGTGGAAGACCAACGGCACTATGCAGAGGATGGCGGCGCTACCGAAGCGGAAATTGCGGCCATTACCACCCCTAAGAATACTTTTGTTTTTGAAGCCAACGGCGTGCTTATTCCAGAGACCGAAAAGGAATAACGTGCCGATTCGAAAACTGTTAAAGACGGGCGACGGTTCTTATACCCTTCAGTTGCCGGAGTGGGACGAGCAATACCATTCCAAGCATGGGGCCATAGCCGAAGCCATTCACGTTTTTATCCGGGAAGGTTACGGCCATTTTCTCGAGAAATATTCTTTGGAAAACATAGCCATTCTCGAAGTGGGATTTGGCACCGGACTCAATTGTTTTCTCACCTATTTGGAAAACCTTGATTCCGCTCGCAATATACAATACACGGCAGTAGAGGCCTATCCGCTGGAGCTTATGGAAGTGGAAAAGCTTAATTATGCCAACCTTCTCAATGTTCCTGTGGAAGATTACCTTCGCATTCATCAAATTCCCTGGGAGAACGAAATTCCCGTTACAGATTCTTTCCGCTTGCTAAAGCAGAAGAAGTTTTTTGAGGAAATAAAAGATGAGGAACGCTATCATCTTGTTTATTTCGACGCCTTTGGCATTCGGGTACAGCCCGAATTGTGGACGGAAAATATCTTTGGGAAAATGTACAATTCCCTTAAATCAGGCGGGGTGCTGGTCACTTATGCCGCCAATGGAAATGCGCGTAGGGCCCTCCAGGCGGTTGGGTTTACTGTGGAACGCTTGCCCGGGCCTCCGGGAAAAAAGGAAATGATGCGGGCCACCAAATCCTAAAGATCTCCTCACCGTTTTTATTCAATTCACAATCTTCCGTTAAGGCTCTTTGCCATAGTGCCCATTATCTTTAAATTTAAATTTATGGTTAAAAAAGTTCTCATAACGGGAGCCACAGGGCTCATAGGAAGTGAAGTGGTCAAGCAATGTCATGCTTCCGGAATTGCAGTGAATTATTTTACCACGAGCAAAGACAAAATAGAAAACAGGCACGATTACCAAGGGTTTTATTGGAATCCGCAAAAAGGGGAAATCGATGAAAGAGCCTTTGAGGGAGCCACGGCCATAATCAATTTGGTGGGGGCCAGTATTTCCAAACGATGGACATCCAGCCATAAACAGGCCATTATCGACAGCAGGGTAGAGTCCATGAATTTAATTTACGATGTACTGAAGAAAAAGGAGCACGGTATCAATCATTTTATTTCCGCCAGTGGAGTCAACATTTATCCCAGTTCAAAGACGAAGCTATATACTGAGGAGGATGAAGCCATAGGAGATGATTTTCTGGCACAGGTGGTGGTTAAGTGGGAGGCGGCGGCATCGCAGTTCAACAGTTTGGGCATGGAGGTTTCAAAAGTGCGCACCGGTATGGTGTTGGCAAAAGACGATGGAGCCCTGCCAGAATTGGTAAAACCCATCAAAATGGGGGTTGGGGCTCCCTTAGGTTCGGGAGAGCAGTGGCAATCTTGGATACACCTAAAGGATATTGCTGGCATTTACCTGTTTATCCTTCAAAACCAATTAGAGGGGAAATACAATGCCGTGGCCCCCAATCCGGTACAAAACAAAAAAATGACGAAGCTGATCGCCGCCCAGCTCGACAGTCCGTTGTGGTTGCCCAATATTCCCGGGTTTATGCTGAAACTTGTATTGGGAGAAATGGCTGTCTTGGTTTTGGAAGGACAATTGGTAAGCTGCAAAAAAATACAGGACCAGGGATATACCTTTAAGTTCCACAATATCGAATCGGCTCTCCAAGATTTGCTTTCATAGAAAAAGGGGCCGCTGGGCCCCTTTTTAATTTCTTTTGGATTGAAGAACTTAAATTTTGTTGGCAACCAATGAAATGTTCAGCAGCATATCGTCGCTGACAAATTTGTCGCCCAGGTTTGGAAAAATGGATTTTGAGCCAAAATTCACTCCCCATTTGGTGCGATCCAAGACAAAAGGTTCGCTGGCAATGGTCAATTTGTCCCCCTCAATATTAACTTGGGCGGGAAATTCCACGGCTTGGGTTTTGTCCTTAATGGTCAGGTTGCCCTTGACCATTCCGTTGTCAACAGAGGTAAGTTCAAACTTGGCCTTGGGATATTTCGTGGCATCGAAAAAATCACCTTCCTTTCCTTCGGCGGTTCCTTTTAAGTGGGCTTCCAGGTTGGCACGGTCGTCGCCTTCCAAATCGTGAACTTCAATGGAGTTCATATCGATATTAAACGTCGCTGCCTCTACGGCTCCTTCGTGTACGGAAATATTTCCCGATTCCAGTTTTATGATTCCAAAGTGTTTTCTGGTGGGTTTTTCCCCTTCCCATTTAATGACAGAAGCATCGGTGTCTACAGAGTATTGGGCAGCAGCTTCATTTGCTTCGGCTGCTTCCTCCAGTGCGGTGTCATTTTTTTCGGTGTTGTTCTTGCAGGAAAAAGCCGCAAGAGCCACAAAGGCTAAAAGGGTAATTTTCAAGGTCATTGATTTCATAATGATTGTTTTTAGAATAGTTTGCAAAACTACACTTTCAACTTTCAAAATTTCTTAAGAAAGTATTAAATAAAATGTGATGACATTTTGACATTTTGCCCCGAATGGCAGTACTTTTGCTCCTTTTGAGAAAAACCGAAAAACATGCCCTATGAGCAAGAATGATAAAACCAATATTTCCGAGGGCCAAGAGGAGGCCATTGAGGATGTGAACCAAGTGGAGGCGCAGGAAAAGGCCGAGGAGAAAGTTACCGACGCCCTGGCGGAGCTCCAAGATGAATTTCAGCGTGAAAAAGAACGCTATCTGCGATTGTTCGCCGAATTTGAAAACTACAAAAAACGCACCACCCGCGAGAGAATAGAAATGTTCAAAACTGCCGGTGAAGACGTAATGCTTTCTTTGCTGCCCATTTTGGACGATTTTGGCCGTGCGCTAAAGGAACTGGAAAAGAGCGAGGACGATGGTCTCTACAAAGGGGTGGAGCTTATCTACAATAAGATGCGCGAAACCTTAAAATCCAAAGGACTGGAGGCAATAGAGGTGAAACCGGGAGATGCCTTTGACCCCGACACTCATGAAGCCGTGAGCCAAGTGCCTTCCCCAGAAAAGAAATACAAAGGAAAGATTCTCGATGTTGTGGAAAACGGCTATGCGTTGGGCGATAAGATAATTCGCTATCCAAAGGTGGTCATAGGCCAATAAAACAAATCGATATCCGAAAAACGGAACAGAAAATATGAAGGAAGATTATTATGAAATTCTCGGGGTATCCAAAAATGCCTCGGCTACCGAAATAAAAAAGGCTTATAGAAAAAAGGCCCTACAGTATCATCCGGACAAAAACCCCGGAGATCATGAGGCCGAAGCCATGTTTAAAAAATCGGCTGAGGCCTATGAAGTGCTCAGCGACCCCAATAAACGGTCTCGATATGACCAGTTTGGCCACAGTGCCTTTGAAGGGGGCGGCTTTGGTGGCGGAGGCATGAACATGGACGATATCTTTAGCCAATTCGGGGATATCTTCGGTGGTGCCTTTGGCGGCGGCTTTGGCGGTGGCGGTTTTGGCGGAAGAGGCCGACGCACCGTAAAAGGCAGCAACCTCCGTATTAGAGTTCAGCTTTCCCTGGAAGAAATTGCCACTGGCGTAGAGAAAAAAATTAAGGTCAAACGCAAAAAACTGGCCAAGGGCACTACTTATAAAACGTGCCCCACCTGTAATGGGGTTGGCCAGGTTACCCGAATCCAGAATACCATTTTGGGCCGAATGCAAACCTCCTCGCCCTGTGGGGCCTGTGGGGGTCTGGGGAAGATAATAGATCACAAACCTGCAAATGCCGATGCCGAAGGCATGTTGGTTACCGAAGAGACCGTGTCGTTGAAAATACCGGCGGGGGTGGTAGACGGCATGCAGTTGAAGGTTTCGGGCAAAGGAAATGATGCGCCAGGAGATGGAATACCGGGCGATTTATTGGTGGCCATAGAGGAAAAGCCACACGAAACCCTGCAACGGGAAGGCGACAACCTTCACTACGACCTGTATATAAGTTTCTCCGAGGCCGCTTTGGGAACTTCCAGGGAAATTGAAACCGTTAGCGGAAAAGTTCGCATCAAGATTGAACCCGGGGTGCAAAGCGGAAAAATACTTCGACTGCGCGATAAGGGAATTCCGAGTATCAACGGCTATGGCATGGGAGATCTGTTGGTCCATGTAAATGTTTGGACCCCAAAATCCCTTTCGCGGGAGCAAAAAGATTTCTTCGAAAAAATGAGCTCAGACGAGCATTTTCAGCCGCATCCGGAGAAGGGTGACAAGTCCTTTTTTGAGAAAGTGAAAGATATGTTCTCTTAATTAAACGTTAAATAAAATATTTTATATATATTTGAATCGTCGCTTCTTCTTAATAGCGATAATTTTTCTTTTTCATAGCAATTTTTTTTCCCACCCGAGAGTTTTCTTTCGGGTGGGTTTTGTTTAGGGGTATGCCTTCCAAAACAGATTTCTTGTATTGTAAAAAATTCTTAAATGTTTGGGCTTCCGCCAAGGGTGGTAAGACAATTCAATATATTTACACCAATCAATATTAATTTATGGGAAAACTATTAGAGGTAGACAATGTTTCCAAGACCTTTGGAAGTTATAGGGCCTTAAACAACGTGTCTATTTCCGTGGAAAAGGGAAGTATCTTCGGATTATTGGGCCCCAACGGGGCGGGGAAGACTACTTTAATAAGAATTATCAACCAAATTACCATGCCCGATTCGGGCAAGGTTTTTCTCGATGGCGAACCTTTGCAGCCACACCACATTCAGGTAATAGGTTACCTGCCCGAAGAAAGGGGCCTTTACAAATCGATGAAGGTGGGCGAACAGGCCCTTTATCTGGCCCAACTTAAGGGATTGTCGCAGGCGGAGGCGAGAAAAAGATTGAAATATTGGTTTGATCGCTTGGAAATAGGCGACTGGTGGGACAAAAAAATACAGGAGTTGTCAAAGGGGATGGCGCAAAAAATACAGTTTGTGGTCACCGTTTTGCACCAGCCCAAGCTGTTGATCTTTGATGAACCTTTTAGTGGTTTTGACCCCATCAATGCCAATTTGATAAAGGATGAAATCCTTAAGCTGCGTGAAGACGGTGCCACCATCATTTTTTCCACCCACAGAATGGAATCGGTAGAGGAGATGTGCGATCATATAGCGCTGATCCACAAGTCTAATAAAATTCTCGATGGCCGCCTTATCGATATCAAACGGCAATACAAAAGCAATACGTACGAAGTGGGCATTCTGGCGCACGATCCTATAGCCACTGCCCAGTCGCTAAAGGAACGTTTTGAGATATTTCCGGCCACTTTTAAAAGTATTAATGAAGAATTGCAATACAGGATAAAGGTTCCGGACGCCATTTCCGGAAACGACGTGGTAAATTATTTGGTCTCTCAAGGGCAACTCACCCATTTTGTGGAGGTGGTTCCCTCGGCCAGCGATATTTTTATTGAAACCATCCAAAAGAACTAAGCCATGAACCATCTTTCTCTCATCCTCAAAAGGGAGTATCTCACCAAAGTGCGCAACAAGTCGTTTATTATAATGACTTTTTTAAGTCCGTTGATCTTCGTGGGAATCTTTGCGTTGGTGGCCTATCTTTCCAATTTGAACAACGACACGGTTCGCATCATTTCGGTTTTGGACGAAAGTGGGCTCTTTGCCGATGAATTTGTAAGCTCTCCCCACACGCGCTATAAGATCCTTCACAATACGTCATTGGAAGAAGCAAAGCAAGAGAGTGAAAAAGATCAGATTTACGGCCTGCTCTATATTCCCAAGACCGAACAGTTGGAAGAGCTGGGAAAACGGATTACTTTTTATTCCGAAGACTCCCCTTCCTTGGGAATGATGGAGGAAATGAACAATATGCTGGAAAAAAAGGTAAACACCTTAAAACTGAAGGAGGCGGGAATCGATTCGGAATTGATCAAAAACCTGCATATTAATATCAGTGCCAATCAAGAGACTTTTAAGGGAAAGGAAACTTCAAAGCTCGGTTCCGGTCTTAAGCTTTTCTTTGGTGGCGCCGCGGGTTATTTGCTTTTTATGTTCATCATTATCTATGGCAATATGATTATGCGCAGTGTTATTGAAGAAAAAACCAGCCGGGTTATTGAAGTGATAATCTCATCGGTAAAACCTCGGGTATTGCTGTTGGGAAAAATATTTGGAACCACCTTGGCCGGAATTACCCAATTTTTGGTGTGGGTAATCCTTATCGTTGTGCTCATGATGGTGGTAACTTCGGTATTCGGAATTGACGCCGCTTCCATGTCGCCCTCACAACAAGTGATGGATCAGAATATGGACGGGGGCACCCAGCAATTTTTACAACAGCTCATGCTGGAGATAAACAACTTGCCCTTGGCCAATTTGATTGTTATGTTTATCCTCTTCTTTATCGGGGGCTATTTGCTCTATGCCTCGCTGTATGCCGCGGTGGGTGCAGCCGTTGACAGTGAAACAGACACCCAACAATTTATGATGCCCATATTGACGCCTCTGGTTTTGGCGGTCTATGTGGGAATCTTTACCGTAATTGACAATCCCCACGGAACCGTCTCCCAGATCTTTTCCTACATTCCCTTTACCTCTCCCGTGGTAATGCTCATGCGAATTCCTTTTGGAGTGCCATTGTGGCAGCAGTTGATTTCCGTAATACTTCTGTTTTTGACCTTTTTGGGAACCGTATGGTTTGCGGCCAAAATCTATCGGGTGGGAATCCTGATGTACGGCAAGAAACCAACCTATAAGGAAATATTTAAATGGCTGAAATACTAACTCGATTTGATCGAACTATTTTCAGTTTTAATAACAAAAACCCTTTATGAAAAGACACATTCTCATAACCGCAATCATTGCCTTTTTTTCCATTGCCGTAAGCGCGCAGACTACAGATTTGGCACGGGTGGAATATTTATATCTCCCGTATTCAAAATCCAGCAATTCCATAAACCGATACCGGGCCTTGTTGCAGGCCCCTATCAAGATGAGCAAAGAGAAGAAGAATTTTCTTGTCATTGGGATGGAATATCGTTACCTGGATATTGAGATTGCCGATTTGGAAGACGCTGGGGTTTTCGGAACACACATGGTAGAATCTACCCAACGGGTGGATGCTTATGTTGGCTACACTTGGGAGCATAATTCTATTTGGCGATTTGGTGCCAAAGCGGGCACGAAGATCCAGAGCGATTTTGAAGGCAGCCTGGTAAAGGATGATTTTATATATGAAGTGGGCATCTATGCCATCAAAGACAAACGCAAAGAACTCGCGGATGGTGAAAAACCAAATAGGCTTATTATCGGTCTCACCTATTCCAACACCCCGGGTAGATGGTATCCGCTTCCTATTCTGAATTATTATAAGGAATTTAGTGCAAATTGGACCTATACCCTAGGGGTTCCCAAAACAAATGTGCGGCATTATTTGAATGATAGCCATAAAGATGCCCTTCAGGCCTTTGCTACCCTGGACAATGACTATGCCAATATCCAGCAAAATTTTGTACCTCTTTCCGCTTCCGATAATCCTAAAAATAAACAGGCAGAAAGCATCCAGCACACCATTGGGCTCCTGGGTCTGGGTTATGAGCATTTTTTTACCGAACATTTCCTGTTTTATGCCTATGCCGCACATTCGGTATACAACAATTTCAGATTAGAGGACGGGGATGGTAATAAGATATATCAAATCAACAAGGTAAATTCGCCCTATTTCAGAACAGGGTTAAAGTTTAAATATTAAACAATGTCCAGAATACTCATAATAGAAGATGAAGCCGCCATACGCCGTGTCTTGGTGAAAATTTTGACCGAAGAGAATAAAAATTATTCGGTCTTTGAAGCCGAAGATGGCCTTGCAGGAATGGAAATGCTCAAGGACGAGGACTTTGATCTTGTTCTCTGCGACATCAAGATGCCCAAGATGGATGGCGTGGAAGTTTTGGAGGCTACCAAAAAAATAAAGCCCGAAATTCCCTTTGTCATGATCTCCGGCCATGGCGACCTGGACACTGCCGTGAACACCATGCGAATGGGAGCCTTTGATTATATTTCCAAGCCCCCAGATCTAAACCGGTTGCTCAACACCGTAAGGATAGCTTTGGACCGAAAGGAATTGGTAGTGGAAAACACGCGGCTTAAAAAGAAAGTTTCCAAGAACTACGAAATGATTGGCGAATCGCCCGCGATTGAAAGTATAAAGGAAATGATAGAAAAAGTGGCCCCCACCGAGGCCAGGGTACTTATCACCGGGCCCAATGGAACGGGCAAGGAGCTCGTGGCCCACTGGCTCCACCAAAAAAGTGAACGTAGCAGCGGTCCTATGGTAGAGGTAAACTGTGCGGCTATTCCCAGCGAATTGATAGAGAGCGAATTGTTTGGCCATGTAAAAGGAGCCTTTACATCTGCCAATAAGGATAGGGCGGGCAAATTTGAAGCGGCCAACGGAGGCACTATTTTTCTCGACGAGATCGGCGATATGAGTTTCGCCGCCCAGTCAAAAGTATTGCGCGCCCTTCAGGAGAACAAGGTACAGCGAGTGGGGAGCGACAAGGATATAAAGGTAGATGTTCGGGTGGTGGCCGCCACCAATAAAGACTTGAAAAAGGAGATTAAAGAAGGCAGGTTTAGGGAAGATTTGTATCATCGCCTGGCCGTTATCCTTATACGAGTACCCCCCTTAAACGATCGGCGGGAGGATATACCTCTTCTGGTCGATTATTTTTCGGAAAGAATTTCAAAGGAACACGGCACCCAACAAAAAAAGTTTTCTTCTGAAGCGATAAAGTTGTTACAGGAATACGACTGGACAGGAAATGTAAGGGAACTGAGAAATGTGGTAGAGCGTTTGATTATTCTGGGTGGGAGCACGGTGAGTGAAGAGGATGTAAGGTCATTTGCCAGTAAATAGAGCAATCATGAAGAACGTAGATATTGGGAATTATAAAATTTCACAAAAAATAGACATCCGGGAGAGTAAAACCTCCGTGGATTTAAACCTTTCCAAAAAGGAAATTAAAAAAAACCTGAAAAAGGTCCGCAAAGAATTGGGCGAGCTTCAGGACAAACTCTATGCCCATGGCAAATATTCTGTCTTGGTCTGCATCCAGGGAATGGATACGGCGGGTAAGGACAGCCTAATTCGCGAAGTTTTTAAGGATTTCAACGCCAGGGGAGTAGTGGTCCACAGTTTTAAAACTCCCACGCTGCTTGAGAAGAAACACGATTATCTTTGGCGCCATTATGTGGCTCTTCCCCAACGGGGAAAGTTTGGAGTCTTTAATAGAACCCATTACGAAAATGTGCTCGTTACCCGTGTCCATCCCGAATATATTTTGGGCGAAAACCTTCCGGGAATAAACAGTCTCGACGATATCGATGGTGAATTCTGGGAAAGACGCTTCCGGCAGATCAATGATTTCGAAAGGATAATTCAACAAAATGGAACCATCATTTTTAAATTTTTTCTGAACCTTTCCAAAGAGGAACAAAAGCACAGACTTCTCCGGCGTCTGGACAAGCCTTCGAAAAATTGGAAGTTTTCACCTGATGACCTAAAAGAACGCGATCTGTGGGATGAATATCAACGGTATTACCAAGACGCCATCAACCACACCTCTAAACCACATGCTCCTTGGTATAATATTCCTGCCGATGACAAAAAGACGTGCCGCTACATAGTTGCCGATATCATGTTACAGGAATTGAAAAAGTATAACGACATCAAAGAGCCCGAACTCGATGACGCGATAAAGGAAAAGATTCCGAATATCGGGCCCGTTTAAAAAGCGACTGATTAATTTTGTTCAAGGCTCCGTTATATTGTTTTAACTGTAAGATTCTATCGATTATGAACCGTCCCAATCTCATGCTACTCCTTCTGCTTACAATATTTTTTTCCGGTGTTCATGCACAAAATACAGTGCAGGATTCTATAATGCTTTCCAACATTTATAAAATGGCCCTAACCGAGGGAAAAAGTTATGAATGGCTGGACCATTTGGCAAATAATATCGGGGGGAGGCTTTCGGGATCGCTGGAGGCAGAAAGAGCCGTAAAATACACCGAAGCAGAATTAAAGGAGTTGGGTTTGGACAAGGTATGGCTGCAATCGGTAATGGTTCCGAAGTGGACACGTGGATTCCAGGAATACGCGTATATAGAAACCGGAAATGGCAATAAAACCACTACCGATATCTGTGCGCTCGGCGGCTCCGTCGCCACGCCCAGCCTTGGAATCAAGGCAGAGGTGATAGAGGTTATGGGTTTGAACGAATTGGCTTCACTGGGCAAAGCGAAAATTTCCGGCAAGATCGTGTTTTTTAATCGAGCTATGGATCCGGCGTTGGTGCAGACCTTTGCGGCGTATAGCGGGGCGGCAGATCAACGGTACGCCGGTGCTGCCGAAGCTGCCAAATATGGTGCCGTGGGGGTTATAGTTAGGTCCTTGACCCTTTCCTTGGATGACTATCCACATACGGGAGCTATGAGTTATGGCGATCTTCCCGAGAAAAACTGGATTCCGGCGGCAGCCATCAGCACCAAGGGAGCGGAATACTTAAGCAGTATGTTGAAACTGCAGCCCGACCTTAAATTTTATTTTAAACAAAACTGTAAAAACTGGGGCGATGTCCAGAGTTATAATGTTATTGGGGAAATCAAGGGAACTGATTTTCCCGATAAATACTTGGTCGTTGGCGGACATTTGGACAGTTGGGACTTGGCCGATGGAGCCCAGGATGATGGGGCAGGGGTAGTACAGAGCATGGAAGTGCTGCGACTGTTTAAAAAACTAGGTTACAAGCCTCGCCATTCGCTGCGGGTGGTTCTGTTTATGAATGAGGAAAACGGACTTCGCGGGGGGAAAAAATATGCCGAGGAGGCCAAACGAAAAAACGAAACCCACGTATTTGCCCTCGAAAGTGACGCGGGTGGATTTACCCCCCGAGGTTTTACCTTTGATACCGATGACGCCACTTTTAATAAGATAAAAGTATGGTCTTCCCTATTTAAGCCTTATTTGATCCATTATTTTGAAAAAGGTTATGGAGGGGCAGATATTGCACCTTTAAAGGGAAATATCGAGGTGCTTGCCGGTTTGATGCCCGACAGCCAGCGGTATTTTGATTATCACCATGCGGCTACCGATACCTTTGATGCCGTCAATAAGAGAGAATTGGAATTGGGTGCGGCCACCATGGCAAGCTTGGTTTATTTATTCGATCAACACGGCACCAAGTAAGGCGGCGGACTCTATATTTTTCGCAGCTAAAAACAATCTATCAAGATCTGCCAAAAACTGCGTCGGCAGAAACAAAAACGGCTTTAAAATTTGAAATTTTTCCAGAAATCTCAACCCAAAATCTTTGATTTTATTTTTTTTATGGGTAAAATGTTGTGATGCAATAAACTTAGGTGAATTTGTTGAAGGATGTTAAGGTAAGATTAAAGTTGCATTTTCGTTGGGTAATCAGTGAAAATGTCGGTATTTTCGCATATTAATCGACTAACGGAAAAAAAAACCGCCAATATGAAAAAACTTTTGTTTTCCACAGCAATTCTTGCTTCTACATTTTTAAGTGCCCAAGAGGACATTTCTAATTTTGATTATAACAAATGGTCCGTAGAACTGGGAGCGGGAGTCCATAAACCCACCCTACCCTTTGCCGACGGCTATTATACCGATACGCCCAGTTTCGGCCAGTTTAGCTTAGGTGCCCGCTACATGATTAACAACAGATTTGGTCTAAAACTGGATTTTGGATACAGCACAATCAAGGAAGGGGACAATAGTCTTCCTTTTAAGAGTAATTATTACCGCGGTTCCCTACAGGGAGTAGCAAACTTGGGTTCTATATTAAAATTTGACACGTGGACCAATACCGTTGGGGTTTTGGCACATGCCGGTGGAGGGTATTCCATGTTAAGTCCCAAAGAACCTGTGGAATTGGATGATAATGACGGCATGATGCATATAATTGTGGGGGTTACTCCTCAATTCCGCTTAGGAAGTAGGGTAGCTTTCTTTACCGACTTTTCTGTTTTAGGGCATATTGGCCAGTCATATACCTGGGATGGTTCTCAGCCAGCTTCCCGTCGCGGTTTCGACGGTGCCTATTACCAAGTATCGGCAGGTTTTACCTTTTACCTAGGAAAACACGATCGTCACGCCGACTGGGCCAGCCAAGCATCGTTGGTAGAGGAGCGGTTGGAAGATTTGGATACGAGAGTATCGCAGATAGAAACAGATTTAATCGATTCAGACCAAGATGGAGTACCAGACTACCTGGATCGCGAACCAAATACCATATCAGGTGTTACCGTAGATACAAAAGGAAGGGCTATTGACAGAAACAACAATGGTATTCCCGACGAATTGGAACCAGCCTTGAACGAATATTACATGAAGAAGGGTGATGTGGCCACGGGAAATACTTCACAAACCGTTGAGGATTTGCTAAACAAGGGATATGTAAATGTGTATTTCAGGTTTAACAGCGATCAACCCGAAACCTACTCCCTGGAAGCCATCAACTACCTTGTAAAATACATGAAGGAGCATCCATCGGCCAAAGCAGAATTGGTTGGATTTGCAGATGAAATTGGCGATCCGGGGTACAACCAACAACTTTCGGAAAAACGTGCCAAAAGAGTTTACGATATACTTGTGGCCACCGGAATTTCTGAAGGAAGATTGGAATACCGTGGGGGCGGCGAAGATGCCTCTGTGGACAAATCTTCGGCTCCGGCAAGACAACTGGTAAGAAGGGTAACCTTTAGATTGAAACAATAAAAACCTAATATTTCTGTAAGCAACCCCAAAGTTGGCCTCAACTTTGGGGTTGCTTCTTTTAACGGTTTTGCTGCCTTCAACCTTCAAATGTTACCAAAGTATAGGTTTGGCGCATTTGCCGGCCTTGCGACCGGTCTTACCACCATACCACAAAGAACCGTTCCAGCTTTTCGCCATGTTTCCTTACCACCAAGGGGGATATTTTATTTTCGATTTCTTGACCAATCTTCTCCTTTGCTTCTGAAAAGGACACGAAATTTTCAATTTTTTCCAGGGGAAACAACCATTCATTTTTAGGAAGGACAGCGTAGAGAGCAGTGGTATCCATCTCTAAAAATTCTGAAGGTTTTAACCATGATCCTATAATACACTCCTGAAAATTTTTGGGCAAGGCCATTTTATCCATTCCCTTCGGAAGAAATAAAAAGGCTTTTAGACACAACTGCTGTTCCGTTGGCATTTCAATCCGGAGGGCGTTCAACCTTTTCACCGTCTCCTTGTGTTGGAGTAGGAGAAATTGTTTCCGCTTTATTTTTTCCAATTTGTCGTAAAGAGAATCTTTTCTGTTGGGGCCTATCCATTTTTTTTCTTCGCAACCTTCTTCATTGTCGTCATAGAGATAGAATTTACACGCTAATTCAATATGGACTGTTCGCCGTGTCTCGAGATCTTTTACAATGTAGTCCAATTCTCCCAAAGTCTTTTTTTCATTTGGCCTCTTGGATGGCCCCGAAGAATAAATTTGAAGATTGGCAGCTAAAAGCTTGTAGCGCGTTGAGTGGGTCAAAAACGCTTCAAAACACGCTTCGGCCTGCATTCCCAACACCGAATCCTTTGGAAGGTGGAATCCAATATCTGAAATTTTTTCCACCTGGAAAGTGAAGTTTTCGAAAGGATATTCTCGCGAACAGACTTTTAAGGTAGGAGCATTTATAAATGAATTTAAGATGTTGAGCTTTTCCAAAGAATGGGCAGGATCACTGTGTTTCATTGCAACCAAATATAAAATAAATTTTATTTGACAAGATGTAGGAGGTAGATTTCAGATGCCCGGACTTGATTTGGGGGCTCGGTTTTTCTCGATGGGCTTCACCCATCGCTGGGGGATGTCGCCCTTTCAGGGCTTTGTTGCTCCGTCCCAGTTGCCCTTTCAGGGTTTTTGGGATGCACGGTGCGCTTTTAGGAAAGTAAAGATAGTGATCTGGGCAGGGAATGAAACAGATATCCGCTATCGATCCAAATTTTCGGCCACTTCGGTCTGTATCTTATTTTCCTCTCTTTCTATTACCGCATTTTTAAGGGCTCTAAATGTAATGTCCTTGGCTTCAGCATACGAAATACCGTAAACTCTATCCACATCCCTAAAGTCTTCCGGAAATGGCTGTAACAGCGAATCGTAATAAATGTCCAGTTGTTCCTCGGAAGGCAATTCAAACTTCAGCCGCAGTTGAAACCGTCGTAACAAAGCGGTGTCAATAACCTTGGAATGATTGGTGGCGGCAATCAACAGCGTTTCGTTGGGCAGTTCATCGATCAATTGGATAACGGTATTGACCAAACGTTTCATTTCTGCCGAATCCTTGTCGTCATGGTCGCGCAATTTTCCTAAGGAATCAAATTCATCCAGAAACAACACTGCCTTTTCGCGAATGGCTTTTCTAAAGACTTCCGCAATATTTTTTGAGGTTTCCCCAAGTCGCGAAGAAACAACATTGGCCAGGTCAAGTATGATGATCTTCTTGCCCAGGGCCTTGGCTATGGCCCTTGCCGTGGTTGTTTTTCCACAGCCGGTATGGCCATAAAGAAAAATTTTGTTGTCCACTGGCAGGTTATAGCGCGACAAAATTTCCGCATGCCGAAATTCCTTCAGCAATTGTTCCAGGGCAATCCTGTTGCTCGAGGATAAATGCACCTGGTTTAAATCCAGGCTTGTTTCTCCTGGATTGAGAATAAAATCTGATACTGCCATGACCCTTCTATTTGAGTTTGCAAAAATACTGAAGCTTTTTGAATGGCCTCTCCAATTGTCTGAATTATCTCTGCGACATAAGCCGTTCTAAAACGAACAACAACTATCTTTGCCGAAATTTTTTTTGTTGGCCCTTTCAGATTACACAAGAGAATTTAAGTATAACACCAAGTTGGCAACGCCAGTTATCCTGGGTATGCTGGGGCATCAGGTGGTCGCTCTTGTGGACAATATCATGGTGGGGCAATTGGGCAGTGCCGAATTGGCCGCCGTGTCATTGGGAAACAGTTTTATGTTTGTGGCCATGAGCCTGGGCATTGGGTTTTCCACGGCCATTACGCCATTGGTGGCCGAGGCCGATGGCGAGGGAAACAGAATAAAGGGAAAATCGTCTTTTAAGCACGGACTGTTCCTGTGCTTGGTGCTGGGTCTTTTTCTTTTTGCTACGGTAATGTTTGCCAAACCGCTGATGACCGTAATGAGCCAACCGCCCGAAGTGGTTCAATTGGCCTTGCCCTATCTTACCTTGGTTGCCGCTTCGCTGGTGCCCTTGATCATTTTTCAGGCTTTTAAACAGTTCAGTGACGGCATGTCCATGACCCGTTATCCTATGTATGCCACCTTTGTGGCCAACTTGGTAAACATTCTTTTAAATTACATGTTTATCTTCGGAAAATTTGGGGCACCGGAATTGGGAGTGGTAGGTGCCGCCATAGGAACGTTGGCCTCGCGGGTAGTGATGGTGTTATATCTTTGGTACTTGCTCGCCAAAAATGATAAATCCCGCTTTTTTGTCACCGAAATAAAAATATTCACCCTGAGCAAAAACATGCTGAAAAAATTATTGAACCTTGGGTTTCCTTCGGCCATGCAGATGTTTTTTGAAGTGGGGATTTTCACTTCTGCGGTGTGGCTTTCGGGGATTTTAGGAAAAAATCCACAAGCGGCAAACCAAATAGCCCTCAACCTGGCATCGATGACCTTTATGGTGGCCATGGGTTTCAGTGTGGCGGCCATGATACGGGTGGGAAATCAAAAAGGTCTGAAAAATTTTATCGAACTAAGACGCGTGGCGATTTCCATTTTTATGCTCACCTCTATCCTCTCCCTATTTTTCGTAGCCGGATTTATATTGTTTAACGGCGAACTGCCCAAAATTTTCCTCGATTATGATAATCTGGCACTTTTTGCCGATAATAGCGAAGTGGTAAAACTGGCCTCGCAACTGCTGATTATCGCGGCCATTTTCCAATTTACCGATGCACTTCAGGTGGTGGCATTGGGAGCCTTACGAGGAATGCAGGACGTGAAGATACCCACAGTCATTACGTTTATTGCATATTGGATTATTGGTTTTCCCATATCGTACTATCTTAGCATGCACACATCTTTCGAAAGTATGGGAATTTGGATTGGTCTCTTGGCCGGTCTTACCGCCAGTGGTATTATGTTATTTATAAGATTTAATTACCTTTCAAAAAAATTAATCCGCCTCGGGGCTGTGAATTGACTCGTCTTTCGCACCTTTATGTGGATGTTCTAAGAAAGATTAAACATTGAAAAATATGGAATTTCCAAAATTTTTATTGGGCGACAATAGCGATTTTCCCACCGCGATCTTTGTGATCCATACCGAATTTCCGCGATTTATCATCAATCTTGAAAACGATGAGGTGGAATGGCTTGAGGATTTTGACCGGGAGGATGAAAAGGAGTTGGAAGCTGAAGCGGAAAGCCTGATCCAGGCGGCAAATGATTTTTACGACCGGGAAATCGCCCGCTATGGCGAGGATTGATTATTTTTGGGTGTCGGTTGTATTTTCGACGTCTAATTTTCTCTAATTAACTTATAACAGTCACTAAAATCCTGTACTCCTGGAACAACTGCTTCATTGCGATACCGAACTCTTTCTCTTTCTCAACAACTTGGGTAGCGAACCTTGGGACGATCTATGGTTGTTTATCACACACAAATGGTCTTCCATTCCCATCTATGCCGTGCTGCTCTACCTGATATTTAAGAATTACGGATGGAAGGGAACCTTGGTGATTGTAGTCTGTGTAGCCTTGATGATCACCGCCACCGACCAAATTTCCGGCCTGTTCAAATACGGAATAAAACGCCCTCGACCCTGCCAAGTGGAAGAAATAAGGGAGCACATGCGCTTTGTTGCCGTTCGCTGTGGCCGATTTGGCTATTTTTCCGCTCATGCCGCCAGCTCTATGGCCGCCGCCGTGTTTCTTGGATTGAGCCTTCAGAAATGGTATAAATACCTGCCTTTTCTCTTGCTTTTTTGGGCCGTGATCACCGGTTACAGCCGAATTTATCTAGGGGTTCACTATCCGTTGGATGTTCTCACCGGAATGGCCTTTGGCGGCTTTGTGGGGTGGCTGTTCTTTCTTTTACAGAAATGGGGACAGCGGAAGTTCAATTGAAAAACCGGCTTGAGGAAATTGTGTAGATCGCTGGGAGTTTTATTACTGCCAGGGAGAAACAAATAATAAAGAGAGCACGGCTATCTGATATTATCCATAAAAAATTGATGCAGTCCATGTTCGGAACAAAATCCTTAAAGAGGTTCGCTATTCCTTTGTTAAAAGGTACAATTCGCGAAACAACCTTGTTTTGTGGGTACGGCTGTTGGCTCCTTTCGGATTGATATCGTAGCGTTCAATGTGTTCTTTTCTGTAATGGGGGTAAACATTGTTAAACTGCGCCATATTTTCGGCTGAAACCAGGACGCCAAAACGATCGGCCACAGGTGTTAAAAATGAGCCATCGTTATGTAACACCTCCATCTTCTCTCCGTAATCCCAAATAATTTCCGGGGTTATTTCGCTGAATTCATAGACTTTAATCTTCTCCTTTTCTTCAAAACGGTGCAGTTCCGAAAAGGGTTTGTAATCTGGATTAATGGTTATGGCCTTGCTCAGTGGAAGTCCGAACCAAATTACGGCGACGATAAAAGCGATGGTCAAATAAAAAACAGCCGCAATTTTTCTTCGGAAAAGATTGCGCAACATAAAAAGCGAAATAGGTATCAAGGCAAGAGAAAGTAACACGAACCACAACCAATTTCCGGGCAATCCCTCTCTGAGAAAAAAATATCCTCCTATGGGAAAAACCAATCCTATTAAGGCGACAAGTCCGAAATGGAAATATACGGGCAGGATCTCTTTTTTATCCGTTAAATCTTTGAATTTTCGGAAGAGATATTCAATATAAAAGCCGGTGTTAAGTGCCATTGGAATCAGCACGGGCAGTAGGTACCGCGATTTTTTTTCCGGAATCAACGAAAGCAGGATCACCGAGAGCATCGTCCAAAGAAAAGTAAATTGATAGGCTTTCCTGTTGAAGACCCTATTTTTTAAGTACGGATAGAGCAAGGCGATAAAAGCTGGAAGGGTCCACACCCCACTTTGGGTAAAAAAGCTCCAGTAATAGTAAAAGGGCTTTACTTCATAGCTAACCCAATTGACCGTTTCATTTTTGGTGATTTTTGCGGCAAGAGGATCATAGGTTATGGTGTACCAATGCCACCATCCTGAAACGATGACAGCGACACATATAAAAACTACTAAGGGCAACCCCCGCGACTTAAAGCTCTTGTATTTGTAAACAATTCCGAAGGCAATTATAAAGGGTAGGAGTAAGGCATAAAATGAAACAGGCCCCTTGCTTAAAAACGAAAAACCAAAGAAAAGACCGGCTAACAGGGCATTTTGGTATTTGTGCCTTTCTTCGGTAAAAAGGAGAAAAAGCAGGTAAATGCAAACTGTCATAAACCCGTGGGTAAAGATATCCCACTGCCCGTCGCGTGCGGAGGCAACGATATAAAAAGATGTTGCCATTATCAGCGAACTGATAAACGCGTATAAGGATTTTGAGGTAAGTTTTTTGGCCAATTTATAGCAGACCCATACCAGCCCCAAGGCCATGAGTGCAGCAGGAAGCCGCAGTGCCCATACGGTTTTTATTCCAAAGATAGCTGCCGAAAAAGCGGTGAGCCAAGTGGGAAGCGGGGGTTTTTGGTATCGTGGCTCTCCGTTTAAGGTGGTAAATAACCAGTGACCATCGTGGAGCATTTCGCGCGCGGTTATAAAATTGCGGGCTTCCATTATATTAACGGGCAATGTGTTTAAATTCACGAAAAAAATTGCCCCACAGGTTAAAAGCAAAAACAACAGAAAATTTCTTTTACACTTCATGGGAGAACTGTTTTTTCCAGATAAAGATGTTCCTCACATAAATAACCAATCCGGCAACATGGCCTACGAAAAGCACCGGATCGGACCTGAAGATGGCATAGGCTAAAATCAAAGAAGCCCCTACCACGCTTAATCGCCAAAATCCCACGGGCAGCTGTGAGGTTTTTGTCCGTTCCGAAACCATCCACTGATAGATAAACCGAAATGTAAAAAGTGTTTGGGAAAAAATTCCCAACAAAAGCAACCACAGCGGAATATCCTCATTGTGGAATAATCTGTGTAAATCGTATTGGCCGTTGTTGTATGCAAAAACAACTATCAAAATAGGAAAGACCCAAAATAAGATCTGTAGTCCTTTTGGCGATTTTTGCCACGCGCCCTGTAACTGCAAATTGCGGATGTATATGTAATAAGTCAATGTTTGCCCGAGCATTATGGCAAAATCGTCGCGCAAATATCCGTAGACAAAAAGCAGGAAGGATGCCAACAAACTCAATTTCCAAAAAAGGGAAGGGGTAATGATCCGTTTGTTTTTTTCTGAAAGTATCCATTGGACGAGCAGTCTTCCGCTAAAGAGAATTTGGGCCAAGAAACCAATACTGTACACGATCCAGGTACTCATCCCTTGCTTTTAATCTCGTAATTGATGTATTTCTTCTTCATCCATAGGTAGGCGAAACAATCTACCAGCGGTCCAAATAACCGGTTCCATAATCCAAATTTCGGCGTGCCTGCCACACGTGGAAAGTGTTTGATGGGCACCTGCAATATTTTGCCATTCTGCAGTAATATCATCGCAGGCAGAAACCTGTGGAGGCCTTTGAACATTGGGATTCTTTTGGCGTAGTCGGTTTTTATCACTTTCAGGGGGCAACCCGTGTCGTCCATGCCGTCCTGAGTAAAGGCGCGACGGATGCCATTGGCTATTTTGGACGACATATTCTTTACAAATTTGTCCTGGCGATCCGTCCTCACTCCCGTTACCAAATCGTATTTTTCAATATGTTGGAGCAATAAATTGAAATCTTCCGGTGCGGTTTGCAAATCGCTGTCAATATACCCCAACAGCGGAGTTTCCACATGGTCGAACCCCGCTTTTATCGCTGCGCTTAAACCGCGGTTTTCCTTAAATGAAATATAGCGAAAGTCTTTATTTCGGCTACAGATTCCTTCTATCAACCTTTGGCTGTTGTCTGTAGAACCATCATTTACAAAGAGAACAAGCGTTTTTTTCGCGGCTATTTTTGTATATAACAGCAATTCCCTTTCTACCCGCTCCAGGTTTTCTTCCTCGTTATAAACGGGTACAATGATAGTGAATTCGTACATTGATATTTTTGAAAAGGTTTGTGCAAAAGTATTTCATTTTTAAAGAATACCTCAGAAGGATAAAAAAGATGTTATTTTGCCGGAAAAAGCGGGGAGTTGAATTTTCTGTTTTCTTTTTTATTCACACCAAATTAAAACGAAATGAAAATATTGGTTACCGGGGCAGCTGGTTTTATCGGTTCGCACCTGGCCGAAAGGCTTGGGAAGTCGGGGCATGAGGTAGTTGGCGTGGACAACTTCTCTCCTTATTACGATCCTGCGCTTAAGCGAAAAAACGCAAAAGACCTCACTCTTCAAAATATTTCTATTGGCGAACTCGATCTGCGATTCGATGAGCTGAACAACCATTTGCCTGAGGACTGCGATTATATCTTCCATCTTGCTGCCCATCCGGGGATTTCAAAGAGTTCCTCCTTTGAGGATTATCTGGAAAACAATGTGGTGGCCACGCATCGGTTATTGAATTATGCCCTTGGCTGCAATAAGCGGCCTTATTTTGTCAATATCTCCACCTCTTCGGTGTATGGGCTGGAGGCGACATATCCGGAAAATCAAGTTCCCCAACCCGCTTCTTGGTATGGTGTGAGCAAGCTTTCTGCCGAGCAGTTGGTGCTGGCCAAGGTGAGAATGCAGGAAATTTCTGGGGTTTCCCTTCGCCTTTTTTCGGTGTATGGCCCTCGGGAAAGACCCGATAAACTCTACACCCGCTTGATCGATTGTGGTCTAAATGACAAAGTATTTCCCTTGTTTGATGGCAGTGAAAAGCACCTTCGCAGTTTTACGTACGTGCAGGATATTGTAGATGGGATTGTGGGAGTGATAGGGAAAGAAGAAGTTTGCAATGGCGAAATCTTCAACCTGGGAACCGAAGAGGAAAACAGCACTGCCATCGGAATTGCCTTGGTGGAGGAGTTGCTTGGTATAAAGATACGGCAGCAAATTCTACCTGCGAGAAAAGGCGATCAATTGCGCACCCGGGCCAATATTGACAAGGCTCGCCGTATGCTCCTTTACAATCCCACCACTAGCCTGAAGAGAGGGTTGCGGGAACAGATAAAGTGGTTTAGGGAAAAAAGTAAAAATAGCCTTTTTTGAAGGCATCAAATTTTGACAGAAGGAAATCTTTCGTGGGGAATTGCAGAATAAATTTCTTGCACCGCAAGTTATATAATCTTCAGCCTATTTTCGAGGCTAAAGGTGAGCGGTGGTTTTCAGAATAAATTTTAACTTGTGGTTCCATTTTCAGTACATCGCGGTAGATGCTAAAAATAATTCAAATCGTCACCCTACTCCAGGGCGGTTTTCTAGGATTGGTTCTCCTCTTAAACCGCAAAAAGTACAGGAAACCTACCTTTTGGTTGCTTCTAGGCAGCATAGCCTCTATAATTCTCTATATACTCGGGGATGATGAAAACGGTTTTTTCCCACGGCACATGGACCTGTTTTTTTTTGATGCCTCTTTGTTTATTACCTTCCTCTTTCTATTTATAATCTATTTTGTTTCTGAGAAACGGGTTTTCCGTTTTCGTCACCTGATGTTTTTCCTGCCAAATATAGCCTACTTTGCCGTAGAGTTATACGAAAGCAGGACCAATGCACCCATTCCACGTTATGTGGAAATGGTAGAGATCCTTATCCAGTTGGTTTTCCTTCTATACATTGGCTGGAGTGTAGGGCTTTTGCTTTTTCATGCAACCCGTAAATGGATGCTATACTTTCTGGTGCCCTTGGCTGTGATTACCGGCCTTTCCACGCTCAACGAAGTTTTTGAAATTATGGGTTTCATTCAATTTGAATTTCTGGCAGATCCGGCCATCAACACCTATCTTCTTGTGCTTGTGGCTTTTCTGTTTTATTTTATTAGTTTTAAATTGATACTGTCTCCTTCGCAGATCATTCACTTCCAAGAAAAAAAGAAGTACATGTCTTCTGGCCTAAACCAAAATCTAATTGAGGACAACACCCAAAAATTAATCGATTTTATGGAAAAGGAAAACGCATATCTAGACAGCAAGCTTTCCTTGCCGCTTTTGGCGCAGAGGCTCAATATTCCAAAACAATATATTTCTGAAATTTTAAATGTCCATCTGCACACCAATTTTCAGGATTTTGTCAATGGGTATCGCGTAGAGGCGTTTATTGAAAAATTAAAGACTCCCGAAAGTGACCAACTTACCTTTGTCGCTATGGCCAGTGAAGTGGGTTTTAGATCGAAATCTGGTTTTTATTCCGCTTTTAAAAAACTTAAGGGCGTAACTCCTTCTGAGTACAAAGAACATCTTTCCCACCGATAAAAACTTTGTCCCTAATAACCATATAGGACATTCCTGTAGGCCTGTGCCCTGGATTGCCGGTGGGTTCCGTCTACCTTTGTGGGATGAAAAAATTTCACGTGACCTCAATATTCCCCAAGCGGTATAGCCTTTTGTTTACCTTGGCTCTTACTTTTGTTTTGTTTTCCACTTTGGTACGCGCAATTTTTGTGATTTGGGCCCTTGGCTATGTAGATATCTCTTTTGTGAAAATCCTAAAAACTTTTACTTTAGGATTCATTTTTGATGTGGGCACGGCCTCATTTTTTGCCGCACCCTTTGCCCTATATTTATTGTTTTTTCCGATGAAATGGTACGGGTCTCTATTAGACCGGAGCATCGTTTGGATTTTCTATTCCTTGGGTCTTGTTATCTTGCTTTTTTCATCTTTTGCCGAAATCACTTTTTGGGACGAATTTAAAAGTCGTTTCAATTTTATTGCGGTAGATTATTTGGTATATACTTACGAGGTTGTCCACAATATCAACGAATCATATCCCATTCCAATATTGATAGGAGCAATTTTGGTTTTTACGTTTCTCCTGCTGTTTCTCACCCACCGGACAGGAGCCTTTGGCCGAGCTTTTGGCGGGGATTCCGGTTTTTTGGAAAAATTGCCGGCAACCTTGCTGGTTTTGATCATTGCGGCCGTTTTTGTTCTCTTCGTCACCAATGAGGACGCAGAGCGGTTCAACAATCGATATAATAACGAAATAGCCAAGAATGGAATTTATTCTTTTTTTGCAGCCTTCCGCAACAACGAGCTTTCTTACCCTCAATTTTATAAGACCTTGAGCCGGTCTTCGGCATTTGCAACTGTGAAAAGAGAATTGCAGCACCGTGGCGATAAATTGCTGTTTCCGGAAAGGGAGTTGATCTTCAGAAGGGTTATCTCTCCAGATTCCACAAGGGAAATAAAACCAAATGTAATCTTTATTTGTGTGGAGAGTCTCAGCGCCAGTTTTCTTGGCAGTTTTGGAAACACAGAACATATTACTCCCAATCTGGATTCCTTGGCAGCCCACAGTCTGTTTTTTATTAATCTTTATGCCACCGGCACGAGAACGGTGCGGGGAATGGAGGCCATAGCCTTGTCGGTACCGCCCACCCCTGGCCGGAGCATAGTAAAACGACATAACAACGAAGGGCTTTTTACCATTGGCGAAATTTTTAAGGAGAAAGGCTATGAGCGAAATTTCTTTTATGGAGGTGATGGTTACTTTGACAATATGAATAGTTTTTTTGGCGGAAATGGATTTAACTTAATCGATCGGGGCCATGGGTTTTTACGCGAGGGTGATATTGAAAATGCACGTACAAATATTACAGATGGAGAAGTGAGCTTTGAAAATGCCTGGGGAGTTGCCGATGAGGATCTTTATGACAAGGTTATTGCCCAGGCTGACAAAGGCAACAATTCCGGTAGGCCCTTTTTTGATTTTGTCATGACCACTTCCAATCATCGCCCATATACCTACCCAGAGGGGAAGATTGATATCCCATCTGGCACCGGGAGGAAAGGAGCGGTAAAATATACCGATTTTGCTATCGGGGAATTCCTGAGAAAGGCAGAGAAAAAATCGTGGTTTAAGCAAACTGTGGTCGTCATTATGGCAGACCATTGTGCATCCAGTGCCGGTCGCCAGGACCTGGATATCAAGAATTACCATATTCCGGCACTTGTGCTGAACTTGCCGAATACCCAACCCCGTCAAGTGGCCCAATTAGCTTCGCAAATCGATATTTTTCCCACCCTTTTCTCACTTTTTAACTGGAACTACAATTCAAATCTTTTTGGAAGGGACATTCTGCAAATAAAGGAAAATGAAGGACGCGCTTTTGTAGGCACCTATAGAAAACTGGGGCTGTTCAAGGGCGATTTGGTGGTAGTGCTGGGGGATCAAAAAGTTTCGCAATTGTACCAATGGAACCGCCAGAACAACGAGCTTCTTGGGTTGCAGAACGACAAGCACCTGCTGGAGGAGGGTATTGCCGATTACCAGGTGGCCGATTACCTCTTTTCGCATGGAGGCCTGAAACTCAAAACCTTGAGAATCCAAGAGAAATAACAAGGGAAAACCGACTTGATTTTCCCGACCCACCCAGCCTATAACTTTAAAACCATGAAAAAAGTAGCCGAAGTAAACCTCCTTTTTTGGATAATGAAAATTTGTGCCACCACTTTGGGAGAAACTGGGGGTGATATGCTGTCGATGACCTTCCACATAGGCTATGGTGCCAGTTCGCTGATCTTATTGGGATTTTTTGCTATTACCGTGGTAGCACAGCTAATTTTAAAAAAATACATTCCGCTGTTGTATTGGTTGGTTATTCTGGCCACATGTATGGCAGGGACTACCTTGTCTGATTTTATGGATAGGACTCTAGCCCTGGGATACGCATGGGGAGCAACTATATTATCGATTTTGTTGTTGCTAATTTTGTTTGTTTGGTACCGCAGCGAAGGATCATTATCGATTACGGAGATAAAGGGTTTTAGACCAGAGTTGTTTTATTGGATTGCCATTTTAATTTCAAACACACTGGGAACAGCTTTGGGCGATTTTTTGGCAGACGATTCCGGTTTAGGTTTCGGCGTGGTTGCCTTGTTAATTGGCTCCTTGATTGTTTGTGCGGCACTACTATTCTATTTCACCAAGGTTTCCCACGTTCTTCTCTTCTGGATTGCCTTTGTCCTTACCCGTCCCTTTGGGGCTACTTTTGGTGATTTGCTCACGAAATCTGCCGAAAAAGGTGGATTAAATTTGGGCACCGTCGCTTCTTCATCGGTGCTTTTTTTCATATTTGCTACCCTTGTACTGTATTCGTCGGCGAGGGTGCACCTTGCGCGGATAGAGGCATGATTACAAGCTTGAACACTTACGAAGATCTCAGCTTCCCGAGGGACAAAAGTTTTTCGGCTGCGGCAAAGGCGGTGGTTTTGTTTTCGTCCAGTGCCTTTAATTGAATTTTCATTTCTTCTTTCACTGAGGGATTGGCATAAAATTCTCTCTTTAATTTGCTTTCAATGGTCTGCATAAGCCAGAACTTATTCTGCTCTTTTCTCTTGGTGAGGAAATAACCATTGTTTTTAACCAAGGCCAAATACTCTTCTATAGTATGCCAAATTTCGGCGATCCCTTCGTTTTTGAGAGCACTGCACATCATGGTTTTTGGGGTCCAGCCGCTTTCCTTGGGCGGGTAGAGGTGCAGGGCACGGTTAAATTCGTTTTTGGCCATTTTTGCGGCTTTTAGGTTTTCCCCATCAGCCTTGTTTATTACAATACTATCTGCCATTTCCATGATTCCGCGTTTTATTCCTTGCAGTTCGTCGCCTGCGCCGGCCAATTTCAGCAACAGAAAAAAATCGGTCATGGAATGTACGGCAGTTTCGCTTTGGCCCACTCCCACGGTCTCAATGAGTATGACATCAAAACCGGCGGCCTCGCAAAGAATTATGGTTTCCCGGGTTTTTCTGGCGACCCCTCCCAGAGTATCCCCACTGGCGGACGGCCTGATAAATGCATTTCTTTCCTTCACCAATCCTTCCATCCGCGTTTTGTCGCCCAAGATACTTCCTTTGCTGATGCTGCTACTGGGATCCACGGTAAGGGCTGCCACTCGTTTTCCTTTTGAGAGGAGTAATTTTCCAAAGGCTTCAATAAAGGTACTTTTGCCCACACCGGGTACGCCGGTGATGCCTATTCGTACCGATTTATTGGCAAAGGGAAGGCTTTTTTCAATAATCTCACGGGCTTGCCGTTGGTGTTTTTCCGCCGTGCTTTCCACCAAGGTTATGGCTCGGCTTAGGGCGGTGGCATCTTGGCTTTTAAGATCACGTACCAGCTCGTCTACCGTTGGCGAGGGAGTAATCTTTTTTCTGGCACTGTGGGCCAGCTTTGGATTTATATGGGTGGGAGGAGCAACACCTTCTTTTTCGTGTAGGGCACTGATATGTTTGCTTTTTTGGGTCACGTGGTGAATTTAGCACAAATTTATGAATCTGCATTTTCTTTATACACCTTTAGGAGGTATCTTGAAATTTAAATTTAAAACCAGAGAAAATGAAAATCTTATATGAAGCCTCGGCTACGGCAGTGGGTGGTCGCAAGGGACACGTAAAAACCGACGACGGGAAGCTCGATCACGATCTATCTGTTCCCAAAGGATTAGGGGGCGATGGGGGAAACGGTACAAATCCGGAACAGCTCTTTGGAAGTGCTTATGCAGCATGTTTTGGCGGTGCCATACAAATGGTGGCCGAGAGCAAAAAAGTAAAAGTGGGCAAAGATATGAGCGTTACGGCCACCATTGAGATTGGAAAGACCAAACACGATGAATTGCAGTTGCGGGCAACATTGGATTGCTATCTGCCAGGGGTGGATGTCCAGACAGGGGAGGAGCTGGTAAATAAGGCCCATGAAGTATGTCCTTATAGTAGGGCCACCCGGGATAACATTACGGTAACCTTAAACCTGCTTTTGGATGAAGAGTGATCCGCGCTGATATGCAAAAAAACGAAAGCCCCATTTGTTGGGGCTTTTCTAATTACATTGCTTTTAGGTCTATTACTTTTCCTCCGTCCTTTTCACGGTTGTTTTGCGGAGTTTCTTTTTTTTTCGGCGTTTCCTCTTCCTTGAAAGGACTCTTTTTGTTCTGCTGGGCGGCCTGCTTTATATACCATTCCAATTGGTACTTGTGTTTCTCCAATAGTTCGAGGATATCATCGGGCAATTCCCTGCGCTCTAACAGTTCGTCATAGCGTTTGATGTTGTTTTTATCCCGGCTCACACAGGAATTGATAATGGCTTGGGCATCAAATTCCTCCAAAGCTTCCTTTATTTCCTGCCAAGTGCGGTCCAAGTTTCCTTTATCCGAATCCTGTTTAAGGGGCTCAATGTCCCTTGAATGTAGTTCATTTGAAATATCATGGCTCATTCGGTTGCGCTCTACGGCCATGTAGTTTAAAAACCGTTTTAACTCGGTTGTCTGTGCATCTTGGGCGGCATTGTAATACAATTTCTCGGCTTCAAAGCATGCAACCAGCAAGCGGTTGAGTTTGTCAAAGTCGGCATATTTCTTTTTCATAATTATGCAATTTCACCAAAGTTAGCATAAAATGCGATATTCCAAAATTCGATATCCCCAAAAATATGCTAAACTTTATTGGCTTTTAATCGATAGCGTCCTAAACGATTTAAATATCATTCTGCCGTTCAGTTTTGGGAGGAAAATTGGGAACTGGGTTCAAATATACAATTAGTTGTACATTTTTTACGTGGCAGGTTATGAATCATTATATTTTAAAATTTATGGATTTCGAAATTTGTTTTCAAAAACACAAAATTCTGGAAACTCAATTGGGATTACTTATAAACTTTAATGTCAGCTTATTGAAAGACGAGATCAGAAGAGTAATTAACTCACCCACATAAAGCAAATAGACGATTACAAACCCTTTGTGTGCTTCGTGCCTCCTTTGTGTGCTTGGCGGTTAACATTTACTGCCTTTTAAGAGTTCCACGTTCCCTATATTTGACCTATTATGAATCTCATTAAAACCCCCATCCTCCCCATCCACCCACACCCTGTGAAAATTCGTGCCCCTCACGAGTTGGATAAAAAAGCCATTTGCATCTTCGCCGCCACCAGCTATTTCCTGGGGACGGACACCTATTGGAAAGACGAAAAAGTATTGCCACCCGGGAGTATCAATACCATTGACGACGAAGGATATTGGGTGGAGAGCAAGCCTTGGTTTGAGTGGTATTACACACCGAGGGATATTTCCTTTGAACAGGCGGTTGCAGAGTTTACGGAGTTGTTTCACACCATTTGCCAGGAGCAAGCGGGGGAGAGGACGGTGCTGCTGCCCCTGTCGGGAGGATTGGACAGCCGCACACAGGCCGTTGCTTATTCGCAATTGAAGAATCCGGTTATTTCCTACAGCTATTCTTTTCAAAATGGCTATAAAGAAAGTGCCATCGGCAGAAAGATTGCCCAGGAACTACAATTTGATTTTCGGGAATTCACCATCAAGTCGGGATATCTATGGAATAACATAGACGAACTGGCGAAGTTGTTGCAATGCCAGACGGAATTTACCCATCCAAGACAAATGGCGATGATCGACGAGTTTCAAAAAATGAATGGAGTTTTTACTCTTGGCCATTGGGGCGATGTGCTGTTTGATGCCGTGGCGCCCGACGACCTAACCGAGGAAACAGCCATGCCGTGGATACTCAAAAAAATAGTAGTCAAAGGGGGGCAGGAACTGGCGGAAGCCTTGTGGGAAACATGGGACTTGGAAGGGGAGTTTATGCCGTATCTCAAAATGCGGATTTTAGAAATTTGGGATGAAATCCACATAGAAAATATCCAAGCCAAAGCCAGAGCCTATCTCAGCCTTACCCGCGCCGCGCGATGGACCAATCTGGGGTTTGCTATATTTGAAGCCACCAACCCGATCGCCGCACCTTACTACGACGAGAGAATGGCGAAATTTATCTGTGGCATTCCCGAGGAATATTTGGCCGATCGGAAAATTCAGATTGCCTATATCAAAAACCAAAATCCGGCCTTGGCCAAAATCACTTGGCAGGCGGAGAAGCCTTATAACCTTTACAACTTTCATAAAAATAAATCCCCGCACAATTTGCCCTACCGAATAGCGGACAAACTAAAGCGAATGGCTAAAGAGAAAATGGGGAAACCGTATATCCAACGCAATTGGGAGCTGCAATTTTTGGGGATGGAGAATGATGAGAAGCTTCAGGAACACCTCTTTGGGGAAAATTTGCATCCGTTTCTGCCAAAGGAGCTGCTAGCGAGGTTTTACAACAAGTTTAAAACGGCGGATATGGTGGAGTATTCGCATCCTGTAAGTATATTACTGACATTAGCGATGTGGTGGAAGAGTGGTGAATGTGAGAGGTGAAATGAAGTGGGGAGTAGAAATGGGTTCACGCGTATGGCGCGGAGGAAAACGCAGAGGCCGTATGAGAGGGGTTGGGATTTGAATCTGAAAAGTATGTTGTTGACTTATGTGGGGTAGAAAAAATGGTTAGTTTAAAGAGGAAATAAATGAAGGTTTCGGTAATACTTCCTATTTTCAATGGTGAAAAGACTCTTGAGGAAACCTTAAAGAGTCTTGCCAATCAAACATTTAAGGACTTTGAATTGGTAGCCTGTATTGATGGCACTTATGATAATTCGCAAAAAATACTGGAATCTTATCGGAAAAGATTTTTGAAGTTAACTATTTTACAAAATGCCAAAAATTTGGGATTAGGTCCTACCATGAATCGATTGGTAGCTAATTCAAGTGGAGAGTATATAGCCATTGCGGAACAGGACGACTATTATTATCCGGAGCGTCTTAAGGTACAAGTTGAGGTGTTGGATGCGGAACAAGAAGTAGGACTAGTTTCAGGAATTGCCGAATTTTGGGATGGGAAGAAAGTCACTTCCACCTTTCCCGGAATTTTGGTCCACGGCGGGCAGTATCCGGAAGGCAAGGAGATGTTTTTGTTGAATTATATCCATCAAACCAAGGTGGTCAATAGTTGTATGATGTTTAGAAAGTCTGTACATGTGGACAACGGTTTATATTTTTCCCAACATTATCCGAACATACCCATAGACTGGGCATATTTTTTACGTTTTTCTATAGTTTCGAGAATTTATGGATTAAATGTGGTTTTGGCACGGTTGGATCGACGACCCCATCGGGATTCCTTAACTCAGAAAAAGGAGTTACACAATAGGGCGAAAAAAGAGTTGATAAGAAGCTTTCTTTACGAATATCCTGACATCATAAATAAAAAAATATATAAGAAGGCCCTAATTAACCAGAAGAAGATTGAATTGAGTTCGAAATACGGGATAGCATTTTATATTTCTCTTTTTCTTTATTTAATTCGGAACCCATTCAGTAATATGTCGTATACTTTGTTAAGAAAACGGATTAATTCAAAATTTAGAAAAATAACAGGTGCAAATGAAAAGTCTAAAGGATAGATTTAAGGGCTATAAGTATCAATTTAATTTTGCAAAAAGAGTGTTTAAGGACAAGACATTCTTTCAGACATATGAACTCTCTAAAAACGAGGAGAGAAAAAAAAGGTCACGCACGGAGATTATTTCTTTTTTATTAAAATTAATAGATGGTGATAATTATTTGGAGATAGGTGTCCGGAATCCTGATGATAATTTCAATAAAATTAAGTGTTCAAACAAATTTTCTGTTGATCCGGGAGTAGAGTAGAAAAAAAATCCAGTAGATTTCAGGATTACGTCCGACGATTTTTTTAAAGAAATGAAGGATAGGAATCCCAATTTCCCCTATACCAAAAGGTTTGATGTTATTTTTATAGATGGACTTCATTTGGCTGAACAGGCGGATAGGGATATTCTTAATGCATTGGATTTTATCTCATATAAAGGATTTGTGGTCATTCATGACTGCAATCCTCCTACAGAGTTTCATGCTCGCGAATCGTTCAGTTTCAGAAATTCACCGGCACGAGGTTACTGGAATGGGACGACTTGGAAAGCATTTTATAAGTTTCGGTATCAAAAAGATTTGTATTCTATATGTTTTGATACAGATTGGGGAGTTGGTGTAATTTCTAAAACTAGATATCTAGGATTTAATAATCTCGATCCGCCAATTGGCAATCCTTACTTTGAATTTAAATCACATGTTGATAACAAAAAAACTTATATGAATCTTCAAGACTACGAGGTTTGGATAAGAAAGACAAAATAAAAGTTTTGTATACCATCCCCAACTTCGATACCGCAGGTAGCGAGAGGGTGGTATATGACTTGGTAAAAGGACTAGATAGATATTATATTAAAACGTAAGACAAAAACATGTGTGGATACCTAGTAGAATATTCACCCGAAGGCAAAAATCGATTAGCTAAGCATGATTTTATAAGCTTGCTTAATAAATCTAAATTGAGAGGTCCTGATTCTCAAGGGTATTTTTCAAATGATGCTAACCTACAAATGGGGTTTAATAGACTGGCTATATTGGAGCTTTCCGAAGCGGGAGAGCAGCCCATGAAATGCCATAATGATAGATTTATCATAGTGTTTAATGGTGAAATCTATAATCATCTAGAATTAAGAGAGAGATTGGATTTTACAAATTATAGGGGTTTAAGCGATTCGGAAACCATTACGGCTTGTTTGGTTGAATGGGGAGTGAAGAAAACTGTCAAGGAACTAAACGGTATGTTTTCCCTTGTTGTATATGACAAGTTGGAAGAAGAGATATATTTAATACGGGATTTTGCGGGAATCAAACCTTTATTTTACGGATGGGACGGGAAAACATTGATTGCTGCTAGCCAATTTGACCAAGTTTTTCTGCATCCCGATTACGATTCGAAAGCAATAAATCCTCAAGTACTAAAACTGTATTTGGAGCAGCATTATATGCCCTCTCCTTTTGGTCTATATAAAGATACATTTCAAGTGGCTCCTGGGGAAATAGTTTCGTTTAAAAAGGATGGTGCTATTAATAAAACCAGATATTGGGAACTTCCTACTTCCGTAGAATACTCCATTTCAAATAGAGATGAAGCGGAACGCTATGTGGAAGAAACTCTTTCTAAGTCGGTTCAGGGCCAATTGCTTTCCGACGTGCCTTTGGGAGCGTTTTTATCTGGGGGTGTCGATTCTAGTTTGGTTACTTCTTTTATGAAAGAATTTGAGAGTAAACCGAAAGTGTTTACGATTGGCTCTGACAGTAAGAAACATGACGAGTCAGAAAGGGCAAGACACTTTGCCGAAGCTTTGGATGTAAAGCAGGAAATATGGCAATTATCGGCCCAGGAAGTTTTAGGGTTTTGGGATGTGGCCATGGATGCCTTGCATGAACCTTTCGCAGATTTCAGTATTTTGCCTACTTATTTGGTTTCTAAACTCGCGAAAAAGGAGGTAGGAGTCGCACTGAGCGGAGATGGAGGAGATGAATTGTTTTTTGGGTATGAAAGATTTTGGAGTGTGGGGAAAAATATTGCTTTTCAACACTACCCGAGTGTTTTGAGGAAAGCTATTTATGGTTTTGATAAATATACTACAGGTAATAGGAAAGTGAATAGTGTGTTGTTATCACCCACCCAACGAATGGCACAGCAGGGATTACATTCCCGCTTTAGAAGGAATTGGTTGAATGAAATTGCGCCACATCTGTCAGACACTTCTTTACCTGGAAACTACGACGTTTATACCTATGAAAACACAAAAGATATCCGTCAGTTATTATACAATATGCGCTATGCAGAATTCTATGGTATGATGCAAAAAACTCTGCGAAAAGTCGATTTGGCCAGTATGCAGAACAGCCTGGAGGTGAGAGTGCCGTTTCTGGATAAAAACATGATTGAGGCTGCTTTAAAAATAGACCCTCTATTAAGCTATGGGGGCGGAAGACAAAAGCAACTTTTGAAGGATTTATTGTCCAAGCGAATTCCTACAGTTAAAGAAGAATCACAGAAAAAAGGCTTTTCAATTCCATTATCAGGTTGGTTACGGGAGGATTTGAAAGAAACAGTAAGCGAACGTTTATTAGATTTTGATTTGTCTGATTTCGGGTTTGAAAAAGAGGCTGTTGAGAAAATGCTGAATCATCATTTTGAAAAGAAAGGAGATTTTAAATGGCCTATATTTACGCTTTATGCCCTTACACGATTTAGATGAAGAAGATAAGAGTCTTATTTACAATTCCCAACTTTGATACTGCCGGTAGCGGAAGAGCGCTTTTGAACATTGCTCTGGCTTTGGACAAAAGCCGTTTTGAGCCGCATATTCTTTGTAGGCACGATCGAGGGACATTTTTCAGGGTTGTAAAGGATTCAGGAATTCCTGTACATGTTTTTGAATATATTCCGAACGAGCGGCCCATTTTACACATCCTTAGTAACTGTTATAAGGTTTCAAGAAAGTTAAAGAAAATCAACCCAGACATTGTGCATAGTTTTCATTATTCTGCCAGTTATAGCGAAGCGTTGGCAGCGAGAATGGCCGGAGCAAAATGGGTGTTTACTAAAAAGAATATGAGTTGGGGTGGCGGATCGAAAAATGCTTGGAAGTTGCGGTCATTTTTGGCAAACAAAATTGCAGTGCAAAACACTGATATGCAAAAGGAGTTTTACCCAAGGTCAAAAAAAACAGTTCTTATTCCTCGAGGCGTGGTGTTGGATAAATTCAAAGCGTCTGATCCACTTCCACAAATAAGAATACAAATGCAGACAAAAGAAAATGAACGCATCCTGATCTGCGTGGCCAATTTTGTT
>JACDJA010000518.1_pt1 | contig 43320 bp, 33 predicted proteins | sample 7449241 | NCBI WGS metagenome assembly JACDJA01 (sample SAMN14253289, study PRJNA609438) | sludge metagenome | isolation source: initial anaerobic sludge | collected 2018-12-20 | reverse complement strand
GCCACGTCGTCCATGCCGGCAGCGCCGTCGGCGAACACGATCAGGCGGCCACCACGGGCGCGCACTTCCTGCAGGTTGGATTTCAGCTTGTCCAGCAGCGGCCCGTTCGGCGCCACCGCCACCACCGGCATGTCTTCGTCGGCGCAAAGAACAGGGTCAGGTTCAGTTACTGATCATGGGAAAGTGAACCGCCCCCGCTCATGCTCACCGCTTCCCCTGCTCCACCAGCGTCAACGCGACCTTGTCGCGCAGATACACTGGCAACGCCAGCTCGGGGGCCTGGGTGCGGCCGGCCCTGAATTCGCGCATCGCCAGCTCGGCGACATGGGCGGCCTGCGGATAGCGCTGGCCATCGGCCGAGTGCAGGGTGCCGGTCAGGCGCTGGCTGATCACCGGTGCATAGGCGGCCCAGCCGCTGCCCACGACCTGCCAGGCGCCGGCCTCGGGCAATTGCAGGGCGTCAGCGGTGGTGATGCGCTCCTCGTCCAGCGCGATCAGGCCGCCGTGACCGTCACGGCGATAGCTGGCAGCGTAGATCTCGCCCATGCGCGCATCGATCACGGCGAGGATCGCGGTGCCCTCTTCCTCGGGAGCCTCCAGCGCCAGCGCGGCCAGCGAGGAAATGGTGATCACCGGCAGATCCAGCGCCAGCGCCATGCCCTGGGCCAGCGACACGGCCAGACGCACGCCGGTGAATGCGCCGGGGCCGCGGCCCACCGCGATCGCATCCAGGGCCAGCCGGCCGATCCCGGCTTCGGCCAGCAACTCATCGGCCATCGGCAGCACCAGTTCGGTGTGGCGACGCGGTGCGATTTCACTGCGGGCGATCAGCTCTTCGCCGTGGATCAGGGCGACGGAGCAGGCTTCGGTGGCGGTTTCGATGGCGAGCAGGTTCATGACCGCTCCATGATAGCGGCTGGCGCCGGCGGTGGTTCCGCGGACGTGGGCGCGTAGGCGTACCAGTCGATGCGCCGGGTCAGATACATCATCAACGCCACCGTCGCCAGCAGCATCAGCGCGCCGATCAGCAAGGCGTCTCGAACAGAAAGAACGCCACGAAGGTCATCGCAATGAACAGCAGGCCGTATTTGCCGGCACGTACGTTGCGTTGGTACACGTCAACCGGCTGGTACAGCTGTACGCCGAAGGTCGAGTCGTCGAGCACGGCCCGCATGTCGTCTGCGTCGGTCCAATGCTGGCCGTAGCGACGGTTGAGGTGACCGTCTGTGTCCACTTGTCCATGTCATCGCACTCCCCGGAATGGAGTGTCGATCAGAGCAGTTCCGGCGGCGCGAACGCGGCGGGAAGCCGACCTTCAGCTGGCCACGAAATGGCATCCCGATGACCGCAAGGCTCGATCGCAAAGGACAAGCACTCAGCGCCGCAGAGGCGGACACACATACCGCAAACCGAACACTGCCCGACCCGGCAGGCATCACCCACCGACGTTCCCTGGATCACGCCGGCGCCACCGATGCATCTTCGAAAAATGCCCGCACATCCGCCAACTCGCGGGTGCGCGGCATGGGCGGGATGCTGGCCAGAAACAGCTTGCCGTAACCCTTGCTGGTCAGGCGCGGGTCGCACAGCACCAGCACGCCACGGTCATGCACGCTGCGGATCAGGCGGCCGGCGCCCTGCTTCAGCGCGATCACCGCGCTAGGTACCTGCCAGCCCATGAACGGGTTGATGCCTGCTACCTGCAACGCGGCGAGGCGAGCCGTCAGTACCGGATCATCCGGGGCGGCGAAGGGCAGTTTGTCGATCACCACCACGCTGAGCGCTTCGCCGACTACGTCGACGCCTTCCCAGAAACTGGCCGCGCCCAGCAGCACGCCCTGGCCGCTGGCCCGGAAGTCCTCCAGCAAGCGTGGCCGTGGCGCCGTACCTTGCACGAACAGCGGCCACGGCACCTTGTCCTGCAGCAGCTCCGCCGCCCGGCGCAACGCGCGATGTGAGGTGAACAACAAGAATGCACGGCCGTTGGAAGCCTGCAGTACGGGTAATACGGCCTCGATGACCTGCCCGGTATAGTCGCGCGCGTTCGGATCGGGCAAGCCCTCGGGCAGATAGCACAAGCCCTGGTGGGTGTAGTCGAATGGACTTTCCAGGCTCAACGTACGTGGTTCATCCAGCCCGAGTTGGCGCGCAAAGTGATCGAAATTGCCGGCTACGGACAAGGTGGCCGACGTGTGGATCCACGCCGCCTGCGTACGCTCGCGCAAGCCCCGCATGGGCGCGGCCAGATCCAGCGGCGTGACGTACAGCGCGAAGCCCCGGGGGAGGGTCTCATACCAGCGTACGTCTTGGTCACCATGGGATTCGACGATGCGATCCAGCCGTTCGCCGAACAGTTCGGCGCGCTCGTGCAGGTTGGCGAAGCCGCGCGAGCGTTCGGCCTGCGAGGCCAGCAGTTCGGCCAGCGCAGCCAGCCGTTCGCCGAGGTCGCGCAGCGAAGAACGCACCGGCGCGCGATCATCCAAGAGCGCGAACGCACCGCGCGACGGCAGCGGATCCATCGCCAGGCGCAGTTTTCGCAAGGCATCCTGCAGCGCTTCGACCGGCTCCAGCAGCAGGCCGATCGCGCCGGTGACGCCGCTGCATTCGGCCAGCACATCCTGCGCCATGTCGGTGAGCTGGCGCGCGCTGAGGCTTTGCGAGAAGAACTGGCCGGCCAGTTCGGGAATCTGGTGCGCCTCGTCCAGGATGAAGGCGGCCGCGCCGGGCAGGATCTCGCCGAAGCCCTCCTGCTTCAAGGCCAGGTCGGCGAACAGCAGGTGGTGGTTGACCACCACCACGTCCGCCTCCATCGCCTCGCGACGGGCCTTGAACACGTAGCAATCGTCGTAGAACGGGCACTCCACACCCAGGCAGTTTTCCGCCGTGGAGGTGACCCGTGGCCACAATGGGGAATCCTCCGGCACCTCGGCCAGCTCCATGCGGTCGCCCCGGCGGGTGCGTGCCGACCAGGCACGGATCTTCGCCAATTGTGTCGCCTGCACGGGACTCAGGCTGGCGCTGTCGCGTACGGTCTGCTCAAGCCGGTACAGGCACAGGTAGTTCGCGCGCCCCTTCAGCAGCGCCGTCTTCGGCCGCACGCCGAGCACCGAGCACACCTTGGGCAGGTCGCGGAAATACAGCTGATCCTGCAGCGCCTTGGTGCCGGTGGAGATGATCACCCGTTCACCCGACAGCAGTGCGGGTACCAGGTAGGCGTAGGTCTTGCCGGTGCCGGTGCCCGCCTCGGCGACCAGCGTGTCGCGCCCGGCAATGGCCTGCTGCACCGCGCGCGCCATTGCCTGCTGCGCCTGTCGCGGCGCGAAATTGGGCAGCTCGCGGGCGAACGGACCCTCGGCACCGAGCAAGGCACCGACGTCGTCGGACTCGGCGTCATCGAGGGTGGTCATCCGCCAAGTATGGCGGAGCGGGGGCGCGCGGCAAAACGCCGAAGGAACCTTCGTCGGCATGATCGCATCCACTGGCTGCGATACGCACGCCAAACTGGGGAGAACCGATGTGAGACTGTCTGCACCTGAAACCGCGCCCTTGCTTGATCTGGTCGACATCCGAGGTGCTGCGCTTTGCCGGACACCGGCCGCGCCCGTTCCCGCTGGCCGCCGACCCGACTTCGCGGGCGCATGAGGCCTACGGCATCGAACGCTCGTGGTGGCGCAAATGGAAAGCGATCCTGATACGGGTGCCGACCTTGCTCAAGGGCCTGCGCCTGGTGGGCCTGGCCGGACTCCACACCGGCAACCTGATGCCGGCCGATTTCCTGATCGACGGGAGCGGCCGGATCATCGACGCGTATTACGGTCGCGATGCCGGCGACCGCATCCCGCTGGAACGCGTCGAGCGACGCCTTGCCCACGCCCACATCCGCGCCACGTCACGACCACTGGCTACTGCGCCAACCATCGTTCATGATGGCGTCACCGCCATTGGGGGAGACGCATCATGACGACCGAGCTGAGCATGCTGGCGTGGAGCGCCGTGCTGGGACTGGTACATATCGCCCTGGCCTCGACCTTTTCGCTGCGTAAACGTGGACTAACCTGGGCGGTCAGTTCGCGCGACGAGAGCCGGCCGCCGCTGAGCGGCATCGGCGGCCGGCTGGATCGCGCCCGCGCCAACTTTCTCGAAACTTTCCCGTTGTTCGCCGCCGCGGTGCTGGTGGCGCACGTCTTGCAAATCCACAGCAGCCTGACGGTACTCGGTGCCGAACTCTATTTCTGGGGCCGGCTGGCTTATATACCGGCCTATGCCGTGGGCATACCCTGGTTGCGCTCGCTGATATGGGGGGTTGCCGTGGCGGGCATCGTGCTCGTGCTGGTCGGGCTGTACTGAGGCCGGAGAACCCGAGCTCACGGATCGGCAGGTTAGTGTCGAGCGAAAACGAGAGCGCCGGATCGCGGGCGGACGCCGGACGGCCCGGCACCCGGGGCCATCCGGCGTGCGCAGTCTGTACCGCTGCCCGTTGCGAGAGGGGTCGGTTTGCCGCCGCTGCGCCCGGACGCGTTCCCCCCGGTGCACCGAGCCGGCTCCACGCTTCAATAGCGGGGAATGTCCGGCTTGTGGCACTGCGTCACCCATTTCCTCGCGACGTCGGCGCCGGCCTGGTCCCCCGCCTGCAACCGTACCTCCACGACGGTCTGCCAGTTGCGCGCGCACAGCGGGCCGAGCCTGGGCCCGAGCGACCATGATTTGCGGGCCAGTCGTTCCGCGTCCGCAAAGTCCCCCAGGCGCACCGCGATCTCGGCGCGATCCTGCAGCAGGTCGGGTGCGTCGGGAGTGATCCGGAGCACGCGGTCCAGTTCGGCGGCAGCGCTGGCATAGTTGCCGGCCTGCTCGTCCCGCTGCGCGGCATTCACCAGCACGGCGACTGCCGGATCGCGCAGCGGCTTGACTTCGATGACGGAATCGTCATTTGTGCCGGCGGCGCGAATCGCGGCCACCAGGTCATGGTCCGGTGCCGCTGGCGGCGGCGCCGGCTTGTGCGGGAACGGGTTGCAGCCGGCAACCGAGAGGACCAGCCCCGGCAAGAACAACGCCACAACACGCTTGAACGGGAATCGCATCGTCAATCTCGCATCGGCGTGCCGGTGGACCGGGCCGCGACCGGGCTGCCTGCCGGTACCGAAGAATCACCGCCACCAAACAGGTCCTGCCAGAAACAGCCATCGGTTTCCGGCGGCAGGCTGCCCACCACCACCGGCACCTGCTGCGCGCCCTGGCACTGCGGCTCGGTGCGCCTGCCGTCCGCGGGGTTGACCCAGGCCATCTCCAGCCCGGGGCCGGGCGCGGCGGACAACGGCCGGGTCGGCAGCTTGGCGAACAGCTCGCGCCAGGCGCGCAGGCCGCCGCTGGCGCCGAACAGGGTGGTCGGCTTGTTGTCGTCGCGGCCCATCCAGAACACCGCCAGATGCTCGCCGGTGAAGCCGGCAAACCAGCTGTCACGCATGTCGTTGCTGGTGCCGGTCTTGCCCGCCGCGTGCAGCCAGGCCAGGCTGGAATTGCCAATCGCGCTGGCGGTGCCGTATTCGGCCACCTGCTGCATTGCCCAGGTGGTCAGCCGCACGGCCTCCTGGTATTCACCGCGGCCGGGTTGCACCTGGTAGCGCTTGATCGTGCGGCCATGGCCGTCGAGCACGCCACGTACCGCCAGCAACGGCAGTGCATGCCCATCGGCGGCGAGATACTGATACAGCTGGGCGGCCTGGATCGGCGCCAGGTCGAGCGCACCGATCAGCAGCGAGGGGCCTGGATTGTTGATCTCGCCGATGCCGAAGGATTTCAGAAAGGCCTGGATTCGCGGCAGACCCACCTGCATGCCCAGATGGATCGTCGCCAGGTTCCACGAATGCGCCAGCGCATCGACCATGATCAGCGGGTCGTGGCTCTGGTGGTCGTCGTTCTGCGGCGTCCACACCGTGCCATTGGGCTGGCGCATGCTGATCGGGCTGTCGTCCATCAGGCTGGCCAGGTTCCAGCGCTGCGGCTGGGCCAGGGCCACCAGGTAGACGAACGGCTTGATGGTCGAGCCGATCGGCCGGCGGATATCCAGCGCCCGGTTGAAACCCGGTTCGCCCGGCGTGCGGCTGCCGACCACGGCCCGCACGCTGCCGGTCTGCGCATCGGTGACCACCGCTGCCGCCTGCACGCCCTCACCGCGCTTGCCTAGGCCCTTCAAGGTGCTGGTGATCGCCTGCTCGGTGTAGAGTTGCGCCGCCGGATCTAGCGTGGTGAAAATCGACAGGTTGCCTTCGCGTAGCGCCTTCTCGTCGAAGTCGGCGGTGATCTGCTTGCGCACCAGGTCCATGAACGCGGGGAAGCGATTGTGCGGCAGTTGGCCGTTCTTGATGACGCCCAGCGACGCGGCCTGCGCGGCATTGAGCTGCGCGGCGCTGAGCAAGCCGGTATCGAAGAACTCCTGCAGCACCAGGTTGCGACGCGCCAGCGCGCGCTTCGGCGCGCGACGCGGATCGTAGTAACTCGGCCCCTTCACCAGACCCACCAGCAACGCGATCTCCTGCGGCCTGAGCTCCTGCAACCGGCGCCCGAAATAGAATTCCGAGGCGGCGCCGAAGCCGTGCACCGCCTGGTTACCCTGCTGGCCGAGGAAGACGTCGTTGACGTAGGCCTCCAGGATGCGTCCCTTGCTGTAGTGCGCTTCCAGCAACAGCGACATCAGCGCCTCGTTGATCTTGCGCGTGAACGTCTGGTCGCGGCTGAGGAACAGGTTGCGCACCAGTTGCTGGGTCAGCGTCGAGCCGCCCTGTACGGTATGGCCGGCGCGCAGGTTGGCCAGTGCCGCTCGCGCGATCGCGCTGAAGTCGATGCCGATATTGTGCTTGAAGTTGCGATCCTCGACCGCCTGCAACCCTTTCACCAGCATTGGCGGCACGTCGGCCAGCCGCACGAACCGGCGCTCCTCCTGACTGGCGCCATACAGCGTGGCGATGCGCGCCGGATCCAGGTGGGCCAGCGTGATCGGCTTGCCGCTGGCGGCATCGCGCACCGATTCCACCGTGCCGTGGCCCAGGCTGACCAGGATCCGCTTCGGCAATTCGCCGCCATCTGCGTCGGCATAACCGCGCGAGGAAATCGTGTAGCGCGTACCACTCTTCATCCAGCTTCCGGGAACCTCGCCACGGCCGTCATGACTGTAGCCGGCGAAGGTCAACTCCAACTCCAGCGCGGCCGGAGACATCGGCTCGCCCGCCTGCAACGGCAGCGCCCGCGCGTACACCCGCGTAGGCACGGCAAACACCAGGTCGCTGAAACGATCCTGCACGTGCTTGTTGAGCACCAGGACGTACGGCACGACGAAGCCGAACAGCAGGCCAAGGCCAATCCAGAAGGGGATGCGCAGCCACGGCCAGTTGCGACGGACGATGGAACGGGTACGGGTCAGTAAGGCCAATGCGGGGAAATCCTGGAATCACGTGTTTCGATCATAGGGCCTGCCTCCCGGCGCGCCCATGAACGCAGCGGCCGGTTTGCAGGCAAAATGCAGGCAAGGCGCGGCGACCCCTCATGCGGTCGGCCCAGGCGCCACCCACATCGTGCCTTCAGGCCGGAACGGTCTCGGCTGGACATGCAGCAGGCGTTGCAGTTCATCGTTGTCGGCCACCAGGTCACTGTCCAGCCTGCTCAGCGGCCCACGCAACGGCGACCAGACGCGCTGAGCCAGGCGCAACAGCCAGGCGGGCAGCGGTACCGCTACGGTCGCTCGCGGCAAGCTGCGGCGCACCCGCGCAAACATCTCCGGATAGAGCAGCCGCTCGCCACCGCCGATCGACAAAATCCGCCCGGCCGCCGCGGGGCATTCCAACGCGGCCAGCACCGCCTGCGCGATGTCGTCGGCATGCACCGGCTGGCGCAAACCGCGACCGGCGGGCATCGGAAACAGCCGGGTACGCAGCGCGCGTCGGGCGACCGGCGTGAGGCTTCTGTCCAGCCCGGCGCCATACACCAGCGTAGGTCGCAGCACGGTCCAGGCGTAGCCATGACGCGCGCAGGCGGCGGCCAGCGCGACCTCGCCGGCGCGCAACCGACGCGATATCTCGCGCTCGGCCGCCACCACCGAGTCACGCTTGGTTTCCGCGCTCATCGAACTGGTGGCAACCACTCGTGGCGCCCCGACCGGCGGCGCCTGCGCCAGCCAGTCGGCCAACGCCTGCAATGGGCCGAAGCTGATGATCGCCGACAACGACGGCAGCGACGGCATGGCCCCCGGCAGGCTGCCGCGCAGCCACTTCACGCCATCTTGCGCCGGTTGCGGAGCCCGGCTCAATGCCACGACCGGTTCGCCACCGGCACGCAGCCGCGGCAGCAGGAAATAGCCGATCTGGCTGCTGCCGCCGATCACCAGCACGGTCATGTGCGGCTCACTGCCCGCCCTGCAGGCGGGCGCTCAGGTCGAGCAAACGTGGCTGGTCGGGTGCGAGCTTGCGCGCACGCGCCAGCGACTGGCTGGCGCCAACGCGATCGCCGCTGCCGAGCTGCTGCTCGGCGCGATCGAGCCAGGCATTGACCAACTGATTGCGCAGCGCGACTTGCGCCGGATCGCCCGGGGCCAGCTCGGCCAGGTTGGCCAGCATGTCTCCAGCTTGCCTCAACTCGCCGGCCGCAAGCGCCTGCGTGAACAGTTGCTCGACCTGGTCGGGCAAGCCCTGCAATCCTTTGCGCGCAGCGGCATCGTTGCCATCGATCGCCAGCGCGCTGCGATACAGGTCGTAGGCGCTGTCGCCGGGCGGCATCATGATGTGGCCGTTGCGGGTCGCCTGCTGCGCACGCCGCACGAGCTGCGCCACCGCAGCATTCTGCTGCGGCGACAGCACGGCGGTGACGACATCACCAGGCGTACCGCCAGCCACCGCGGCGGTATGGGGCGACCCGAATGCCCGGCCCTGCAACCGGGCACGCGCTGCCGCCAGGTCGGCCGACTTCGGCGCCAGTCGTGCCGCCTCGTCAAGCAGTTCGCCGGCCTGGTCGCTATCGCCGGCGTCGATCGCCGCATTCGCCTGCACGGTCAAGGCCTGCGCCACATCCCCCAGGCCGGCTTTCGCTTCGCTGTTGTCGGGATCCAGCGCCAGGGCGGCCTTGAAATGAGCCAGCGCGGTATCGTCGCCGCGGCCGGCAATCCGGCCGGCGCGCAAGGCCTCGCGCCCCTGCTCGAGCATGGCTTTCAGCGCACTGCCCCGCTGTTGGCGCAACTGCGCCTGCAGCGCGCGCAGCGCCGGCAACGAACCATTGTTTGGCTGCAGCGCCGCGAGCTGCTCGATGCTGGCGTCGGCCTTGGCCAGGTCGCCCGACTCCAGCGCATCGTGGGCGCGCGCGGCGAGCGCATTGCCTACCCGGTCCAGTCCATGTACGGCCACCGCATTGCCAGGGTCGGTCTGGAGCACCCGCTGGTACAGCATGCCGGCTCCCTGCGGGCCATCGAGCTCGCCTGTCGCCAGCGCCCGCTGTGCCTGGTCGATCAGGTCGGCGGTGTGCACCTTGGCTGCCTGTGCACGACGGATCAGGGCGTCGAGTCGATCGACGTCGTTGCCTCCACCGAGCAGTTCGCGTGCGACCGCGGCACGCTGTGCCGCCTCGTCCAGCTGGCCTGCCTGCAGCGCGGCGTCCGCCCGCGCCAGCTCCGCCTGGCCGACCTGGCGCAGGCCGTCGCGGGCGCGATCGTTGTCCGGCTCGCGCGCCACGACCTGCTGGAACAACTCGCGGGCACTGGTGCCGTCCTGGCCATCCAGATGGCCATCTTCCAGCGCCTGCTGCGCCTGCGCCAGCATGGTGTTGAGGTCGGTGCGCGGGAGCATGCCGCGCAACTGGTTCTGGTTGAGCCACAGCCCCCCGGCCACCACCACGAGCAACAGCAACACGGCAACCAGCCAGCCGTGATGCTTGCGCCGCGAGGACGCAGCAGGGGCGCGGGGCTGGCGCGGACGGCGCGGTTCCACGGTGATCTGCGGCAGACCATCCGACGCGTGTGCCTGCGGCTCGTCCACGCGACCGAGGTCACCCAGAGTGGGCTCGCTGCGAACGCGTGGCCTGTTGTCGTGCGGGTCCCGGCGAGAGCTCATGATCCGTGGTGCTGAAGGTATCCGGAGCAGCTTAACATCGTGCCGATGGGCGGCTTCGCCCCGTCGGCGCCTGCGTTCAGCATTCAGCCAACGCCGACGCGACGCGCATCGGTCACGTTTGGCAACGCCAGCAGCCTGCCGAGCAGGGTCGACAGTTGCTCGAAATCGCGCACGCGCAGGGTGTAGCGCATCTCCACCTCGCCGGTTTGCGGAAGCATCCGGCTGGCCGAGGCGATGATGTGGGTGCCGGCGTTGCTGATCTGGTTGGTGACGTCCTTCTGCAATTCCTTGCGGTCGTAGCCGCGCAGTTCGATGTCCACCTCGTATGCCTGGCTGGCGGCCCGGCCCCAGCTCACCTCGATCACCCGGTCCGGATCGCGTCGCTGCAGCCGCGCCAGGCTGCCGCAATCGGCGCGATGCACCGATACACCGCGACCCTTGGTAACGTAGCCGCGCACCTGGTCGCCGGGCAGCGGCTGGCAGCAGCGCGCCAGCGTGGTCAGCAAGTTGCCGACACCTTCGATGATCAGCGCACCCTGCTCCAGCGTGGTCGATCGCGCCTGGGCTGGTGCGGGTGCCGGTGCGGGCGGTTGCGCGGCCTCCTGCAGCACGCGGGCGATCTGGCCCGGGGTGACTTCGCCCAGCGCCAGGGCGATCAGCAGCTCCTCATGGGTCTGCAGGTGGAACTGCGCCGGCAAGCCGGCCACATCTGCCTGCGGCAGCGCCAGTCGTTTCAGTTCGCGCTCGAGTATGCTGCGGCCGGCAGCGAGGTTCGCGTCGTGCGCGATGCGGCGGAACCATGCGCGCACCTTGTCCTTGGCGCGTGCGGTGTGGAGGTAGCCATGGTGCGGCGACAGCCAGTCGCGGCTGGGCTCGGCGAGCTTGGTGGTGAGGATTTCCACCCGATCGCCGCTGCGCGGCTGGAATGTCAGCGGCACGATGCGGCCGTTGACCTTGGCGCCGCGGCAGCGATGGCCCACTTCGGTGTGGATCAGGTAGGCGAAGTCCAGCACGGTGGCGCCGCGTGCCAGATCAAACACCTCGCCCTTGGGAGTAAGCAGGTAGACCCGGTCCTCCAGCAGTTCCGTCTTCAGGTCCGCCGCCAGCGAGCTGTCGTCGCCGCCACGCGGCTCCAGCAACTTGCGCATCCAGGCGATCTTGGCCTCGAACTCGGCATCGCTGCCGCCGCCCTCCTTGTAGCGCCAATGCGCGGCCACGCCCAGCTCGTTGGCCCGATGCATGTCGTGGGTGCGGATCTGCACTTCCAGGGTCTTGCCGGCCGGGCCCACCACCGCCGTGTGCAGCGACTGGTAGCCGTTCGGCTTGGGCCTGGCGATGTAGTCGTCGAATTCGTTCGGCAGATGTGGCCAAAGCGCATGCACCACGCCGAGCGCGGCGTAGCAGTCGGTGATGCTGTCGACCAGCACGCGCACGGCGCGGATGTCGTACAGGTCGGAAAAGTCCAGCGACTTGCGCTGCATCTTCTTCCAGATCGAGTAGATGTGCTTGGGTCGGCCGGCCAGCTCGGCACGGATGCCGGCCGCATCGAGCGAGCGCTGCAATTCATCCAGCACCTCGCGGATGAAACTCTCGCGATCGCTGCGCCGTTCATCGAGCAGCACGGCGATGCGCCGATACACCTCCGGCTGCAGGAAGCGGAACGCCAGATCCTCCAGCTCCCACTTCAGCTGCCAGATGCCCAGTCGATTGGCCAATGGCGCGTGGATGTCGCGGGTCAGCCGGGCCAGCGCTGCGGCCTGCTCCGGCGGCAACGCCGCGGCGGCGCGCATCTTCGCCAGTTGCCGGGCCAGCAGCACAAACACCACGCGCAAATCGCGCACGATCGCCAGCAACAGCCGGCGCAGGCCTTCGGCCGCACTCGCAGGTGCGCGCTGCGCGTGCAGCGCCCAGACCTGTTCGGCGGCCTGCTGGCCGGCAACCAGGCGCTGCAGTTCTACCGGCATTGCAGGACCGCGCGTCGCCCACAACGCCGGATCGACACGCGCCAGCTCGAACCACAAGGCGGCCGCCTGGGTCTGCGCGTCGCAGCCCAGCATGCCCAGCAAGTCGAGCGTGTCGCGGCATTCAGCCTCGTTGACCTGGTGCGCCAGGCATGTCTCCAATGCCTCGGCCAGCACCAACGGCAGGGGCCCGGAGCACGCACGCCAGTGCGCCAGGCTACCGGCTTTCGCAGCGGCGGATCGAACCATCAATGGACCTTCCTCGCTCTGATCGACGCATCTGGTTGTTGCCACGACGGACACTGCGGGGCATGCTTGGCCGACATATCACACGCCGCCCGCAACGCGATCGAACCCGTTCGTCTGTGCGCGGCTTGCCGCGTTATGGACCCGACCCATGAAAGCATACTCATTCCTCCTGCTGCCAATCCTGCTTCTGTCGCCATTCGGCGTTGCGCCGCTGCACGCCCAGCAAGCCGTCGAGTTGCAGCAACAGATGGGAAATGCCGAATTCAGCCGGGCCGGACTCGACAAATTGAGCCCGGCCGAGCTGCAGCACCTGCAGCAGTGGCTGGCGCGGCATGCCTCCGAGCTGGCCGTCAGCGTGCCCGCCTCGGCCGAGACGTCGGCGACGGCGGCCGCCTCCAAGTCGCCGGGCCCGTTTGCCCACGACGCCAGGGCTCCCAAGGTGAAACGCAATGACACCATCACCAGCCGTATCGCCGGCCAGTTCAACGGCTGGCGCCCCGGCACCACGTTGACGTTGCAGAACGGCCAGAAATGGCGGGTGAGGGACGACAGCACGCTGGTCGTCCGCGAGCCACTGGCCAGCCCCGAAGTCTCCGTGAAACCAGGCTTCCTGGGCAGCTGGCTGCTCAAGGTGCATGGCTACAACACCAGCGCCCGGGTCGAGCCGGCCAACTGAGCGCACCCGATCCCGCGGCGACGGCCCCGGACGCGCCGGTGCTCAGCCCAACGCGGCCAGTGCCTTCGCCAACCGCTTGGCCGACACCGGCTCGGGGGTTTTCAGCTCCTGCGCAAACAGCGACACGCGCCATTCCTCGATCAGCCAGCGCAACTCGGCCAGTGCGCCGGGGTCGGCTCCGGCCGCGCGCTGCCGCAGCCAGGCACGCCAATACGGCAGCACCTGCAGCATCCGCTGCTGGTCCTTCGCCGGATCCTGGCGCAGCCGCTCGCCGCGCAAACGCATGGCCCTCAGATAGCGCGGATAGTGGGCCAGCCGTGACGGCGACAGCTCGCGCAGAAAGCCGGGCGCAAGCAACGCATCGAGCTGTTCGTGCAAGTCGTCGTAACTGGCACGGGCAAAGCCCAACAGGGGCGGCTCGAGCCACGGTTTGAGCTCTGCCTGGCCCGCGATGATCGGCTCGGCCAGCTTCAGCCGCTCGACGCCGGCCGCGAACAGCTCGTGCGCGCACCGTGTGCGCAGCGCCTCGAACGCCGCCGCGGTGCGCACGTCCAAGTCATGGCGCTCCAGCAGGGCCCGGAAACCGCCTTCGAGCAAGTCCTCGCGCAGGACATCCACGCTGCCCATCGGCGCGTGTTGCAGGGCCAGCGCATGGCCGATCGGCAGTCGCCGGCGTGCCTGCTTCGCCTCGCTGGCCAGGGCGTTGCGCAACAAACGCTCCACGCCCTGTCTGTGCGCCGCGAGCGCCTCGTCGCTGCGTTCGAACACGCGCAGCGCCACGGTGGCGCCCAGGTCGACCAGTGCCGGAAATGCCGTCAGGCCGCCGTCGGAGCGCACCTGGGCGGGGATCGCCTCGAAATCCCAGCTGACCACGTCCTCGCGGGTCAGTTCGACATCGGTCTTGCGCGAAAACGCCTCGCGCGCCTGACGTTCCCACTGACCGCGCAGTGCAGCCAGGTCACGCCCGCTGGCCAGGGTTGCGCCACGCTCGTCATGCAGGCGGTAGCGCATCCGCAAATGAGGTGGAAGTTCGCTGGCGCTGAATTCACCCGGATCGATATCGACCCCGGTGGCGCGTTCCAGGAACGCGGCCAGTGCTTTTTCCAGCGGCTCGTCGCGCGGCGACTCGGCCTCGACGAAGGCGCGGGCGAAATCCGGCGCCGGCACAAAGTTGCGACGCCGGGCCTTCGGCAGACCGCGGATCAGCTCGGCCACCTTGTCGGCGAGCAGGCCCGGCACCAGCCATTCGCAACGCGCCGCCGGCAGCGCATTGAGCATCGCCAGCGGCAGTTGCAAGGTCACGCCGTCCGCCTCGTCGCCGGGGACGAAGCGATATTCCAGCCTGTACCTTTGCGGAGGGATCTCCAGCATGGCGGGAAACGCCTTCGCGTCCAGACCCGCGCCACCGGCCATCACGTCGTCCAGCGACCAGCGCAACGCTGCCTGCTCGGCCGGCCGCGCCTTGCGATACCAGGCGTCGAGCGCGCGGCTGCTGGCGATCTCTTGAGGCAGTTTGCCTGCGAAGAAATCGACCAGATCGTCCTCGTGGCGGATCAGTCCTTCGCGACGCTGCTTGGCCTCGATGCCTAGCGCTTCTTCCAATACGCGCTGGTTGGCGCGTACGAAATCGGCCTTGCTCTGGATGTCACCGCGGACCAGTGCCTCGCGCAGGAAGATCGCGTGCGCCAGCGCCGGATCCTGCCGCTGAAACGTGACCGGCCGCTTCTCCACCAGCACCAGGCCAAACAGACTGACCTGCTCGTAGGCAACCACGCAGCCGCGCTTCTTCGACCAATGCGGGTCGCGGCAATGTGTGCGCAGCAGGTGCGCGGCCTGCTGCTCGACCCATGAGGGCTGCACCCGCGCGTTGGCCATGCCCCACACGCGTCCGCCCACGTCGAGGATCTGCGCCGAGAAGACCCATTTCGGCGGGGCCTTGGCCAGCGCCGAGCCGGGAAAGATCTGGAACTTGCGCTCGCGCGTGCCCTGGTAGACGCCTTTTTCGTCCCTGCGACCGACCTGGGTGGGAAGGCCCGCCAACAAGGAGCGATGGATCGCCTCAAAAAGACGCGAAGCGTCTTTTTCATCAATACCGCGCTCCTTGCGTTCGCCTCCTCTCCCCGGCGGGGGAGAGGGAGAAGATCGCCAGCCCAACTCCCCCACCACCACCAGCAACTGCCGATGCAACTCGCGCCATTCACGCATGCGCATGAAGCTGAGAAAGTGTCGTGAACACCAACTGCGCAACTTCGACTGGGTCAGTTCCCCGTGGGCCTCGTGGTAGGCGTGCCACAGCTTCAGCACGCCCACGAAATCGGACGTCGGATCGGCAAACACCGCATGCGCGGCATCGGCCTGCGCTCGCGCCTCGGACGGACGCTCGCGCGGGTCCTGGATGCCGAGGAAGGAAACGATGACGAGCAACTCGCGCAGCACCTTCAGCCGGTCGCCTTCGACCAGCATGCGCGCCAGTTGCACGTCGATCGGCAACCGCGCCAGCGCGTGTCCGATCGCGGTGAGCTTGCGCGCCTCGTCGATCGCCGAAATCTCGGTGAGCCGGCGGAAGCCGTCGGCGACCATGCGCGGATCGGGCGGGTCCAGGAACGGGAAATCGTCGACCTCGCCCAGCTTCAGCGCCAGCATGCGCAAGATGACGTTGGCCAGCGACGAGCGCAGCAGTTCGGGGTCGGTGAAGGCATCGCGGCCGGCAAAATCCGCTTCGTCGTACAACCGATAGCACACGCCCGGCCCCACGCGGCCGCAACGGCCCTTGCGCTGGTCGGCGGCGGCCTGCGAGATCGGCTCCACGTGCAACCGTTCGAGCTGGCTGCGCTGGCTGTAACGCTTCACCCGGGCGGTGCCGGTGTCGATCACGTAGCGGATGCGCGGCACGGTCAACGAGGTCTCGGCCACGTTGGTGGCGAGTACCACGCGGCGCTTCACGCCGGGCTTGAACACGCGGTCCTGATCCCCAGCCGAGAGCCGCGCATACAAAGGCATGATTTCGGTCTCGCGATATTGCCGGCGCGACAACAGCTGGTGCACATCGCGGATCTCGCGCTCGCCGGGCAGGAACACCAACACGTCGCCACGCGGGTCGTCGTGGCTGATCTCGTCGAGTACGGCCGCGATGTGTTCGGCGCTGCCCTGTTGCAGGTTGCGACGCTCTTGTAGGAGCGCACCCTGTGCGCGATGCTCTTGTTGTTGCTCTTGCGAGGCGGGCTGTGCCCGCCGTTCGCGCACAGGGTGCGCTCCTACAGTGTCGTTGACCGGCCGCCAGCGCAGCTCGACCGGATACGCCCGTCCTTCCACCTCGACCACCGGCGCACCGCCGAAGTGCTCGGCGAAACGCGCCGTGTCGATCGTCGCCGACGTCACGATGATCTTCAGCTCCGGTCGCTTGATGGCCAGCCGTTTGAGATAGCCGAGCAGGAAGTCGATGTTCAGACTGCGCTCGTGCGCCTCGTCGATGATCAAGGTGTCGTAAGCGCTGAGCCAGGGATCGCCCTGTGTTTCGGCCAGCAGGATGCCGTCGGTCATGAACTTGATCAGGCTGCGTTCCGAGACCTGGTCAGTGAAACGCACCTGGAAACCCACGACCTCACCGAGTGGCGTGCCCAGCTCCTCGGCCACGCGCCGCGCCATCGAACGTGCGGCCAACCGGCGTGGCTGGGTGCAACCGATCATGCCGGCCTCGCCGCGGCAGGCAGCCAGGCACAGCTTGGGCAATTGGGTGGTCTTGCCCGAACCGGTCTCGCCGGCAATCACCACCACCTGATGTTCGCGGATCAGCTTGACGATGTCGTCCGCGCGCGCGCTGATCGGCAACGCATCGTCGAGCCGAATGACCGGTTTGGCCGCGGCGCGTGCGCGGCGTTTGGCCGCGGAGCGCTCGATATCGGCGATGAGCGCCCCCATCTTCTTTTCGTCGGGTCGACGCGACAGCGTGCGCCAGCGTCCCAGCAAACGACCGAAATCGCGGCTGCTGACTGCATCCAGTTGTCGGCGCAGTTTGCGCAGGCCTGGATCGGCGGCGGCGATGGGCGTGGGCGTGTGATTGTCGTTCATCGGACTGCGCATGATAACGGCTGGCGCCAGCCGACCCGATAGTCACCGACTATCGACGGCATCCGAAGGATTCATTTCACACGCGCCCACCCGCCCGCTACCGTTGATCCATTGCATTCACCCACCCGGAAGGAGCAACACATGGCCATTTCGATCGGTATCGCCAGGAAGGACCGTGAAGCGGTCGCCAAGCATCTGTCCAAGCTGTTGGCGGACACTTATTCGTTGTATCTGAAGACCCACAGCTTCCACTGGAACGTGACCGGCCCGCAGTTCAACAGCCTGCACCTGATGTTCGAAACCCAGTACGTGGCGTTGTGGACTGCGGCCGATGAAATTGCCGAACGCATCCGCACGCTGGACGTGTTCGCCCCCGGCTCCTACAGCCAGTTCGCCAAGCTCAGCTCGATCAAGGAAGAGTCCGGCGTGCCGGAATGGAAGGAGATGGTGAGCCAGCTGGTCGAAGGCCACGAAATCGCCGCCGCGACCGCACGCGACACCATCAAATCAGCCAACGACGCGGGCGACGAAGGTACCGCCGACATGGTGACCGGGCGCCTGATGGATCACGAGAAGACTGCGTGGATGCTGCGTTCGCTGCTGCGGTAGGCTGCGGCGGTGCATTGATGGCCGGCGGGCGAAAGGGGCGAAAGGGGGTCAGAGTCACTTTTCGCCAGCGAAAAGTGACTCTGACCCCCGACGGGCCGCCACTGACCCCCGACGGGCCGCCAGCGCACTTCGACCGGATACGCGCGCCCTTCCACCTCGACCACCGGCGCGCCGCCGAAATGTTCGGCAAACCGTGCCGTGTCGATGGTCGCCGAGGTGACGATGATCTTCAGCTCCGGTCGTTTGGTGGCCAGCCGCTTGAGATAGCCCAGCAGGAAGTCGATGTTGAGGCTGCGCTCGTGCGCCTCGTCGATGATCAGGGTGTCATAGGCGCTCAGCCACGGGTCGCCCTGGGTTTCGGCCAGCAAAATGCCGTCGGTCATGAACTTGATCAGGCTGCGCTCGGAGACCTGATCACTGAAGCGCACCTGGAACCCCACGATCCCGCCCAGCGGCGTACCCAGTTCCTCGGCCACGCGCCGCGCCACCGAGCGGGCGGCCAGCCGGCGCGGCTGGGTGCAGCCGATCATCCCGGCCTCGCCGCGGCCGGCGGCAAGGCACAGCTTGGGCAGTTGGGTGGTCTTGCCCGAACCGGTCTCGCCGGCCACCACCACTACCTGATGCTCGCGGATCAGCTTGACGATGTCCTCGCCACGCGCGCTGATCGGCAGCGATTCGTCGAGCTGGATCGCCGGCTTGGCCGCAACACGGGCACGACGCCTGGCCGCGGAGCGCCCGATATCGGCGGCCAGCGCCGCCAGCTTCTTCTCGTCGGGTCGGCGCGACAGCGTGCGCCAGCGCCCGAGCAGGCGGGCGAAGTCGCGGCTGCATACCGCATCCAGTTGCCGGCGCAGTTGGCGCAGGCCTGGATCGGCGGCGACGACGGGCGTGGGCAAGTGGCTGTCGTTCATCGGGCTGCTGATGATAGCGGTTGGTGCCAAGTGCCAAGGGGTCAGAGTCGCTTCTCGCTCGCGGAAAGCGACTCTGACCCCGCGTTCCGCCGCATGAACCAGTTCGGCACGCCCAACACGGGCTCGCGTCGAACCACGACAAAGCCCAGCGTTTCGTAAAAGGCCACGTTGATCGCCAGGTCCGTCTCCAGCCAGGCGACTTCCCCGAGCGCATCGAGGCGTCCGCAACACCGCATCATCAGTTCGCGTGCCACGCCTTGCCGGCGCCACGCCGGCGACACCGCCAGCGGGCCGACATGCGCATGTGGCTGGCGCGGGTCGTGGCGCGCCCACGCCGAGAGCCAGCGATGAATGCGCCAGACACCCAGCGGCGAGTTGCCGGCAATGATCATGCCGGCCATGCGCAGGATTTCCCGTCGCGCGGGACGGCAGTGGCCCGGCCTCATCACACCCAGCACGCCGACCAGCTCACCGCGCACGCATGCGCCCAGCAGCGTGCCATTCGAATGCACATGACCCAGCAACTGGCCGAAGAATCGCTGCAGCCGTCGTTGACGGCGTTGCGGGTCGGCACCGAACGCCTTCACGTGCACTGGATTGTCACGCATGCTCTCGGCCAGCAGCGCCGCCGCCGCGCCCATCCCGCCAGGTGCCAGTGGCCTGATCGCGACGTGCGGGCCGGCGTCGGCCGACAGGCGCGATGCCGGCGGGGGGGCCATCAGAAGCGGTAGATCGCCGCCAGCCCGGTGCGCGTCGGCATGCGCTCGGCAGGCACCATGACCACCTCGCCGCCGGCGGCCAGCACGCGCTCGCCGAGGTCGTCGAGCAGGTCGTCCACTTCCGGATCGTCCAGCTCGCCCGGGGTGACGGCGCCGCTGGTCGGGTCCAGGCGCCCCGGTACCTGGCGCTCGGCCTCCAGCAGCAAGGTGTCGATACGGCCGGCGACGGCGGCCGTGGCTGCCGCAGCCAGGTCGTCGGTAGCCAGTTCGCGCGAGCGCGCCACGTGGAAGCGGTCGACCAGGCCGGCCAGGCGTTCCAGATAGTGCGGTTGCAGTTGTTCCCACACACGCTGGCGCAGCGCATCCAGCGTCAGGTCGTCCGGATGGACGTCGATGCTCTCCTCGAGCAGGTGCGGGTTGCGGCTGATCTCGCGGAACAGGTGATGGTGTTCCGGCATGGCGGCCAGCAACAAGGGCAGGCCGGTCAGCCGAGAGTGGTGTTCGAGCACGCTGCGGTCCACCGCGCGGAAGAAATGCTCGGTGTCGGCCCGGATCCCATCCTGCTTCACGTCGCTGGCGCCGTGGCGCCCCATGGTTTGCGGCTTGATCGGACCATAGGTACGTATGGCGGGCTCGCGTTCGAAGTCGCGATCCAGCGCATCAGCGAGGGTACGCGGCACTTCCGGTGCCAGCTCGATCTCGTCGAGACTGTCGCGGTTGCCCTCGAACAAGCGCGCCTCGTGCCGATTCAGGCCCAGGATCTGGTAGCGGTCGGCGGACTGCATGATGCGCAGCAACGGCTTGGTGTGAAAGCTGTCGGCGACCACGGCCAACTCGGCAACCGGTCGCTGCAGCCGGTAGACGCGGAAGAACTCCGGCGCCACCAGCACGGCCAGGCCGTCGAGCGTCTGGTTCCAGAACCCGTTGTCTTTCGCCAGCGCATGAAGTGGCGCCAGCAGCGATGCGACGTCACGTTTCGGGTACTTCTTCTCCAGGGATCGGGTCAATTGCTTGACCAGGTTGCCGAAGCGGATCAGATCCTGAACATTCTCCGGATGCTGGCGGTGGGTCGGCTGGTACAGTGACAGACACGGCCCCACGTGACGGGCCAGGATCACGTGTGGATAGTCGTTGGCAAGCAAGTCCATCGTCGGCAAACTCCTCAGTGGCGGTTTCCCCCCGTCACGCAGACATTCTGCCGATGGACGCCGATTTTCAAGCTTCCATTGGCCATTTACCTGCAACATTGGCGTAGTTTGCGCAATATGGCTACCGCCCCGTGGGTCGCGCCATGCCATCGATGCCCGCGTCGCCCGCAGACCAGGGGCCGCCGGAGTCCGGCCTGACCTCGCGCTGACCGGCCCCGGCGGGCTTTATTGAGCCCGATGCCCCGCATTGGTTAAGCTCCCCGGGCTCCACCGCCTGTTGCGCAGGCTCCCTGGGAATTTTCTTGAGCGCCGCCAGCACCAACCACAACAGTCGGCACCCCCTGCTCACCGCCCTGGTACTCGCGCTGATCGTGGCCGCGATGAACTTCGGGCTGTGGTGGTGGGGCAATTACCCGCATGGGCCGGACGACTGGCACGGCGAGATCGACGGCTTTGCTCTGTCGGCGTTCCAGCGCTACCAGAGCCCGCTGAAGGGCGATTTCCCCACCGACGAGCAGATCGACGGCGACCTCAGGCTGCTCCGTCGCTATACGTCGCGGGTGCGCACCTACTCGATGCTGCAGAATCCGCAACTGCCACGGCTGGCCGAGAAGTACGGGCTGAAGGTGATGGCCGGCGCCTGGATCGACCGGCGGCTGGACAACAACGAGAAGGAGATCGACACCCTGATCGCCCAGGCACGGCATTACCCGGGCACGATCCACCGGGCCATCGTTGGCAACGAGGTGTTGCTGCGCAACGACATCGGCCCCGATGACCTGATGGCCTACCTCGACCGCGTGCGTGCCGCCCTGCACCAGCCGGTGTCGACCGCCGAACCCTGGCATATCTGGGAGAAATATCCCGAGCTGGTGCAGCACGTGGACTTCATCACCGTGCACCTGTTCCCGTACTGGAACGGTATCGCCCGCAAGGACGCGATTGCCGATGCGCTGGCGCGCTACAACCACCTGAGGCAGTTGTATCCAGGCAAGCCGATCGTGGTCGGTGAAATCGGCTGGCCGTCCAATGGCGACCGTTTCCAGTACGCCACGCCGTCGGTGTCGAACGAGGCGATCTTCCTGCGCGACTGGTTCAACGTGGCCAAGCGCGACCACATCGACTACTACATCATGGAGGCGTTCGACCAGCCATGGAAGGAACAGCTGGCCGGTCGCACCGAAGCGTACTGGGGCATGTTCAATGCCGACCGCCAGCTGAAGTTCCCGTTTACCGGACCGGTAACCGAGGATACCGCCTGGCCGTGGAAGGCGCTGGCGGCCAGCCTGCTGGCGCTGTTGCCGATGATTTTGTTTGCGCACCGCTTCAGCCGCTTCACGCTGGTCGGGAGGTTCTTCTACTGTGCGCTGATCCAGCTCGCCTGCGGGCTGATCGTGTGGGCCGCCACGCTGCCGTTCAATTTCTATCTGAGCTGGATCGACTGGACCATGCTCACGCTGTTGTTCCCGGCACAGGTCGCGATCCTGGCGATTTTGCTGATCAACGGTTTCGAGTTCACCGAAGTGCTGTGGCGGCCGACGTGGATGCGCCATGCCGGGATGCTGCGGCCGGACCACCCGGACCGGCAGCCGTTCGTGTCGATCCACCTGGCCTGCTACAACGAGCCGCCGGAAATGGTCATGGTGACGCTCGATTCGCTGGCCGCGCTGGATTACCAGAATTACGAAGTGTTGGTGATCGACAACAACACCAAGGACCCGGCGGTATGGCAGCCGGTGCAGGAATACTGCGCGAAGCTTGGCAAGCGCTTCCGTTTCTTCCACCTGGCACCCTGGCCCGGCTACAAGGCCGGCGCACTGAATTTCGGCCTGAAGGAAACCGCGCCCGAGGCCGACGTGGTGGCGGTGATCGACGCCGACTATGTGGTGCGCCCCGACTGGCTGGCCACCCTCACCGGCCATTTCCACGACCCCAAGGTGGCCGTGGTGCAATGCCCGCAGGCGCACCGCGAGTTCGAGCACAACGCGTTCCGGCGCATGACCGCGTGGGAGTACGACGGCTTCTTCCGCATCGGCATGCATCACCGCAACGAACGCAACGCGATCATCCAGCATGGCACCATGACCATGGTGAGGCGCAGTGCGCTGGAGGGTACCGGCGGCTGGTCGGAGTGGACGATCTGCGAGGACGCCGAGCTGGGCCTGCGCCTGATGCATGCCGGCTACGACCTGATCTATGTCGACGAGTTGATGGGCAAGGGCCTGACCCCGGCCGACTTCAAGGCGTACAAGAGCCAGCGCTACCGCTGGGCCTTCGGCGCGATGCAGATCCTCAAGGGCCGCTGGAACTGGTTGGTCAGGCCCGGTCCGCTGTCGACCGGCCAGCGGTTCCACTTCCTCACCGGCTGGTTCAGCTGGTTCGCCGACGCGCTTCATCTGGTCTTCACCCTGATGGCGCTGTTCTGGACTGCCGGCATGGTCGCCTTCCCGCAGTACTTCAGCCTGCCGATGCAGTTGTTCCTGATCCCGGTGATCGGTTTCTTCTTCGCCAAGGCGATCTTCGGCATCGTGCTGTACCGCGCCCGCGTGCCGTGCAGTTGGCGCGACACGCTGATGGCCTCGCTGGCCAGCATGGGCCTGTCGCACGCGATCGCCCGCGGCATCCTGCACGGGCTGACGCGCAAGAAAACCTCGTTCGTGGTCACCGCCAAGAGCCGGCGCCTGGGCGGCAGCAGCATCGCCGCGTTCGCGCCGGTGCGCGAGGAGTTGCTGATGGCGGTGGCGCTGATGCTGTGCATCGTCGGCATGGCCCTGACGTTCGGCACGCGCTACATCGAAGGCACCTTGTGGATGTTCATCCTGGCCGCGCAGTCGATCCCGTATCTTTCGGCGGTTGTCGGCGCCTGGATCGCTCACCGCTCGGGCGACCAGGCCGGCTGAGGCTCCTGCGCGGCATGCGGGCGTGACCCGGACCAGTTCATGCGCAGTCGACTCCAGCTTCGTTAAGCTGATTGTTCCGCTGGACGCGCCAGCTCGCCAGCCAAGGAAGTGATCCGCGCATGCGCCGCTCTCTTCGACGCCTGAGCCTGTTGTTGCCGCTGCTGGCACTGGCATGGGCGGCGCATGCGGGCGTGACGCTGCAGGTGGACGGGATCGACGACCCATTGAAGGCGGCGGTGATCGACCGCGTTGCGTTGTCGCAATACGCCAGGCGCGAGGTCACGGCAGCGCAGGCGTCACGCCTGTATCAGCGCGCGCCGACCCAGGCCAGGTCGGCACTGCGCCCCTACGGCTACTACGACGCCAGCGTCAGTGGCGAGCTCAGGCAGGTCGGCAATGACTGGTTGGTGACCTTGCATGTAACACCCGGCGAACCGGTGAAGATCACCCAAGTCGAGCTGCAACTGGACCAGGCGGCGGCCGACATCGCCCCGATCCGGCAAGCGCAGCACGCGATCGAGCAACTGAAGGGCAAGACACTGAACGACGCTGCCTACGAGGCCGCACGCAACGCGTTGAGTGCCCAACTCACCGCCAACGGCTTTCTCGACGCGCGGCTGGTCACTCATCGGGTGGAAGTGCACCGGGGCGATCGCAGCGCGGTGATCAAGCTCGCCTGGGACGCCGGCCCGCGCTACCGCTACGGCAAGGTGGTCTTCGAAGGCTCGCCGTTCAACCCGGGTTTTCTCGACCGCTACGTGCCGTTCAAGTCCGGCGACTACTTTTCGCAAGATCAATTGTTGGTCTTGCAGCAGGCGCTGAACGGCGCCGACTACTTCGTGGTGGCCAACGTGTCGCCGGACCTGGACGAGGCCAGGCAGGGCATTGTCGATATCCATATCCAGCTGGTGCCGGCCAAACGGACGATCTACACCGGCGGACCGTTCATCGGTACCGATACCGGGTTGGGCGTGCGCGGCGGCGTCGAGCGGCGCTGGCTCAACCGGTACGGGCACAAGTGGAAAAACGAGCTGGTGGTGGCGCAGCGACTGAACACGCTGTCGACGCTGTACACCATTCCGCTGCCCGGACCCAACCAGCGCAGCTACAACTTCGGCGCCAAGTTCCGCGATTCGGACACCACCACCTCGCAATCGCGCACGCTGGAACTGGTCGGTAACGAAACGCGCCAGTGGCGTGGCTGGACCCGTACCATCGGCGTGCATGCGCTGGACGGCACCTTCACTGTCGGCAAACGTCGCAACGAGCCGGACGATACACCCGGGATCGAGCGCGGGCGCAGCACCGAAGTCTTCGCGGAGACCTCGCTGAGCCGCAAGCAGGTCGACGATCCGGGCTTCGCCCTGCGTGGCTGGTCGCTCATCCTGGCCGCGCGCAGCACGGTCGGCACCTTGCTGTCCGACGCCAGCTTCAGCGATCTCACCGCCGACGCGAAATGGATCCGCGCATTCGGCGCAAAGAAACGCAACCGGCTGATCCTGCGTGGCAGCGCCGGTACCACCTGGACCAACGATTTTTCCGCACTGCCGCCGCAGTTGCGCTTCTTTGCCGGCGGCGACCGCTCGATACGCGGATACGGCTACCAGTCGCTCGGCCCGCGCAACAGCTACGACCGCGTCATCGGTGGTGAACACCTGTTGGTTTTCAGCGCCGAGGTGGAACACTACTTCACCCGCAACTGGGGCATGGCCGCCTTCGTGGACACCGGCAATGCGTTCACCGGCACCGATTACCGACCGAAGACCGGAGCCGGCCTGGGTGCGCGCTGGAGATCGCCGGTGGGCATGATCCGGCTCGACCTGGGCACTCCGCTCCACGACTCGCGCAACCACGGCATCGAGTTGCATCTGGTGATCGGGCCGGACTTGTAGGTCGGGGTATCGGAAAAGGCCGCATGAACATGATCCGAAGACGAAGAGGAGCAAGCTGAAGGCATGAAGTGGATCAAGCGCACCGGCATCGCACTCGTCGTGCTGCTGCTCCTCATGGTGGCTGCGCTGTGGTGGCTGCTTGGCACCCAGGCCGGGATGCGGTTCGCACTGGCCCGGGCGCAAGCTGCCACCGATGGCGGGCTACAGGTGCAGCAGGCACACGGGCGCCTGGTGGGGCCGTTGCAGTTGGCCGGCGTGCGCTATGACGACGGCCACGGCCTGGTCGCGAGCGTCGCGAGATTGCAGCTCGACCTGCGCTTCTGGCCGTTGTTGGCCAAACGCGTTCATGTACTGGCGATCGAGGCCGACGGCGTCGAGGTGGCACTACCCGAGTCCACCGCAGAAGACACCGCGGGGACCGGCGGCTTTTCGTTGCAACCCCCGTTCGCGCTTGTCGTCGATCGCGCGCACGTCGGGACGGTGCAAGTGACACGCGCCGGTCAGACGCTGTTCGCCTCCGACCAGCTCGACCTGGCCGGCAGCTGGACCGGCCGGGGCATCGAACTGCGTCGCCTTGCGCTGCGGGCGCCGGATGGCCGCGCCGACCTGATCGGCCGACTGGCGATCGGCAAGAAGTATCAAGGCAAGGGCGCGATACGCTTCGCCTGGAAAATCGCTGACACCCTGTATGCCGGCCAACTCGACGCGCGCAGCGATGGCGAGCTGGCGCAGCTGAATCTCGAACTCACGGCACCGGCCGTGTTGCAGCTGCAAGTGGAGCTGACCCAGCGTGGCGACTACGCGTGGACCGGCAAGCTCGATGCACCGGCCTTCGATCCCGAACCGCTGATCGACGCCGGCCCGTTGAAGGCGCTGGCGGTTGCCGTGCAGGGCCACGGTGACCGTTACGGTGGCACGCTCGAGGGCCGGGTCGATCTCAACGACTACCGGTTGCTGCTGCAACCGTTGCAAGCACGGTTCGACCGCGACTACCGCATACTGACCGTGCAACAACTCAAGCTGGCGTCGCCGCAGATCGAGGGCAGCCTGCAGGCCAGCGGCACCGTGCAGTTGGCCGCCCGGCCGGTCAACGCCGTACTGGACATACACTGGAACGATCTGCTACTGCCGCCAGACCTGACCGGCCAGGTCCTGGCCAGCCACGGCAAACTGAAGGCCAGCGGCACCGTCGACAACTATCACGCCGAAGGCGGCATCGAGATCGGCCCGCCCGGCAAGCCGGCGCGACTCGCGTTGAACCTCGACGGTACCACTCGGCATATCGTCCTCAATACGCTGGATATGGAGCAGGCCAACGGCGGCCTGCAGGCGAGTGGCACGCTGACCTGGAAACCGGTGCTGGCGTGGAGGGCCGAAGCCAACGCGGACAAGTTCGATCCCGGCCAGTTGTTCGCCGGCTGGAACGGGGCGCTGTATTTCGACCTCGCCAGCCAGGGCAGCCTGCCCAAGGCCGGCCCCGATGCCACGCTGGAAATCCGTACGCTGGACGGCAAGCTGCGCGAACGCGCGGTCAACGGCAGCGGCCGGCTGCATCTGTCGACAGACGGGGTGGTCGACGGCACGCTCGATCTCGCCTCCGGTGGCAGTACAGTGAAACTGGTGGCGCGACCCGGTGCCAGCAACAACGCCGACCTGCAGCTGGCGACCAGCTCGCTGGGCGACTGGCTGCCAAACGCGGGCGGGCGTCTGGACGGCCATCTGCGAATCGGCGGCCTGGCGCCTAAGCTCAGCATCAACGGTCAACTACACGGACAATCGCTGAGCTGGCAACGGCAAAAGGCGGACACCCTGCAACTGATCGTGGGCATCCCCGACATCAGCCAGCTGGCCGGCAAGCTGGACCTTGAGGTCGGCAACGCCTACCTGCAGGGGCTGCTGTTTCAGCACATCGACGTGCTGGCCGAAGGCAGCCGGGCCGACCACCGCGTGACCGCCAACGCCCGCGGCAGCCAGATCTCCGGTGAACTGGATCTGCGCGGCGCGTTGAAGGGGTCGAACTGGAACGGCACGTTGTCCAGGCTCGACCTCGAACCCCAGGGCATGCCCGGCTGGCACCTGCAGCAAGCTGTCCGGCTCGGCTACGACGACGGCAGGATGAGCCTGTCCGAACTGTGCCTCACGGCCGGCGACCCGCTGTTGTGTGTCAGCGCGGAACGGGACCAGCCCGGCAACCTCGACGCCGGTTACCGCCTGCACGCGCTGCCGCTGGCCCTGCTGCTGAACGCAGCCGGCGACGCCGACCTGCCGCTTCGTGCCGACGGCAACCTCGAAGGCAACGGCACCATTCGCCGCAGCGCCGCCGGCGCGCTCAGTGGCAATGCATCGATCACCTCGGCGCGCGGCACGATCACCCACGCCGACGACGCGCACGAGCTGCTGCTGAGCTACGACCAACTGCGCCTGAACGCCGAATTCAGCCCTGGCAGCCAGCGGATCGAGCTGCACAGCGGACTCGACGATGGCGGCCGCATCGACGGCCAGGTCACCATCAGAGGTACGCAGAAGGCGCTGGACGGCCAGCTCGACTTGCAGCTCAAGAGCCTCGCCTTCGTCGAATTGCTCAGCCACGAAGTGGCCGGCGTCCAGGGTGGCATCGACGGCAGCTTCCGGTTCGGCGGCAGCCTCGGGCAGCCAACGATAACCGGCCAGGCCCGGGTACACGGGTTTGCGGCCGAGGTGCCCATGGTTGGGCTCGGGCTCAGCGAGGGCGAGCTCACGCTGCGCACCGCCGATGCGCGGGTATTCCAGGTGCACGGCAAAGTGCACTCGGGCAAGGGCAGCCTGACCGTGGATGGCAGCGCCGGCCTCGGTGCCGGCGCACGGACGGAGCTGACCATCAAGGGCAGCGAGTTCACCGCTGCCGACATCCCCGCCGCCAGCGTGGTGATCTCGCCGGACCTGACCGTACGGCATGATGCATCGGGCATCGACATCGGCGGTTCGGTCAGCATCGATCGCGCCAGGGTGAATGTCGACAAACTGCCCGGCGCCGGCACCCACGGGGCCTCACCCGACGTGGTGGTGGTGGACGAGGAGCAGCAACAAGCGGCCCGCAAGCTGCCCGTGAGCGCCTTGATCAAGGTGAATCTGGGCGAGCACACCCAGGTCGCCGGCATGGGCCTGGATGGTCGCGTCAGTGGCACGCTGACGGTGCGGGAGAGGCCGGGCAGAGCCACCACCGGGCAAGGCCAGATCGCGGTCGACGGCACCTATCGCGCCTACGGCCAGGACCTGAAGATCCAGCGCGGCCAGTTGCTGTTCGCCAGCACGCCGATCGGCAACCCGGGCCTGAACATCCGGGCGGTGCGCAGGCTCAACCCGAGCGCCACCATCGACGAGGGCCAGGAAGTGGGCCTGTTGGTCTCCGGTACGGCGCAGCGCCCGATTCTCACGGTGTTCTCCACCCCGGTGATGGAACAATCCGACGCGCTGTCGTACCTGATCACCGGCAAGCCCTTGTCCGAGGTCAAGGGCGGCGAGGGCAGCATGGTCAATGCCGCCGCCCAGGCACTGGGCTCGGCTGCAGGAGACCTGCTGGCCAAGCGGATCGGCTCCGAGATGGGCCTGGACGACATCGGCGTATCCAGCAGCGAGGCGCTCGGTGGCGGCTCCGCCTTCACCGTGGGCAAATACCTCTCGCCCAGGCTTTATCTCAGCTACGGCGTGGGCTTGTTCGAGCCTGGCGAAGTGGTCACCCTGCGCTATCGCCTGAGCAGGCGCTGGAACCTCGAGGCCCAGCAGGCCACCGAATTCAGCCGCGCCAGCCTGAACTACCGGCTGGAAAGATAGCCGCCGCGCTCGCTAGGCGGGTCCCGGCCCACTAGAATGCACGATTGCGGCATCTGTTGCCGCATGGATCCGGGAAGCCATGCGCCTCTACCTGCAAACCGTGCCCGGCACTACCGACGCACCCCGTTACGTCCAGATCACGCTGGAGCAGGACCTGCTCGGCGGCTGGACCCTGTACCGCGAATCCGGCACCCAGGGCGGCCGCGCCACGATGAAGCGCGAGCAGTTCCTGGAGCGCGACGATGCCGTCGCCGCCTTCGAGAAAACCCGCGACACGCAGCTCAAGCGCGGCTTCCGCGTGATGTTCACACAGGGCCAGGAAGGCCCGTTTGGCCGCTGATTCCCCTCCGCCTGACGATGACCATGCCTGCATTGAAGAACGACCGCTTTCTGCGCGCGCTGCGCCGCGAACCCACCGACACCACGCCGATCTGGGTGATGCGCCAGGCCGGCCGCTACCTGCCCGAATACCGCGCCACGCGCGAGCGCGCCGGTAGCTTCATGGGGCTGGCGCAAAACCCCGAGTACGCCTGCGAAGTCACCTTGCAACCGCTGCAGCGCTTCGAGCTGGACGCGGCGATTCTGTTTTCGGACATTCTCACCATCCCCGACGCGATGGGCCTGGGCCTCTCGTTTGCGCAAGGCGAAGGCCCGCAGTTCGCCCGCCCGGTGCGCACGGCGGGCGACATCGCGAACCTCGCCGTGCCGGACATGGACGGCGAACTGCGCTATGTGATGGATGCCGTACGCCTGATTCGCAAGGAGCTGCACGGCCGCGTGCCGCTGATCGGCTTCTCCGGCAGCCCGTGGACGCTGGCCTGCTACATGGTCGAGGGCCACGGCTCGCGCGACTTCGCCACGCTCAAGACGCTGTGCTGGGACCAGCCCAGACTCGCCCACCAGTTGCTGGACACGCTGGCGCAATCCGTGTCCGCCTACCTGGTCGCACAGGCCGCCGCCGGCGCGCAGGCGCTGATGATCTTCGACACCTGGGGTGGCCTGCTCGGCCCGGCCCCGTTCCGCGAGTTCTCGCTGCGCCCCATGGCGCAGATCGTCGCCGCGCTGAAAGCCGACCCGGCCTCGCGCGGGCTGCCGGTGATCCTGTTCTCCAAAGGCGCCGGCGCACATCTGGCCGCGCTGGCCGACACGGGCTGCGCCGCACTGAGTGTGGACTGGACCATCGACCTGGCCGACGCCCGCGCCGCCGTGGCCGGCCGCGTCGCGCTGCAGGGCAACCTCGACCCGGCCATCCTGCGCGCCAACCCCGAGGTGATCCGCCGGCAAGCACGCACGGTGATCGACAGCTACGGCAACCACCCTGGCCATGTGTTCAACCTCGGCCACGGCATCACGCCGGAGGTGGATCCCGAACACGTCAAGCTGCTGGTGGACGAAGTGCATGCCTACGGACGGACCCTGCGCGCCAGCTGACGGCGCACCGCGGCGCAGGCAACGCCCATCGTCCCGGCGCTGAAATCAAGGCGTATCGGCAAACGCATGGTCCAGCCAGTCGTGCATCAGCCGATAGCTGCGCGCCGCGGCGGCCGCATCATAACGGCAACCGGGCGAGTGCTCGTCCACTTCGGTGAAACAGTGCACCGCGTGGCCGATCACCACGAATTCCCAGGCGGCCGGGCTCATGCGCATCTCGTCCATGAACTTGCCGGCGTCAGGCATGGTGCCCTTGTCGTCGGCGCCATTGATCGTCAGCACGCGCGCCTCGATGTGTTTCGCCAAGGCCGGATCATCGGTGCCCAACCCGCCGTGGAACGACACCACCGCGGCGACGTCGGCGCCGCTGCGCGCCAGGTCCAGCACGGCCGAGCCACCAAAGCAAAAACCGATCGCAGCCAGTTTCGACGGGTCGAGCGGCGCGCTGCCCGCTTGCGCCTTCAGCTGTGCCAGCGCGGCACCGACCCGCTTGCGCATCAGTGCCCGGTCGCCGTACAGCGACTTCACCGCCGCCTGCGCCTGCGCGGCATTGCCCTGCACCGGGCGCACGTTCGCGCCGTACATGTCGGTGAGCAGGATCACGTAGTCCGCCCCGGCAATCTTCTCGGCCTTCGCGACCGCTGCCTCGTTGACGCCGTACCAATTCGGCACCATCACCAGGCCCGGACGCTTGGCCGTACTGGCATCGTCGTACACCAGGATGCTGTGGAAGCTCGTACCGTCCAGCGTCCATTCGACGGGGTGATGCACCATCTTCGCCTGGAGCGCGACACTCGAACCGGCGAGCAGCAGCAGACAGCAGAGTCGGGCAATATGCATGACGGCATCCTCCAGATGGTGAGGCAGGTCCACGACGTGCGTGGAGCATGGGTTCAAAGCCCTGCGGCGTGTTCCGACAGACGCCGTTTCAAGGGTGGCAGGCGGTCGAGCAGGCGCACGCCGAGTCCTCGCGCAGCGACCAGCGGCGGCGATTGCCAGGCATAGATACGCGCCAGCGCGTCAAAGCCCAGTGCATCCAGCGTGTCGGCGCTGCGTCGGCGCCGCGCATAGCGGCGCAACACATGGACCGCGCCGATATCGCCGCCCGCCCGGCGCGCCGCCAGCAAGGTGTCGCGCAGCTCGACCACGTCGCGCAGGCCCAGATTCACGCCCTGCCCGGCCAGCGGATGCACCGTGTGCGCCGCGTCGCCCAGCAAGACAAAACGCCCGGCCTGGTAGCGCTCGGCCAACTGCAGCTTCAGCGGGAACGCCGCGCGTGGCGTGGTGCTGGTGATCAGGCCCAGGCGAAAATCGCTGGCTGCACCCAGTTCATCGCGAAACGCCTGGTCGTCCAGCGCCAGCACGCGTTGTGCCTCGGCTTCGGGCAACGACCACACGATCGAGCTGCGCCCGTCCGCGAGCGGCAGCAGCGCCAGCGGCCCGGTGGACAGGAAGCGCTGCCAGGCGGTCTGCTGGTGCGGCCGCGCGGTGCCGACATGCGCCACCACCGCGCGCTGCGCATAGTCGCGACCGCGGGTGCCGATGCCGGCCCGTTGGCGTAGCGGCGAACCGGCGCCATCGGCAGCGACCAGCAGCGCGGCGGACAAGGTCTCGCCATCGGCCAATTGCAACCGGATGCGATCCGCGCGCGCCTCGAAGGCGGCCACCTCGGCCGGACAAAGGCGGCGAACGCCGGCATTGTCCAACGCCTGCCACAACGTCCACTGCACCAGTTTGTTCTCGACGATGTAGCCCAGCGCATCGCGGCCTTCGTCGGCCGCATCGAAGTCGATCGACGCGCCGCTCGCCGCATCCCATACGTGCATATGCCGATAACGCCCGGCGCGGGCATCGCGGATGGACGTCCATACGCCCATCCCGTCGAGCAGGGCCAGCGACGATGGCGCCAGCCCGACCACACGTAGATCGACCTCGTCGTCAGCACTCCACGGCGTCGGTGGGCGCGCTTCCAGCAACGCAACGTCGAAGCCCGCCCGCGCCAACGCCAACGCGGCAGCGGCACCCACCATGCCGCCGCCGACCACGGCCACGTCAAGTGCGGGCGTGCGGCGACGTGCGGAAACTTCGCCCGTAGCGGCATTCATGGCACACGCTCCAGCATCGCCCGCGGCGGTTCCTGGCGAAAGCCCATGCCACGGCGTACCAGCGTGCGCTGCAGCGGCGGCAGCCGATCGAAGGCCAGCAATACCAACGAACGCAGCGGCGCCAGCAGTGGTTGCCGCAGGCAGGCCAGTTCCACCAAGCCGTGGCTCATCGCCATGGTGCCCTCGCGATCGGGCACACGACGGGCCGCATAGGTGGCCAGCATGGCGGCGGCGCCCGGGTTTGCGCTGGCGGCCACCAGTTCGGCCAGGGTCAAGGCATCGCGCAGGCCCAGGTTGAAGCCTTGCGCGCCGATCGGATGCACACTCTGGGCCGCATTGCCGACCAGGACGGCGTGCGGGGCGGTGAGTTGCGTGGCGGCGACCCGATGGATCGCAAAAGGATGGCGCTTGCCGGGTCGGCTGAGTCGACCCAGCCGCCAGCCAAAGCGGCGCTGGGCCAGCGCGATGAAATCGTCGTCATCCAGTGCCGCCACCGCATCGGCTTCGTCGGCGGCCACGGTCAGCACCAGGCCGCAGCGCTGCTCGGCCAGCGGCACCAGCGCGACGGGTCCGGTATCGGCGAAGCGCTCCCACGCGCGATAGGCGTGCGCACGCTCCGGCGTGACCGTGCAGACGAACAGGGTCTGCCGGTAATCGTGGCGGTCGGCGGCAATGCCCAACTGACCTCGCACAAACGACTCGCTGCCGTCGGCGCCGACCAGCAGTGACGTGTCGAGGCAGCGCTCGCCATCGGCCGCCCGGATGCGCGCGCGCCAGCCACCCGCCAACGGCTCGATCGCGGCCAGGGTGGCCGGCGCGAGCCGGGTCAGGCGGGTGCATTCGTCGAGCCGGCGCAGCAGGGCCGCGCCCAGCTCGCGCGCCGGCAGGGTCCAGCCCAGCGCCTCGACACCGTGCTTGTCCGCCTCGATGCGCGTGCTGCCGAACTCACCGGCACGGCTGACGTGGATGTGCCGGATCGGCGTGGCTGCGACACGGGCGTGGCGCCACACGCCAATTGTCTCGAGCCCGTTGATGCTGGCGCGGGCCAGCGCCAGGTTGCGCTCGTCGTAGCTGGGCTGGGGCCCGACGCGCGGCGCGGCGGTCTCGACCAGGGTCGCCGCAATACCGGCCGCATCCAGCGCAATCGCCAGACTGGCGCCAACCAGGCCACCCCCGATGATCAACACGCCCGTCGAGTCGTTCATGCCTGCATGATACCCGCGCCTCGCCGCGGTGGGCGCCATCCACGGAGATTTGAAGTATCCTGTCGGAGCTTCACGTACTTACACGATGGAATGCCGATGAACGCGCCCCAGCCCGAAACCGCCACCCCACTTGTCACTCCCCGCACCCTGGTGTTGTGTACCCTGATGGCGCTGGCCGCCGGCTACCGCCTGTTCGTGTATTTCGTGCCCGGCCTGTTGCCGTACAACTTCACGCCGATCGAGGCGATGGCGTTGTTCGGCGGCGCCTGTTTGTCCAGTCGCAGGTTGGCATTGCTGGTGCCGCTGGCTGTGATGCTGCTGAGCGACCTTGTCATCGCCTGGTCTTTGCCGAGCAGCCAAGTCGCCGACTGGTACCGGATGGCCCCGGTGGTCTACGGCTGCATCGCGCTGACCACGGTGGGCGCCTTCGCGCTGCGTGGACGGGTACGTGCGTTGAACGTGCTGATCGCCGCCATCGCCAGCGCAACCGGCTTTTACCTCGTCACCAATGCCATGGTGTGGCTGCTTTCGGGTGCTTACGCCGCGACCGGCGCCGGCTTGGCCGCCAGCCTGGTTGCCGGGCTGCCGTTCTACCAGTACGGCACGCTGCCGGGCACCCTGCTGTGGAGCGGCCTGCTGTTCGGCGGCTTCGCGTTGCTGTCGCGCCGCTACACCTCGCTTGCCGCCGCACCGCTGCCGGCCTGAGCCTGGCGGCCATGCCGCCACGCGGAAAGCATTGACATGGGCAACCGTCTCTCAAAGATCTATACCCGCACCGGTGACGATGGCAGCACCGGCCTGGGTGATGGCACGCGGGTCGGCAAGGATTCGCTGCGGGTCAACGCCTACGGCACGGTGGACGAGCTCAACAGCACGATCGGCATGGTGCTGGCCGCTGAGGGCGTCAACGACGAGCTGCGCGAGGTGCTGAGCCAGGTGCAGCACGATCTGTTCGATCTGGGCGGGGAGTTGTGCATTCCCGGCATGTCGACGGTCAAGGACAGCGACATCGACCGACTCGAGCACATCCTCGACAAGCTCAACGAGCCGCTGCCGCCCTTGAAGGAATTCATCCTGCCCGGCGGCGGCATGGCCGCGGCCTGCGGCCATCTCGCACGCACGGTGTGCCGCCGCGCCGAACGTGCGGTGATCGCGCTGTCGCGGGTGGAGGACATCCGCCGCCAGCCGCAACGCTATCTCAACCGCCTGTCCGACCTGCTGTTCGTGGTCTCGCGCGTGCTGGCACGGGACAGCGGTCACGGCGAGGTGCTGTGGCAGCACGAGCGCCGCCCCAAGCCCAAGTCTCCGGCTTGAGTTGCCACGTGCTGCGGCTGTATACACACCCTGCCTGCCTGCAGCACGACCCGGGCCCGAGACATCCCGAACAACCGGCGCGCCTGCGCATGGTGTTGCGGGCACTGGACCACGACCACTTCTGCGCGATCGACCGCATCGAGGCACCGCGCGTCACCCGCGAGCAGTTGTTGCGCGTGCACCCGGCGCACCACATCGAGCACATCCTGTCCAGCGCCCCCGCCGAGGGCGACACGTGCCGGCTGGACCCGGACACAGTGATGTCCTCTGGTTCGCTCGAGGCTGCTTTGCGTGCGGCAGGCGCGGCGGTGGCGGCGGTGGATGCAGTGCTCGACGGCACGGCGCAGCACGCGTTCTGCGCGGTGCGCCCGCCCGGCCACCATGCGACCGCCGACCGTGCGATGGGCTTTTGCCTGTTCAACAACATCGCCGTGGCGGCCGCGCATGCGCTGGCCGTGCACGGACTGAAGCGGGTGGCGATCGCCGACTTCGACGTACACCATGGCAATGGCACCCAGGCGATCTTCGAACGCGATCCACGCGTGATGTTCGTCTCCAGCCACCAGTGGCCGCTGTATCCGGGCACCGGTGACGAGACGGAACACGGCACCGGCAACATCGTCAACGGCCTCCTGTCGCCGGGCGAGGGTTCCTACGAATTCCGCGACTTGTGGAGCGGGCTGCTGCTGCCGCACCTGGATGCCTTCAAACCGCAGTTGCTGTTGATCTCGGCAGGCTTCGACGCCCATGCGAACGACCCGCTGGCGTCGCTCCGGCTGGGCCAGGAAGACTATGCCTGGGTTACCGACCGGCTCGTCGCGTTGGCTCGCGAGCACGCCGGCGGGCGCATCGTCTCCACATTGGAGGGTGGCTACGATCTCGCGGCGCTGGCCTCCTGCACCCGCGCCCACGTCCAGGCCTTGATGGCGTAACGCGCACGCGAGGCGCGCACCAGGGAACTCGACGGCGGCGTTTCCCGCCGCATCCGACAAACCGCACGAGCGCCCTTCCCTGCCTTGGCGTCTTCCCTCCGCCATGTGGTTGGAGGAGGCAATTCGACTCTGCCGCCGAGCCGGCATTGGATGCGCAAGCGCACCCGTAGCCGTGTTTCTGCTAGCTTAACCAGCCTTTGAGGCAAGCAGATTCCATCGTGACATCAACGTTTCCCCCACGCCGCCTGTTGGCCGTCACCGCCGCCCTGGCCCTCATCGGCAGCCAGGCCCACGCCGGCAGCGACAGGCAGGCAGCGGAAGGCGCGCCGAACGAGCCCGACCAGGTTTGCCCGCTCGGTACGCTCCACTGCCCACCACGCCCCACCAACTATGCGATGTGTCGACCCAATGCGATGCTGGAGTTCTACGACCCCACCCTGGACAAGGACGGCAGCCGGCGCGACACGAGCCCTGCCTACGTCAGCGCGCAGCATGTCGACAGTTCCGACCAGTCGGTCTACCGCCTCTCCGGCAACGTGCTGATGCAACGCGCCGACCAGCGCTTGCAGGCCGATGCGCTCGATTACAACGACACCACCACGGACTACGATGCGCGCGGCAATGTGCGCTACCAGGAGGCCGGGCAGTTGCTGGCCGCCTCGCGCCTGCAAGGCAACAACAATGCCAGCCGCGGCGTGGCCGACGACGTGCGCTACCAGATGCTCCAATCGCGCGGGAACGGTGAGGCGAAACAGGCGCACATGCTGGATGCCGAGCGTACCCGTTACTCGATGGCCACCTACTCGACCTGCGACGTCGGACACCACGTGTGGGAGTTCCGGGCGAAATCGATCCGTATCGACACGGCCAGCGGCGTGGGTGTGGCGCGCGACGCTACCATGCGCATCGGCAAGGTGCCGTTCCTGTACCTGCCCTACTTCAGTTTCCCCACCGACGACCGGCGCAAGAGCGGCTTCCTCTACCCCACGATCGGCAACACCAGCCGGTCCGGTTTCGAGGTCAGCGCGCCGTACTACCTGAACCTCGCACCGAACTACGACGCCACGCTGGATCCTCGCTACTACAGCCAGCGCGGCCCGCTGCTGGGTGGCGAGTTCCGCTACCTGGTGCCCGGCTCGAAGGGCCAGCTCAACGTGGAGTACGTGGCCAAGGACCGCGGCGAAAGCGACGGACTCGAGGACACCACCGACCAGTCGCGATACCTGGTCAGGTTCTCCGACAGCACGAAGCTGGGGAAGAACTGGCGGTTCACGGGTTCCTACAACCACGTGTCGGACAGCAGCTATCTCTACGACTATGGCAACGCCATGTCACAGAAGCCGGTCTACAACCTGAAGTCGGGTGCGGCCATCAGCGGCCACGACAAGTGGTGGAGCGCCTCGTTCGGCGCCACCACCTACGAAAACACCAACCCGTTCGCGACCGATTCGTCATTGCCCTACCGGCAACTGCCCTACGCGAAGTTCAGCATGGACGCGCCGCTCACTGGGTGGCTCGAGACAGGCATGGACACGAGTGCGGTGGTGTTTCGCAAGCCGGGGCATGTCGAAGGGGCGCGCGAAGACCTGTACCCCTACCTGGCCGCCGATTTCGGCAGCCCGGCCTGGTTCGTGCGGCCGAAGCTGGCGTGGCGTTATACCGCCTACCAGTTGGAGGACGGATACGAGGACTACGGCTACCGCGGACGACTCGGCAGCAACAGCACTTCGCCCTTCACGGAACAGTCGCCGACCCGTTCGCTGCCCATCGTCAGTGTCGACAGTGGCCTGATCTTCGACCGCAATACCTCGCTGTTCGGCAGCGACTACACGCAGACCCTGGAACCGCGCCTGTACTACCTCTACGTGCCGTATCGCAACCAGGACAACTTGCCGCTGTTTGATACCAACCTCATGTCGTTCGACTACTGGCAACTGTTCTCGACCAACCAGTTCTCGGGTGCCGACCGCCAGATGGACGCCAACAACCTCACCGCTGCACTGACGACGCGGCTGCTCGATGACGAGGGGGTCGAACGCATCTCCGCCAGTATCGGACAGATCCACTATTTCACGAAGCAAAAGGTGTTGGGAACCGACTGGTCCAGCTCGTCCTACGTGGCCGAGCTGAAGCTGCAGGTGAGCGATGGCTGGCAACTGAACAGCTCCTACCAGTGGAGCCCGAACAGCCGGGCCGTCGAAGTGGCCACGTTCGGCCTGCAGCGGCGCGTGGGCACCGACGGCATTTTCAACGCCGCCTACCACTTCCGGCGCGGCGAGCTGGAACAATACAGCGCATCGGCGGTCTACCCGCTGTCAGAGAAGTGGCGCCTGTTCGGCTCATGGGCGTTTGCACCGGCCAACAAGGACACGTACACCTCCGCCACCGGTACCGTCGATGCCCTGCTTGGCGTGGAATACGACACCTGCTGTGTCACCTTGCGCCTGGTCGACCGCAATTACATCAATGAATCCTATTACGATACAACGCCGCCGCCGACGGGCAGCAATACCAGTCGACGCGACAACGCCATCATGTTCGAGATCGTCTTCAAGGGCCTTGGCTCGACCGGCGGCCAGATCGATCCACTCCTGCGCCGTGATATTCTCGGCTATCAATAACGCATCCGCTCCGGCGATCCAGGCTTTCCCACCGATGAAGCAATTTCTCGCATCCCTCCTGCTCGCCTTCGCGATCACGCTTCCCATCCAGGCACAGCCGCCCCAGTCGGCTGCGCCTGCCGACCAGGTGCTGGATCGCATCGTCGCGGTGGTCAACGACGGCGTCATCCTGCAAAGCGAGTTGAACGAAGCGGTACAGACCATCCAACAGCAATATGCCGGCCGCGCCGGACAGCTGCCCCCGCTGGACGTGCTCAAACGACAGGTGCTCAACCGCCTGATCCTGATGCGCTTGCAGGTGCAGAGGGCCGAGGAGCAAGGCATCAAGGTGTCCAACAACGATGTCGACCGGGCGGTCCAGGGAGTGGCCCATCAGAACAACCTCACGCCCGAGCAGCTACGCGCCGCGGTGGAACAGCAAGGTTCCAGCTTCGCGACATTCCGCCAGGAACTGGGTGACCAGATCATGGTGCAGCGCCTGCACCAGAACGTGGTCCAGAGTTCCGTGTCGGTGACCGACAGTGAAGTCGAGAACCTGCTCAACAACCCGACCTATAAGACCGGAGAAGTCCATCTGGCACACATCCAGGTCAGCATCCCCAGCGGCGCCGACGCTTCCGCGATCCGGGCCAGCCAGGCCAAGGCCGAGCAGGCGCTGGCCGCGATCAAGGGCGGCATGGATTTCAACGCCGCCGTGATCCGCTACTCCGACGCGTCCGATGCACTCGACGGCGGCGGCCTCGGTTGGCGCCGCATGGATACCATCCCACCGGCATTCGCCGACACCATCGCCACTATGAAGCCCGGCGACGTCAGTCCGATACTGCGCGGCCCCACCGGTTTCCACATCCTCAAGCTGGTCGGCGAGCGCGAGGGCGATCGCAAGATCGTCACCGAATATCACGCCCGGCAGATCCTGATCAAACCCAGCGAGCTGCTGTCCTCTGCCCAGGCACAGCAAAAAGCGCAGGACCTGTACGAGCGCATCGTGGACAAGCACGAAGATTTCGCGGCGCTGGCCAAGAAGGAATCCAAGGATGACACCACCGCCAATCTCGGCGGCGACATGGGCTGGTTCCAGCCCAATGCCTGGGGAAGCACGATCGCCGCCAAGCTCGCCGGGATGAAGGACGGCGAGGTGTCGCAGCCGTTCCAGACCGAAGTCGGTTGGCACATCCTGGAGCGGTTGGGTTCGCGCCAGAGCGACCAGACCGAGGAGATCGCACGCGACCAGGCGCGCCAGGCAATCGGCAATCGCAAAGCCGAACAGGTCTATGAGGACTTCCTGCGCGACCTGCGCTCCAACGCCTACATCGAGATCCTGGTGCCGGCACTGCGCGAGCCGGACAATTCGCCCGCCGCCAGCGACGCGCCCCAGGCGGGTTGAACGCCATGTCGCCGGCCCGGCTGGCCGTCACTGCCGGCGAGCCTGCCGGCGTCGGCGCGGAACTGCTGATCCGGCTGGCGGCCACGCCATTGGCTGCGACCTTGGTGGCCGTCACTGATCGTCACCTGTTGCAGCGCGCGGCGGCGCGCTGCAACCTGTCGCTCGAACTGAGCGACGATGACGGTTCCCGCGCGACCACCCGCCACCCGGGTACATTGCGTGTGCGACACACGCCACTGGTCGTGGACGAAATACCTGGCCAGCCTGATCCACGCAACGCATCGCACGTACTGGCGACGCTGGTCGAAGCCGCCGATGGTTGCTTGGACGGTCGCTACGACGCGGTGGTCACCGCACCGCTGCAAAAGGCCTCGATCAATGATGCCGGTATCCACTTCAGCGGACATACCGAGTTTTTCGCCGCGCGCGCGCAGACCGATGTGGTGATGATGCTGGCCAGCCCGGAGCTGCGGGTCGCCCTCGCCACCACGCATCTACCGCTTGCCGCGGTGCCGGCAGCGATCACCCCGGCGTTGCTTGTCCGCGTGCTGCGTATCGTGCACGCCGAACTGCGTGCGAAATTCGGCCTGACCAAACCACGCATTGCGGTACTCGGACTCAACCCGCACGCCGGCGAAGGCGGCCATCTGGGCCGCGAGGAGCTGGAAACCATCATCCCCACGCTCGAAGCCCTGCGCGCCGAAGGCATGCACCTGCTCGGTCCGCTGCCTGCCGACACGGCATTCGTGCCCGCACAACGCGCCCGGTACGATGCGGTACTGGCGATGTACCACGACCAGGCCTTGCCGGTGTTGAAGAGTGAGGCGTTCGATCGCACCGTCAACCTCACCCTCGGCCTGCCGTTCATCCGCACCTCGGTCGACCACGGCACCGCACTGGACCTGGCCGGCAGCGGACGGGCCGACCCTGCCAGCCTGATCGCCGCCGCGCGGATGGCCATGGAACTGGTGACGCGCCGCGCCACGCGCCCATCCTCTCCGGCTCGGGCCGAGCAGCGCGGTGAGGGGCCAATCTCGCCGAAGACCATCGAATGAACGCCCGTCCGAAGAAAAGTTTTGGCCAGCACTTCCTGCACGATCGCCACTACGTCGACCGCATCGTCCAAGCGATCGCTCCGCGCAGCGGGGATTTCCTGGTCGAGATCGGACCCGGCGAAGGCGCACTGACCCTGCCCCTGCTGGCGGCGGCCGGCAAGCTCACCGCCATCGAGCTGGACACCGACCTGATTCCCGGTTTGCAAGCGCGCGCTGTCGACGTCGGCGATCTGCACCTCGTCCACGCCGATGTGCTGAAGGTGGACTTCAGCGCCATGGCGCACAGCCATGGCGTGACGCAGCTGCGACTGGCGGGCAACCTGCCCTATTACATCTCCAGCCCGATCCTGTTTCACTGCGTCGAACACGCCGCGGCGATCCAGGACATGCACTTCATGCTACAGAAAGAGGTCGTCGACCGGATGGCCGCGGTGCCGGGCAGCAAGGTCTATGGACGGCTGTCGGTAATGGTGCAGCTGGCTTGCCGCGTCGAACCGCTGTTCGAGGTGCCGCCGCAGGCGTTCCGGCCGCCGCCGAAGGTCGAGTCGGCGGTGGTGAGGTTGCAACCCATACCACAGCACGAGTTGCACGATGCGCGGCCCGAACATCTCTACGCCGTGGTCAGGGCCGCCTTCGCCCAGCGCCGCAAGACGCTCGCCAACGCACTCAAGCAGTTGCTCGACAGCGAGGCCATCCGCCGGGCCGACATCGATCCACGCGCACGCGCCGAAACGCTTGCCCCGGCCGACTTCGTGCGCCTGACCAGGATCTATTCCGGTCTTGCTTGAGCCGACGCCCGGCGTGCCCGAACGCTGCCCCATTCGCGACGACAGGCCTTACAATCCGGACATGACTGATGAATCCCCCTACACGATCGACGTGCAGGTCCAAACGCGTTTCGTCCCCGATCAATCCAGGCCCGGCGACAACCGCTACGTGTTCGCGTACACCATCACGCTGCGCAATGCGGGGCAGTTGCCCGCGCGCCTGCTCGCGCGGCGCTGGCTGATCACCGACGCCAACGGCAAGGTGGAGGAAGTGAACGGCGAGGGCGTGGTCGGCGAACAGCCGTGGATGCGTCCGGGCGAAGATTTCGAATACACCTCCGGTGCAGTGCTGGAGACCCCGGTGGGCATCATGGGCGGAAGCTACCGGATGCTGGCCGACGACGGTACCGAGTTCGACGCGCCGATCCCGACTTTCACGCTGTCCATCCCGCGCACGCTGCATTGACATGGCCACGTACGCGATTGGCGACGTGCAGGGTTGCTATCCCGAACTGCAACGCCTGCTCGACAAACTGCGCTTCGATCCCGCGCAGGACCGGCTTTGGTTCTGCGGCGACCTGGTCAATCGCGGCGGCCAGTCGCTGGACACGCTTCGGCTGATCCACAACTTGCGCGAGTCGAGCATAATCACCCTGGGCAACCACGACTTGAGCCTGCTGGCGATTGCGCAACGCAAACCGGACGCCCAGGCGCGGGTCAATCCCGAGCTGCGGGAGGTGCTGTTTGCGAGCGACGCGCCGGTACTGTTCGAGTGGCTGCGCTCGCAGAAGCTGCTACACCACGACGAACGGCTGAACTGGACGATGGTGCATGCCGGGCTCGCCCCGATGTGGACGCTGCGACAGGCACAACGAGCTGCCCAGGATGTGGAACGGGAACTATCCAGCCCCCGCCACCCGCGCCTGCTGCGCAACCTGTTCGGCAACCGTCCGGCGCAGTGGTCGAACCGGCTGCAGGGGCTGGATCGATACCGTGCCACCATCAACACGATGACACGCATGCGCTATTGCGATGTCAACGGTCGCATCGATTTCGATGCCAAGGGCGTACCCGGCACGCAAAAGCCGGGACTGTATCCCTGGTTCTCGGTGCCCGGCATGCGCCGGCGTAATATCCGCATCGTCTGCGGCCACTGGTCCGCCCTGGGGCGCTTCGCCGGGCTCGGCGTATACGCCATAGACACCGGCTGCGTATGGGGCGGCAAGCTCACCGCCTTGCGGCTGGACGGCGAGGAGCCACAGTACATCACCGTCAACGCCGAACCGCACCGCAAACGCCCGCCCGGGGGCGAGGACTGAGTCGGTCCCGACCCAGAGCTATTGTCAAATCTGGTGTACGGCAGTCAAGCGGCGACCGCGTCTGGTTGATCGGTGACTTGCTCTCCGTCCTGAAACGGGACGTTGTTGACGACCAGTTCCAGTTTCCGGAATCCTCTGATTTTCCTCCAGTGCTTC
>JACDJA010000512.1_pt1 | contig 43599 bp, 39 predicted proteins | sample 7449241 | NCBI WGS metagenome assembly JACDJA01 (sample SAMN14253289, study PRJNA609438) | sludge metagenome | isolation source: initial anaerobic sludge | collected 2018-12-20 | reverse complement strand
AGTTGTTGCAGCCGGTTACGCTGATGGGTATCCACGTCATGCCCCTACCGGAACCCCGGTACTGGTTAATGGCCAGCGCACGCGGCTAGTCGGACGTATTTCAATGGATATGCTAACTGTTGATCTGAACGGGATTAGCGAAGCCGGGGTGGGAAGCCCGGTAACCCTCTGGGGAGAAGGACTACCGGTAGAAGAAGTTGCAAAATCGGCACAAACTATCAGTTATGAGCTACTGACAGCACTCTCTCCCAGAGTACCGAGCATCAGTATAAGCTAATGATTAGATTACAGATTCTTTGTTAACACCTGATTATTCAACTTTGGCATTTTTACGCAACGACTCAACCACCGCTGCAAACTTGCGCTGTAATACCCGCTGCTGCATATTTTGCTTTACTTCGTCAAAAGAGGGTGGAACAGCAGTACGCACATCATCCAGACGAATTACATGCCAACCAAAGGGAGTTTGTACTGGCTGACTGGTTGTTTCGCCTTTTTTCAGTTTGGTCAATGCATCGGAAAAGGGCTTAACATAAACTGCCGCCGAGCTCCAACCCAGCTCCCCACCATTACTCTTGCTGCCGGTATCAATGGAGCGCTCACCAGCCAGTTTCTCAAACACGCCGCCTTTTTTCAGAGAGGCAACCAAATCCTTGGCTTCTTGTTCTGTTTCCACAAGAATATGGCGTGCTTTGTATTCCTTATCACCCATCTGTGATTTTACTGATTCATATTCCTTGCGTAGTTCATCATCGCTAACCGGGTTATTTCGCATAAAATCAGCCTGATACGCCCTGATCAATATTCCCTGGCGCGCAAGATCAATCTGTGTGACAACATCCGGATTACGGTCAAGCCCCTTTTTTATTGCTTCTTGTGTCAGTACTTCTTCCGTGATGAGATTTTCGCGCAAAGCATTTCTCATTTCAGCTGAATCGGGTTGACCTTGCGCTGTTGCTGCCTTGATCACCAGGTCAAGGCGTGATTGTGGTATCGCTATACCGTTAACTTTGGCGACTGTACCACCGCCCTGGGCACTTAAGGGCGCAGTACATACAAATCCCAGCACAGCAAGTGGCACACAGAGAAACTTGGTTAAGCGCATAAAATTTCCTTTAAATAGTAAAGTAGTTGACAAATTTTATCTGAATAATCTAAAAAGCATACATTTTAACAAAACACGGATAAGTTCTTTTTGAAAACAGAAAAGCTTTTACAGATTCCTTTTGAAAATATTCAGGCCTGAATAAACTGGAAAAATCTCTGGCCACCACCAATTTATTCAGGCAGAACCTTCCTGAACGGCTTTACGGCCACTTTTGCATAAATACCGGCTGCCAGGTATGGATCAGCATCTGCCCATTCCTGAGCCGCATTCAGTGACGCAAACTCTGCCACTATCAAGCTTCCGGTAAAACCCGCCGGCCCGGGGTCCACGCTATCAATCGCCGGACACGGGCCTGCCAATAACAGTCTCCCCTGCTCCTGTAATTCCTGGATTCGCGCCAAATGTGCAGGCCGGTTAACTACCCGTTGCGCCAGGCTATCCGGAACATCTTCACCGTATATTAAATAGAGCATGTTATTTTCTCTTAGTCAGTACAAATCTCATACAGTTCTGGTTCTTTGTGGCAGGCCTGAATATCATTTGGATACACAAGCTTTATTACCACAGATTAGTACCAATAATTTCCTAAGCCAATACGGGCGGCAGAAGGGCAACCAGAGCATTACGTTCATTTGTTGCTGTTCCCAGCAAGGCAAAACCATGTAAATTACCAGCTTCATCCTGATACAAAGCTTTCATGCCATTCTCAACAGTTTGAATTTTCCACTCACCTTCTGCCCCAGGATCGGGAGGCGAGATAACCGCCGGGCAGGCAGGTGTTTTGACCATTACCGGCATCGCCGGGTAGCGCAGTAATGTCTGGTTACCGGCAATTGTTGCAGCCAGAGCTCGACCAGCATGCGAAATTGGCAGAATAAAAGGTAATACTTTCCCGGCCACTTCTGCACAATCACCCAAGGCATAGATATTCTGAATACTGGACTGTAAATAACGATCAACCGTAATTCCACGATTGATCTGAATTCCTGCTGCCTCAGCTAAACCAGTACGTGGCTTCAAACCAATGGCAGACAGCACCATATCGGCCTGAACAACTCCACCTCCTTTGTAATATAAATGATAATATCCATTCTCCTTGCTTATCTTCTCAACAGTTGTACCGAGCAGAAATTTAACACCTGCCGTTGACAATTTCTCACGGAAAAAGTGTCCGGCTTCGGAAGGAAGCAACCGACCTAATGGTTGCGGACTCAAGTCAAAGACGCTTACCTGATAGCCTTTTACTACAAGATCGTTGGCAAACTCGCAACCAATCAAGCCGGCGCCCAGTATAGCGACATGACGCTTATTTTCCAGGTTCTCACGAAATCTCCGGTAATCATCCAGATCATTAATGGATAGCATATCATCCGCACCGCTTCCAGGTATCGGCAGGCGCATCGGATCAGCTCCCAGCGCCAATACGAGCCGACCATAAGTCAGCTGCGTACCATTTTCGAAATAAACATTATTCGCAGCCACATCAAGTGTATCGACGCGCGTATAAGGCTGCACTGTGATACCCAGTTGTCCGGACATCTGTTCTGAGCTCGCACTCAGAATGGAATCAGGTGTTTTACCTGTTGCCAAAGCATTGGATAACATAGGCTTTGAATAAAAACCGCCATGATCGGCAGATAAGAGAGTGATTGGCACGGCAGAATCCAGTCTCCGCAGCTCGCGTACAACCGTATAACCCGCCAACCCGCTTCCTATAACTACGACAGGCAATTGACTCATATTGATATACCCTGTTTGATCACAATCAATTTATCTCCTTTCTTTTCGCCCAAACCAGCGAACAACCGAATTCACACAAGCATTCCCACCCTTCAGGATTTCGCAACCACGCGACAACCCGCACGTACCTTGGCTTTTTATTGTACCTTAACCCCAAAAATTCCAGCGACATATAGGATTACATTACATAGAAATACCTTATCCCGACACTTGATGTTGTGAAATATGTCACCATATATCGGTTTGCTTTGAACGATTGTTTTTTATTACATTCAAAATCAGACACGTGTACTAATAAACCTGAAGGAAGAGGATAATGAAACGGATTTTTCTTTTTATTGTAACGAACTTGGCCATACTGGTAATGCTGAGTATAACCCTGCGTTTGCTCGGTGTTGACCGCATACTGGATGCTGAAGGCAGTGGATTAAATTTTAATGCTCTACTGGTTTTATCGGCTGTAATAGGATTTGGCGGTTCGCTCATTTCGCTTGCCATGTCCAAATGGAGTGCCAAGCACATGACTGGTGCCACGGTCATTGAAATTCCTTCAAATTCCACCGAAGGTTGGCTGGTAGAAACTGTCCGCCGGCAGGCCAAAGCAGCTGGCGTGGGTATGCCTGAAGTGGCCATTTACGATTCACCCGATATTAATGCATTCGCAACAGGAATGAATAGAAACAATGCGTTGGTAGCAGTCAGCTCAGGATTGCTGCAAAAAATGAGTCGTGATGAGGCTGAAGCGGTACTGGCTCATGAAGTCAGTCATATTGCCAATGGCGACATGGTAACGCTGGCATTGATTCAGGGCGTGGTGAATACATTTGTGATTTTCCTCTCCCGTATCATCGGCCATGTAATTGATCGCGCTGTCTTCAGAACGGAAGAAGGACATGGCCCCGCCTATTTCGTTACCAGCCTTGTCGCACAACTGGTACTGGGCATACTCGCCACGATAATTGTGATGTGGTTCAGTCGTCAGCGTGAATTCCGCGCAGATGCCGGGAGTGCACAGCTTTCCGGAAGAAATAAAATGGTTGCCGCACTGCGGCGATTGCAACAGGAATATGAGCCATCTCATTTGCCAGATAAGATCGCTGCTTTTGGAATCTCTGGACAAAAGAGCCAGATTGGGCGTCTGTTTATGTCACACCCCCCTCTGGAAGAGCGCATCCAGGCATTACAATCTGCCTGATGATAGAGCAGCCGGGGCTGGTGAATCCTTACACCAGCCCCGGCAAAAATGTAAATAACCATCTTATTGAATCAATCATCAATGATTATTTCCTCGTCATCAAAATCCACTGACTCTTCCGCAGATGAAGTACCGTTGTTTTGAATCAGGCTATCACGCCTCTGTAAATAAGCATCGCGTACAAACTCGTACTTATCCAGCGAAGCTTCCTCCAGCGTCTTATCCAGATCCAGCAACTGCTCACGCCTATCGATAAATTCCATAGTAGCAACAGGCATACGCACAGTCAGCAGATCAAAGCCGGTATAAATAGCTCGCGCAGGATGAATGAACGTGCTATCCACACCAAGCCCAACTGCATCCCTTACAGTACTGGGCCCTAGTATCGGCAATACAAGATAGGGTCCGCTACCAACACCATAAAAACCCAATGTTTGGCCAAAATCTTCATTGCGCTTATTGATGTCAATATCGCTCACCTGAGTGATATCACTGGCCAGATCAATAGCTCCCAACATCCCAAAGGTTGTGTTAATCACTACACGTGTTGTACTCGCCATTGCGTCCATAAATTTCAGCTGCAGCAGGGAGTTCGCAACAATGACAACATCATCAAGATTGGAAAAGAAGTTTCCAACAATCATTCTGAGTGGAGATGGTAGAAATCGCTGATACCCCCTGGCAACAGGCTCCACCACAATTTCATCAAGCTTTTCATTAAATGAAAATATTGCGCGGTTCATGGATTCCAAAGGATCGTGCCGGTTATCCGTGGTAGCACAACCTGACAGTGCGCTGCCTAATGACAGAATCACGAAAAATTTTCGGAAATAAAGAGAGCAAACAACCATAATTCGTTAATTATTCTTTATTATGAATTTGACATTTTGTCACGAATACAAGAATCGCAACAAGCCGATTGGAAAAATATAAACGGCACCCAACCTCACGAATTGAATCTTTTATTTATATGTCGTGAATTGCACTCTTTGGTATCTCTTACGCTTTTTGACTGAAAACCCGATCAGCTGCTTCCAGTGTTTTGTCAATTTCCACATCCCCGTGCGCAGCAGAAACGAAGCCTGCTTCGAAAGCTGAGGGTGCAAAATAAATACCCTCTTTCAGCATGGTATGAAAAAAACGGTTAAACGCATCACGGTCACTCTCCATTATTTCTGTAAAACTTACTGGCGGTGTTTTCCTGAAATAAATTCCAAACATTCCACCCACTGCCTGTGCACTAAACACCACGCCATTTTTTATGGCGACAGAAGTCAGGCCGTCTGTTAACTTACGTGTCATCATTGACAACTTGTCAAAAAAACCAGGCGTCTGTACTTGACGCAAAGTTTCCAACCCGGCAGCAACTGCAACTGGATTGCCGGAAAGTGTACCTGCTTGATACACGGGTCCCAATGGCGCAAGGCATTCCATCACATCACGTCGTCCACCAAACGCTGCCATGGGTAACCCCCCACCGATTACTTTCCCTAGAATGGTTAGATCTGGCCTGATGCCATATAGCCCTTGGGCACATTCCAGTCCAACGCGGAAACCTGTCATCACCTCATCCAGAATCAGCAAACTGCTATGCTTTGTACATAGTGTGCGTAATGTTTCCAGAAACTGGGGGGTTGCCTTAATCAAATTCATATTGCCCGCCACTGGTTCGACGATCACAGCGGCAATTTCAGAACCCAGTTTGCTGAAGGTTGCTTCCACTCCGGCAACATCGTTATAGTTCAATACCAGAGTATTTCCTGCTGTTTCAGCGGGAACCCCTGCTGAACTGGGATGGCCGAAAGTCAATGCGCCTGAACCTGCTTTAACCAGCAAGGCATCATCGTGCCCGTGATAGCAACCTTCAAACTTGATAATCCGGTTTCTGCCGGTATAACCACGCGCGAGCCGAATGGCACTCATTCCAGCCTCTGTGCCGGAACTTACCAACCGTACCAGTTCCAGGGAAGGCAACAACCGACATAACAATTCGGCTATTTCCAGCTCTGCTGCCGTTGGAGCACCAAAAGAGGTACCACGGCTTGCCGCATCCTGAACGGCCCTGACAACATCGGGGTGCGCATGCCCGAGAATAAGCGGCCCCCATGATCCAACGTAATCAATATAGGATTTTCCTTCCACATCCCAGAAACAAGCACCCTGCCCGCGCTGAAAAAAAATAGGCGTACCTCCTACGGATTTAAAAGCACGTACTGGTGAATTAACGCCTCCCGGAATGTATTGCCTGGAGCGCTCGAACAATTGTTGATTAGTGATCGTCATTGGAATATTTGCTTAAAAGTTATCGAAATTGATGGTTCAACAGAATAGCTTTGAAAAATGCCGGGCAGCAGATTGGATATCTTGTGCGCTGAACAGCGCCTGACTGACAGCAACGGCATCACATCCACGGGCAATCAGCGCCTCGGCATTGTCCAGATTGATGCCGCCGATTGCCACAATGGGAATATTCAACGTTTTTTTTGCAGCATCAAGCAGATGAATCGGCGCCTGATATGCATCAACTTTAGTCATTGACGGATAAAAAGCACCAAATGCAACATAATCTGCTCCCGCCTTTTCAGCTTCAATTGCATGACTGAGCTGATTGTAGCAGGAGACGCCAATGATTTTATTCCGACCGAGATAGTGTCTAGCTGCCGCCACAGAAGTATCTTCTCCACCCACGTGCAAACCTTCGGCATCGATCTCCATGACTAAATCCATATGATCATTAATAATCAGGGGAACTTGAAACTGCTTGCAGAGAAGATGAATTTCCAGGGCCTGCATCAATCGCAGCCGACTGTTGGCCTTTTTATTCCTGTACTGAAGCCAGCTTACGCCGCCAGCCAATACGTGATAAGCCATCTCACACAGCCGATCGATATTTTCAATATCAGGCGTGATTGCATAAAGGCCGCTCACCTTAATCCGATCCATAGGAGGATCAATCATCGGAGCCGCCGGCTTCCTCTTCCAAATTATCACTTTCCATCCAAAAAAATCTGTCTGGTATATATTGTCCCATTCCGGGGCGGAAGCCTGCCTTGAGCGTATGCCAAGTAAATTCCTGTGCCTCGTAGACGCTGTCCGTAATTGACATACCATGAGCAAGTGAAGCCGCTATTGCGGATGACAAGGTGCACCCTGAGCCATGAAACGATCCAGGCAAGCGCTGCCATGCATCGGACCGGACGATACCATTGACATCGTAAAGTACGTTAACCACTTGCGGTGTATTTTCATGAGCCCCCTTGATAAGCACGTAACTGCAACCCCATTGCAACAATTGATCTGCACTTTGCTTCAAACCCAGAATTTCCGGATCATCTTCGTGATCAAGCGCAATACGCCTGGCCTCAAAACTGTTAGGGGTAATAATTGTCGCCTGGGAAAATAACATCTCACGCATGGCAGAAATTACTTCTTCATTGGCAAACATGTCGCCACGACTGGAAGCCAGTACTGGATCAAGCACCAGTGGAATATCCGGATAATCCGATATAACTTCAGCAATAGCTGCGACAATTTCAACACTGCCCAGCATCCCAATCTTGAATGCTTGTACCGGCATATCTTGCAACACGGTTCTTGCCTGATCAATGACCCATTCAGCATCCATCACAAATATGTCCTCGACACCGGTTGTATCCTGGACAGTTACGGCTGTGAGTACAGTGAGTGGATGACAGCCCATTCCGGCAAGAGTCAGTATATCCGCCTGAATACCGGCGCCCCCGCTTGGGTCACTGGCAGCGAAGGATAGTACAATTGGAGGTGGTAGTGACATGCATTAATACCGTAAAATGTTATTTTAACTTAAGCAAATCTACTTATCTATTATGACTACAGAAAGTAACCAGGATTATCACCGTTATATGTGCATGATTTGTGGCTTTATATACGATGAAGCAGAAGGATGGCCACAAGATGGTATTCCTGCCGGAACCCACTGGGAAGATATTCCCATGAACTGGACTTGTCCGGAATGTGGTGCACGAAAAGAAGATTTTGAAATGGTGAAAATATAATGCGCATTCTTCATACCATGTTGAGAGTAGGTAATCTGGAGCGTTCGATCCAGTTTTACACCGATGTCCTCGGAATGCAAATTCTGCGCCGTAAGGATTACCCAGAAGGACAATTCACATTGGCATTCGTCGGTTATCAAAGTGAAGCGGAAGGTACCGTTCTGGAGCTGACGCATAATTGGGAAATCGACCATTATGATCTCGGAACAGGTTTTGGACACATTGCAATCGAAGTAGACAATGCCTACGAAGCCTGTGAAAAGGTCAGAAACCTGGGAGGCCGCGTCACGCGGGAGGCTGGACCGATGAAACATGGAACTACCGTGATTGCTTTCATAGAAGATCCGGATGGTTACAAGATTGAATTCATTCAAAAGAAAACAGTGTAACTGATGTTGCCATGGGGAGCTTGGCTGTAGCATAGTGCTCAGCCATTCAAAACGATACTTACAGTCTATGCTGAACATAATCCTCAGTTTGCTGTCTGCCAAAGAGGGTACAGATAAATTTCAGAACCACCAAAGCAGCAGTAATCGCCTAATATCAGAATAATCAGTTACATAAATAAGTGAATAAAATGAACACGATAACCCATGAAGAAGCAAATACAGTTCAACCCCCGTTATTTTTTACCGATAGCGCTGCCAGCAAGGTAAAAGAACTGATTGAAGAAGAAGCAAACCAGGCACTCAAACTGAGAGTTTTCGTCAGCGGAGGGGGATGCTCCGGATTTCAATACAGTTTTACATTTGATGAAATTATCAATGAAGATGACTTTGTAATAGAAAAGCAAGGAGTTAGGCTCCTGGTGGATTCAATGAGCGTTCAATATCTGCTGGGAGCGGAAATCGATTATCAGGAAAATGCCCAGGGCGCACAATTTGTCATCAAGAATCCAGCTGCAGCCAGTACTTGTGGATGTGGCTCCTCATTCTCGGTCTGAAAGAATTTTCAGGCAGGATAAATCGCGCCCAGTACCCGCCTACCGGTTGCGCCGGTCACGGCGGGAAGATTTCCAGGAGTGCGTTCAATTGATTGTCGCGCTAGCCATGCAAATGCACACGCCTCCACCCAATCAGCATCGATACCTAACACATCGGTTTTCCTGATCTCGCGATCTGGTAATTCCTGCTGTAGCCGAGCAACAAGGGTCTCATTATGCGCCCCTCCCCCACACAAATAGAGTTCACGGGCTGTTGGATAGCAAGATCGTATCGAGTCGGCAATTGTCTGTACAGTCAGTTGCAGTAACGTGGATTGAACATCCTGTGCAGCTTCCTTGCCTGTCAAATAAGACAGCAACCAATTAAGATCGAATGTCTCCCTGCCTGTACTTTTAGGGGGCGGCATTGAGAAATACGGAAAACTCAACAGATCATTCAGCAGGTGGTCAATCACTTTGCCTGACTTTGCCCATAATCCGTTTTGATCATAGCGCTCGCCCGTATGCTGCAGGCACCAAGCATCCATCAACATATTTCCGGGGCCGCAGTCAAAACCACTTACACTATTTTCAACAGGCAGGCTGGTAATATTGGCAATTCCGCCAATATTAATGATTAGGCGATGAACATCCGAGTGAGAAAACATCTGCTGATGAAATGCAGGAACCAGTGGCGCCCCCTGCCCGTTGGCAGCAATATCACGATTCCTGAAATCCGTTACAACAGTAATATCTGTCAACTCCGCCAGCAGAGCGCCGTTCACCAGCTGGATACTATACATATACTCCAATTGTGGACAATGTCTGATGGTTTGTCCATGACACCCGATCGCCACAATCCCTCCGGAATCAACCTTGGCTTTTTCAAGCAAGCACACCACCGTTTCTGCATATAACCTTGATAATCGATTACCTGATAAAGCCGCACGATGTAATTCATTTTCGCCGCTCTGATTCAGGCCTAATAATTCCGCCTGAAGAAACGGATCGTAAGGAACATAACAGGTATCAATGAGTGAAAATGACGATCCGGAGAAATTTACCAGTACTGCATCGACACCATCCAGACTGGTACCTGACATAATGCCGATGTAATACATTTCACCTGACTTTATAGACGACTATCCAGGCTGAATCAGTTCAATGCAGCAAAGCTGGTATTGCGCAGCAAATCAAGCCGGGAAGCTAGTTCCCTGGTTTGTCTGTGAAAAGCCGAATAATATTTTTTACTGACGGGCTGTGCTGCTGGCATTACGATTTTAGAAGGGTCGCGCTGAACCCCGTTTACCCGCAACTCATAATGAAGGTGGGGGCCGGTCGCCATCCCGGTCGATCCAACAAAACCAATAATGTCGCCTTGTTTGACGCGCATTCCTTTCTGCAATTTTCTATTAAAACCCGATAAATGGCCATATGCAGAGCTGTATTGAGCATCATGCTTGAGTATAATCAGATTACCATAGCCACTCTGCTTGCCTTTAAACTCAACAGTACCATTTGCTGTCGCCATCACGGGTGTTCCGGTCGGAGCAGCATAGTCAATCCCTCTGTGGGCTCGCCAGCGTTTCAAGATGGGATGGTAGCGCGCATGAGTAAACCCGGAACTGATCCGGGAAAACTTTAAAGGTGCCATCAGAAATGGTTTGCTCAGACTTTCTCCCTCTGGCGTATAATAACCGCCCTCCTCACCCGGTGGCCGAAAATAGACAGCGCGCCTGGATTTCTCCTTGTTGAAAAACTCTACCGCAAGCACACGCCCGACTTGTGTTTTCCCGCTTTCATCCTGTGCGGATTCATAAACAACCGTAAAACGATCGCCCTTTCGGACATCACGGTGAAAATCAATACTACTGGAAAATATATCAATCATCTGGGAGGCGATTGTGCTCGGTAAGTCAGCCTTGTCAACGGCTGCAAACAATGATGAACTGATCACTCCCGAACCCACCAGGACACGCGTATCACCTTCAGCTGACTGCTCGTTCAGCTCAAATGTCCCATCGATTTTTTCGACCTGAAACTGCTCACCATTTCCGTAAAAGTAGCGCAGTGCTAACAATTCTCCGTTCGGCCGGGTTTCCGCATGAATGATTTCTCCCGGTTTAAGCTGGCTCATCGCCCGACTCCCCCGGACAGTATCTAGAAAGCGATTCTTGTCTTTTTGACTGATTTCAAGACGAGCAAGAATCGCCGAAATGGTATCTCCCCGACGTATACTTTCCTGATGCCAGAAAGTCATTTCAGGATCAGAAGATGCAAACTCTTCCGGCAATGGCAAGGCACGAACTATTTTTTTATTGGGTATTTCCTGAAAGGAGGAATCGGGGACAATTCCAAAAGCGGTAACCATCCCGAATAACGGAAAACTGGACAAGATGGTGATCCAACGTACCTTTTTTTGTGCGAAAACAGTGAGTTTTTGCGCTAGAATACTTTTTCTTTTACGAGGTGACTGGTAGTAAATCAAATGCCATCACTCCTATTCGTCTGTTGGAAATTTTTCAAGTCTAACACGGAAAAGCATAAATATAATGACGACTGATTTTTTACTGGCTGGCCGTGTCTAAGTCAATCATTCATCAACTTCAAGTAATCAAACGGGGCTGTCAGGAGCTGCTGATTGAGGAAGAACTCACACAAAAACTCATCAAAAATCAACCCCTAAGGATCAAAGCCGGCTTTGATCCTACCGCACCGGATCTGCACTTGGGGCATACCGTTCTGCTGAACAAGCTGCGCCAGCTTCAGGAGCTTGGCCACCATATTCTGTTCCTGATTGGCGACTTTACTGGAATGATCGGCGACCCCAGCGGTAGAAACGCCACGCGCCCACCGCTGACATGTGAGCAGATTGCACAAAATGCAGAAACCTACACATCTCAGGTATTCAAGATACTTAAACCTGAGCAAACAGAGGTGGTTTTCAATTCAACCTGGATGGATAAATTCAGTGCAGCTGACCTGGTCAGACTGGCCTCCACTTATACCGTCGCACGCATGCTTGAACGGGATGATTTCAGCAAGCGCTATCACGAGAATCGGCCGATCGCCATCCATGAATTTCTTTATCCGCTTGTGCAGGGTTACGATTCAGTAGCGCTGAAAACCGATCTCGAACTAGGCGGCACTGATCAAAAATTCAATTTGCTGGTAGGGCGTGAATTACAGAAGCACTACGGCCAATCTCCGCAGTGCATACTGACCATGCCACTTTTGGAAGGGCTGGATGGTATCCAGAAAATGTCGAAATCGCTCAACAACTATGTCGGTATTAATGAATCGCCTACCGAAATGTTCGGCAAGCTGATGTCAATCAGCGACACCCTGATGTGGCGTTACATCGAATTACTGTCTTTTGAATCACTGGACACCATACACCAGTGGCAGCTTGAAGTGGAAGCAGGCCGAAATCCGCGTGACATCAAGGTGCAGTTTGCACAGGAAATTGTGGCGCGCTTTCATAGCCGAACAGCTGCCATTCAAGCTACAGAAGATTTTGATGCTCGTTTCAGAAAAGGTGCCATTCCTGATGATATTCCAGAAAAAAAACTGTATGTTCAAGGCACAGAACTGGCTGCACCTCAACTGCTCAAGCTGACTGGATTAACCGCCAGTACCAGTGAAGCTCTGCGTATGATTGAACAGGGTGGCGTAAAGTTCGATGGCAACAAGGTCAGTGACAAAACCCAAACTGTTCCCGTCAATACGACAGTTATTGCCCAGGTCGGGAAGAGGAAATTCGCAAAAATAATACTTTTGCCCGATCAAGATGGCATATAAAATCTGCTTCTCTGTAAAATCAATTCCAGCTATATAGCTTATATGACAACATTGTTTATCCACCCCAAAAAATATTAATATGTAGACTCGGTCGTAACGGTGCTACTAATTTCTCTACTGCCATCTCAAATAATTCATTAATAAGTACAAAATGCCAACTATCGCAGATTTAGCTGTGCATATATGTGGTTCGGATCAATAAAAGAAAACCGGGGTAGTGTGGAGGATAATCTAGAAATAACTGAAATGGATATACAGAGAAATACCTACAATGCTGTCCACCCTCCATCAATGACCAGATTTGCACCCGTCATATAACTGGATGCATCCGAAAGCAAAAAAATAATTGCTCCTCGATACTCATCTTTTTCTGACATACGTCCCAGAATGGTTCGCGACGAATAGCTACCGATAAACTCGGGGTCATGTTTGTTCCAAACACCACTGGGCGTAAGCAGATTGATACGAATCGACGTATACATGTAATAGGCGGCAAGAAATTTTGTGAGTCCCAGCAATCCTGCCTTACACACCGAATAGACTGCCGGTTTATACGTCTGTATCTCCTGCCCTGCCTTTTTGTAGATACGCTGATCCGGCCCAACGAGACCGTAATTGGATCCAAGAAAAACGATGGATCCCTTGCCGGATTTCTCCATGATGCGGCATGTAGCCTGAGCCAGCTGAAACGCACCGGTCAAATTAACATCCAGTGACGTCTGCCAAAGTGCCAAAGGAAATTCAGTAAACTTTGAAAAACGGGAAGTATCAGAATCTTTCTCAAATTTTGGGTCGATTGCAGCGCTGTGGATCACTGCATCGAGCCGGCCAAACCAGTTTTCACATGACTGCGCGATGGACTGGCATGAATCCGTACAAGTGACATCCAGAGTCCGCACCAGGATTCGTGTATCCGGGTATGAAGCAGTTATTTCATTTTCCAATGATTTCAGCTTGTCACCATCCAGATCACCCAGTACCAGGTCCGCACCAGCTGAAGCTGCTGCAAGCGCGAATTCCGTGCCAAGAAGCCCGGTTGCACCGCTGATAAGTACCGCGCGGCCGGTCAAATCGAAAGGGGTACCTTTGTAAGGTTGATTCATAATCTGACCTGCCGTCCGGTCTGAAGAGATTTTCTGGCTGCAAGCGCTATATTCAGCACATCCATACCCTCCTGTAAAGTGACTCGCGGAATCGATCCGCTGGGAATACCTTCGATAAATTCTTGCATCATTGACAGAAAAAGCTCATTCCGGTCCCAGGAAGGCACCAGAGCCACTGCTTCCACAACCTGCCCATTCTGCTTCAGCGTAGTGAGACGCGAAGGATAATCCCAGTCAACGATCCCTTTTTCAGCCACGATATTCATATGCCGGACCGGTGGTTTACGCCAGTAATCCATGCGAAGCTGAACACAGATCCCCTGTTCCGTTTCAAACGAGATGAGTGCGGTATCTTCTGCCGTCACTTCCAAAGAGGTTCGATGTCCGCCAATAGCAAAGACATGTTTTGGCTTACCGAAAAGCCAGTATAAATAATCCAGTTCATGGATCAGTGTAAGTATGACGCCTCCACCCTGATCAGCCCGTGCGGCATAACTCTGCCGATAATCCTCCCAAGGATGCCAGTCAGGCAGATATTCCCCTAGATCGACCTGTACGGAATAGATTTTTCCCAATCTGCCTTCCCGCATCCACGCCTCAATCTTCCGTAATCCGGGATGCATCCTGAGCTGGCAGCCGACCAGTACGCGAGATCCGCGTGGATCAACATAACGTGTCAATCCGGACAGATACCGTTTTTCGTGCGCGACAGGCTTTTCCACATAGACATGACACCCTACCTTGAGCGCTTCGATAAGCGTTTTCAGGTGTAATGAAGTCGGATTGGCCACCACGACCAGATCAAAGTTTTGTTTGAGTGCCTGATCGAGGCTCTGAAACAATTGTACATCTTCCGGAATGATCTGTGCGGGAGGTGGCAGATTGCGAGTACGCACTGCGCCCAATTCCCGAACCCCGAGTGCATGCAGATTATTGAGATGCCTGACTCCGATGGAGCCCAGTCCGACTACCAGAGCCTTCAACGGATGATCCCCCGTTTCTCCATTAGAAATTCAGCGAGCTGGAACGAGAATTCATCATCGATATCGATCGAATCCCCGCTTTCGATCTTCAATGGCAGTATGTGGGCACCTGTGAGTGATTGCTTCTCCAGAATCGTCCGGGTACGTATCAGATCCAGATAACCGACCTGCCAGTAAACCTCGGGTAAGCGCTGCCTTGGTTCGTTAAAAGGCTCCGGGACACCAGGAATACTCAGCAGAGCCTGCATAAAACCATCATTACCGATGGTCCACATCTTGTAAGGATTCTGCGCCGGTTCGGTCACTCCACGGACGGAATCAGCATCTGGATGTTTTTTCAGCAGTCCGACCGCTTCCTCTATTTTTTCAACCCTGCGCGCAGGAGAAGTGGGCCGAAACTGGAAAATGGCATCAGGAAGAGGCACATGGTGCTGCTCCAGCCAGCTCAAAAAATGCAGGAATACCGGCAGATCCCGCGTATCATCCTGTGCCAGATCAACCGGTCTCAAAAAAGGAACCTCCGCTCCGGCATTTCTTGCAATTTCTGCAATCTTCTCCGAATCGGTGCTGACAAAAGTTCTCTGAATAGAAGGTGATCTGAGCGAAACTTCAATTGAATGGGCAATCAGCGGCTTGCCACATAAAAACCGGATATTTTTATGCGGAACAGCTTTTGACCCGCCTCGCGCGGGGATGAGGGAATAAATTAACATTGGCTGAAATTTATCAAATCAGGTATCAAATAAACAAATAAATGGGTGAAGTCAAATTCTGATGATTCACAAGTTGGTATTTTACAAACCGGCTACCAGCCTTCCAACTGATAAATGTAAAAATGACTGGTAATTCTACTGTTGAAGTACGCCTGCTGCACATGAACCATAAAATGGTTACAATTCAAGATCTACATTCAAAAGAAAATCACCACATAAGCCTCAAGTAGTATTGACATACTCCATCGGTATAATTCTTTATATCCCCTGTCATACAGACCCGGCAATCATAATCTTCACCGAACAGGATTTGCAGCATGCGTATTGAAAAAAGGATCAAGGACTATCTGGTTTTTTCCGGGGATAGTATTCTCGATGCCCTGAAACACATCAATGATAACCAGTCCCGGATCGTTTTCGTTGTGCAGGATAACGGCGTATTAATCGGGGCAGTCAGCGACGGTGACGTGCGACGCTGGATGACCCAGGCGACCGAATTTGATCTGAATCTGCCGATCGATCATGTGATGAATCGTAATTTCATCGCCCGGCCCGTTGCCGAATCCCAGAATCAGATTGCAGACTATTTTGATCACAAACGCGACATCATCCCGCTGATCGACGAACAAGGGCGTTTTGTCGCCCTGGCACGAAAATCAGCTACAGGGCTCCAGATCGGGGATTTCCTGATTGCCGACCAAAACCCCACATTTATCATCGCCGAAGTCGGTAACAATCATAATGGGGATATCGGTCTTGCGAAAGAACTGGTAAACCTAGCGGTGGAAGCCGGGGCCGATTGTGTCAAATTCCAGATGCGTGATCTTTCCTCATTGTATTCGAATCAGGGCAGGAATGCAGAGGTGGGTTATGACCTGGGATCACAATACACGCTGGATCTGCTCAATAAATTCCAGTTGAGCCATGATGCACTTTGTCAGATATTCGATTATTGCAGGCAGCAGGATATTCTGCCCTTGTGCACGCCTTGGGATATGGTGAGTGTCCGTGTATTGGAAGAATACGGACTGGAAGCCTTCAAAGTGGCTTCAGCCGATTTTACCAACTATGAAATGCTGGAAGCGCTGGCTAAAACAGGTAAACCGCTGATCTGCTCCACGGGCATGAGTTCAGAAGCAGAGATCAAGGGCTCGGTGAGTCTGCTGCGCCGGTTGGGTGCCCCCTTTGCCTTGCTGCACTGCAATTCGACCTATCCTGCCCCCTTCAAGGATGTAAACCTCAACTACCTGCCGCATTTAAAGCAGCTGGCAGGTACGGTGGTCGGCTATTCGGGCCATGAACGCGGGTTTGCGGTGCCTCTGGCTGCCGTTGCCCTTGGAGCGCGCATCGTGGAAAAACATTTTACTGTCAACCGTGGTATGGAAGGCAATGACCATAAAGTCAGTTTATTACCAGCAGAATTTACGGAAATGGTGCAACAGATTCGCAATATTGAAGAGGCCATGGGACAAGGTGGTGAACGGGCACTGACCCAGGGGGAAATGATCAATCGTGAAAATCTGGCTAAAAGCCTGGTAATCAATTGCGATCTTTCGCAAGGACAACTCATCAAACGCAGCATGATCGTGGTGAAAAGCCCCGGGCAGGGTCTGCAACCCAATCGCATTGATGAGCTGGCAGGCAAAGTGGCACAGCACGATTTTAAGGCCGGGGATTTCTTCTTTGAAACAGATATCACGCCACAATCAGCTAAAAAACAACACTATACCTTTTCACGTCCCTACGGAATCCCAGCACGTTATCACGATTACCAGGCACTGACCGAAGGAATGAAAATCGATTTCATTGAGTTTCATCTGAGTTACCACGATCTGGATGTGAAGCTCTCTGACTATTTCTCTGATCCATTGCCAATCGGTTATGCCGTGCACAGTCCGGAATTGTTCGCTGGTGATCATATTCTCGATCTGGCAAACGACGATGAAGATTACCGGGCACATTCCATTACCGAACTGAAACGTACAACAGCGGTAGCGAGCGAGTTGCGTCAGTATTTTCCGTCGACACCCAGACCGGTACTGGTACTCAATGCCGGAGGCTGGTCACCGCAGAATTTCCTGCCAGTTGAAGCACGCACGAAACTTTACGACAGGGTGGCCAAAGCGCTGGGCGAAATCGACCTGAATTCCATTCGACTGGCCATTCAGACCATGCCCCCTTTTCCCTGGCACTTTGGGGGGCAGAGTCACCATAATCTCTTTGTCGATCCGGATGAGATCGCGGTATTTTGCGAGAAAACTGGCCATCATATCTGCCTCGACGTTTCACACTCCATGATGGCCTGCAACTATTATCAGTGGGATTTCAGCGCATTCCTCAAGAAAGTTCTGCCTCATACTATCCATCTGCACATAGTCGATGCCAAGGGAATAGATGGTGAAGGAGTGCAGATCGGCCATGGTGATGTGGATTTCGCCTTGCTGCACGATCAGTTGAACCAACATGCTCCCGGAATACAGTTCATACCTGAAATCTGGCAGGGCCATAAAAATAAAGGAGAAGGGTTCTGGTCAGCATTGGCGTTTCTGGAAAAAACCGGTTTCTAGGTAGATTCAGAACCGATTCAAAGCTGGTAATAATCATTCCTCTCGGCTTCCGAATATTTGATATATGATCAATTCCCCCAGGTAAATTACCTGCTGATTCCATAAGCCCCTACTGCCAACCTATTCCGATCTGACCGAACCATGGCTTCCCTTTCTGCTTCAACTCTTATCATTCCTGTCGAAAACCAGGTGCGTGAACTGGATGCAAAACTCCTGCTGGCATGCGTAGCAGCTGAGCGCGGGTTTCCGGTGATCATCGGCTCGCGGGCCTTTATTCATTTTGAAATCGCGTCACTACCGCGCGGCATCTATCTAGCAAAAAGCATGCGCAGTCTGAGTAATTCCATGTTCAGGATAATTCGCATGCTCGGACATGAAATCGTTGCCTGGGAAGAAGAAGCACTGGTCCACCCGCCGGCCGACACTTATTACACGCTACGGTTATCTCCCACTACGATCAGAAATGTTTCGCATGTTTTTGCCTGGGGCCAGGAAAATATCGATCTGCTTCAACAATATCCACAATTTCCGGAGAATCTGCCTATTCACCTGACTGGAAATCCGCGCGGAGATATCCTGCGGCCCGAGATACGCGCCTATTTCGCAGCAGAGGTAGAGCGTCTACGTAATTTGTATGGTGATTTCATTCTCATCAACACCAATTTCACTGATGTCAATCCTTTCATTCCCGGTATCGGCCTGTTCGTTCCGACAAAGGGTGGAGATAAAAAATCCCGGCGCGGACAGGCCGGGATCGGCATGAGTGAAGAATTCGCCGAAGGCCTGTGGCATCACAAGAAAGCCATACTGGAAGATTTCAAGCAACTCATCCCGGCACTGGAACGGACATTCCCGGATGTAACGATCGTGGTACGGCCCCACCCGAGTGAAAATTTTCGGGTTTATCACGATATTGCTGCTCAATGCCAGCGTGTCAAGGTCACGAACGAAGGCAATGTCATCCCCTGGCTTCTGGCTTCGAAAACAATGGTGCACAATGGCTGTACCACTGGTCTGGAAGCCTATGCTCTGGGAGTTCCAGCCATTTCCTATCTTGCGACTTTCAATGAATATTACGACTACGATTTCCAGGGCCTGCCTACCCGGCTGAGTTACCAGTCATTCAATTTCAACGAACTCCAGGGTACCCTGTCTCGAATCTTGAACGGTGATCTGGGCACTGCTGGAGGTAAAGAACGCAAGGCGCTCATTGATTACTATTTGGCAGCACAAAGCGACCGTCTCGCATGCGAACGTATCATCGATGTACTAGAAGAAAGCGGTTACGGCCAGTCTCAACCACCGGCCAGCTCTGCTCCAACGTATCTGACAGGATGGGCACTCGCAAACCTCAAAGCCACACTGACTCAATTGAATATGCGTCGTCCCGGACCAAACCGGCTGTCTTACCACGATCACCGTTTTCCTGAAATCCAGGTTGAAAAAATCGAACAGAAAATTGCACAGTTTGGCAGTTTACTGAATCGTTTCGACACCATCAAGGTAAAACAGCATTCACGCCATTTGTTCAAAATAAACAATTGAGATCAGTAGTAGCGATAGAATCTGCCCCTGCTGCTATAACGTGCGTCCAGACATTCTCAAAAAGTTTCTCTTACGATGATCGTCTGTTCGGGATGCACGCTGCTTATGTGTTCAACATAGACGCTATACTCCGGCACGCCCATCATCAGATGCAAACTTTTGCGCAAACGGCTTCCAGAGATGTAATTCATTTGATGATTGATCATAATAATCTCTCTTGGTCATTTGTTAGCCTGGTGGCTCATCGTCCAGGCTTGATGGAGAGGCTTGAACCTCCCGGATTACCTCCTGAAAATCTCCTACATCTTCAAAACTTCTATACACAGAAGCAAAGCGGATGTAGGCTACCTTATCCAGCTTGTACAGCTCTTGCATGACCCATTCACCAATTGTGCGCGATGAAATTTCTTGTGCCCCGCCTCCCAATAGTTTCTGCAGAATATGTTCTATTGCGGCATCTACCTGCCCAACCGGAACCGGGCGCTTGTGTAACGCCCGGGCAAAACTGGTGTAGAGCTTTTCCCGGTTGAACTCAACGCGATTACCGCCCTGCTTGATAATCTGTGGAAAACGCACCTCAACTGTTTCATACGTTGTGAAGCGCTTTCCGCAGGCCGTACATTGTCGCCTGCGTCTGATCCTGGAACCTTCTTCGCTGACACGTGAATCGACTACGCTGGTATCTTCAGCACCGCAGAACGGGCATCGCATTGCTCTGTACCTCCAAAATTACAGGTAACTGGAACCGGATAGCCGACACAGAAACCTGGTGCACAAGACAAAATAATCAATTTCCATACACCGGAAATTTTGCACACAAAGCTTGTGCTTCTCTGGCAACCTGATCCAGCACCGCCTCATTAGTCGGAGCTTCCAACACATCTGCCACCAGATTTGCAAGCTGCTCGGATTCAAGTTCCTTAAATCCGCGTGTGGTAATCGCCGGCGTACCAATTCGGACACCGCTGGTTACAAACGGTTTTTGCGGATCATTCGGAATTGCATTTTTATTGACGGTGATGTGCGCGGTTTCCAATGCAGTCTCCGCCTCCCTTCCGGTCAGATTTTTGGCGCGTAAATCCACCAGAAACATATGGCAATCAGTATGGCCGGATACAATCCGCAAGCCGCGCTGTTGTAATACTCTTGCCATGACACGCGCGTTCTCGATTACCTGCTTTTGATAATCCTTGAATGCCGGGCTGGCTGCCTCCTTGAAAGCCACAGCCTTGGCCGCGATCACATGCATCAGTGGGCCACCCTGTGTCTGCGGGAAAACTGCTGAGTTGAGTGCTTTTTCATGCTCAGGCTTAGCCATGATCACGCCACCACGCGGGCCACGTAGTGTTTTGTGCGTGGTACTGGTAACAAAATCGGCGATTCCCACTGGATTGGGATAATAACCGGCAGCAATCAGCCCTGCATAATGAGCCATGTCCACAAACAGATAGGCACCTACGTTGTCGGCAATTTTGCGGAAAGCTTGCCAGTCAATTACTCGTGCATAGGAAGATGCGCCAGCAACGATCATGCGAGGTTTATGCTCATGCGCAAGCTGCTCCAGCTCTGTGTAATCAATCTCTTCAGTTTCAGGATCCAGACCGTAAGCAATTGAATTGAATATCTTGCCACTCATATTGACTGGTGCGCCGTGCGTCAAATGGCCACCATGCGCCAGTGACATCCCCAGAAGCGTATCGCCCGGCTTCAGCGCGGACAAATAAACCGCAGCATTTGCCTGGGAACCGGAATGCGGCTGCACGTTAACGTATTCGGCATTAAACAGCGCCCGCAGGCGATCAATGGCAAGCTGTTCGACGATATCTACATGCTTGCATCCTCCGTAATACCGCTTGCCCGGATATCCTTCGGCATACTTGTTGGTCAGCACAGTGCCCTGTGCCTGCAAAACAGCCGGGCTGGCATAATTTTCCGAGGCAATCAGCTCGATATGATCTTCCTGCCGCTGTACCTCCCCCTGGATCGCTCGCCATAAATCCGGATCAACCTGCTCAATCGTCATACTCTTTGAAAACATAGTATTTACTCTCTGATTTTTATTGGAAAATGATTATTCTATCATCGCGTCGCGGCGCAAACTTCGTAATTCTATTACTATGCCACGCGTACAAAAACGACAGAATTCTCTGGCATAAAATTGACTTCATTTACTGAATTGGCGATGATTAGCGGCGCATCACATTTCATTCCACTCTGAACAGGAGCTTTTCATGGCTATAAACATATTCAAACAACAAGTTGATTCCATTATTCAAAGCAAGCATCTGTTGCAACATCCGTTCTACATCGCCTGGACCGAAGGCAAGCTGACCCGCGAGCAGCTGCGCCACTACGCTGAGCAATATTTTTATAATGTATTGGCTGAACCCACCTACCTCAGCGCAGTTCACTTCAACACCCCACATTTTCACAACGAAGAAAACTGTGGTGATATCAGCGTGCGTCAAGAGGTCCTCAAAAACCTGATCGATGAAGAACACGGAGAAAAAAATCACCCTGCCCTGTGGAAAGCATTTGCCTTTGCATTAGGCGCGAATGATGTCAGCCTGGCAAAAGCCGATGCATTGCCGGAAACAGAAAATCTGGTTTCAACCTTTCGTGACATCTGCATAAACGAATCTTTTTATGCAGGATTGGCCGCATTACATGCATTTGAATCCCAGGTACCTGATATTGCCGCTGTCAAGATCGACGGCCTGGCCAAATTCTATGGCATGAAAAATCCGGAGGATTATGAGTTCTTCTCGGTACACCAGACAGCTGATATTTTCCATTCACAAGCAGAATGGGCAATCATTGAAAGATTTGCTGATACTCCGGAAAAACAGGCCGAAGTACTGGCCGCCACACGCCGCGCTTGTGATGCTCTGTGGAAATTCCTGGATGGTATTCACGAAAATTACTGTGCCAATCTCATCTGCGAGGAAAAAGCAGTAGTTACGTTGCATTAATCCCATATTGGCCTGATTACAACAGTTTACGCCGGGCAATCATCCTCAGTTTAAGGGGGATTGCCCGATTTCTTGAGTCCCTTATTTTTCCCGCTTTGCTCTCAGTTTTTCCTCGTTCCTTTTTTGCTCAATGGCTTAATTCCATCCAGTCTGGCAAAACAAACCTGGTCAATCGTTTCCAGAAAATCCCGTAAATAACGCAGCGAAGCATCTTGCTCCCGCACTGAAAGATACAAATCACTCCACAGTCCACTCGTACCGATACGCCGGGCAATCACATACTCGTAATCCAGATAATTTTTGATTCCCCATCCCGGCAGTGCAGCAATCCCCCGCCGGCTTGCCACCAGCTGCAAAATGGCCACGGTTAATTCGGTTGTTCGGCGCTGCCAGCTGACACCCGCAGGCATCAGCACTTGCCGGATCAAATCTATCCGCTCTTCCGGAACCGGATAAGTAATCAGTACGTCCTGCGCAAAATCAGCAGCTTCAAGTACTCGTTTGCTCCCGAGTACATGCCCCGGGGCCAGCACAGCCAGGATTTCAAAACGGAATAATGGAAAATGAATGATCCCCTGCTGTGGCTTGTTCTCTGAACCGATCACCACGTCAGCAACCTGCTGCCGAAGCAACGACACCGGATCACTATGAAAACCAGAAACCAGATCAAGCTCCACTTCCGGCCAGTGTTGACGGAAATCATCCATGATCGGCATCAGCCAGTCGAAACAGGTATGACACTCCAGCACAATCCGCAAACTCCCTGCCGCCTGCTGCGATATTTTTGCCAGATCCCGCTCTGCTGACTGAACCTCGCCAAGTATCTTCCCCGCCAGTTGCACCAGACGCTTACCTGCATCGGTCAACTGTACTGCATGGCCACTGCGCTGAATAATCGGCAACTGGTAGTGCTCTTGCAGCGCCTTGATCTGGTGCGATACCGCAGATTGAGTCAAATGCACACGCTGCGCTGCCAGTGAAATACTGCCAGTCTCATCCAAGGCATTCAATGTGCGAAGATGTCGTAATTCAAGCATATATGAAAATTATTCATAGTTATCTGTAAAACAATTCATTTGATTCATTATAGAGTATTCCACACAATGATGGTTTTCCGATCATGCAGAGAAAATATAATGAAAATACTGACACATAATCTCGGCTTCCCGAGAATCGGTGCACAACGTGAATTAAAAAAAGCACTTGAAGCTCACTGGAAAGGACAAAGTGAGGCTGCGCAATTATTGGCTACTGCGCGCGAAATTCGCGCCAGCAACTGGCTATCACAGCAAAAATCTGGCATTGATTTGATCCCGGTGGGAGATTTCTCACTGTATGATCACATACTCGACATGACCGCATTACTGGGAGCAATTCCCCATCGCTTCGAGCACACCGGCGATCAGGTTCCGCTTGATCTGTACTTTGCCATGGCACGTGGCACTGTTAATCAACCAGCTATGGAAATGACCAAGTGGTTCAATACCAATTATCACTACATCGTTCCTGAATTCGATCACAACACCCGATTTCATCTGGCATCCGACTGGCTGTTCCAGGAAATTAAAGAAGCCAAAGTGCTGGGGATAAATACAAAAGTTGTTTTGATCGGCCCGCTGACCTACCTGTATCTTGGTAAAGAAATTACGCCGGATTTTCAGCGATTGGATCTGCTTCCCAGCCTGCTGCCGGTTTATCGCGAAATTCTGCAGCAAATTGTTGCACTGGGTGTGGAATGGGTGCAGATTGACGAACCTATCCTCGCTCTTGATCTCGAGCAGCCCTGGCTAGATGGTTTTACAGAGGCCTATCGTGCACTAAATGATACGGGCAGTCGCTTGCTGCTCACCTCTTACTTTGGGGCGGTTGATCACCACCTCGCATTACTTGAGAACTTGCCGGTAGATGGCCTGCATATTGACCTCAGCAGTGCTCCGGAACAACTCGAATCATTCCTCACCAGAAATTTCTCCAGCAAAATCCTGTCACTGGGTTGTATCGACGGACGCAATATCTGGCGCACTGATCTATCACAAAAACTGGAAAACTTAGCACAAACTGTATCTCGATTTAAGGGCAATCTGTGGATTGCCCCGAGTTGTTCCTTGCTACATTGCCCGGTGGATTTATCATTAGAAACTAAACTGGATCCAGAAATTAGAAACTGGCTAGCCTTTTCTACTCAGAAACTGGAAGAAATCGCCACACTCGGGCTCGGACTGAATCAGGGTAAGGAATCAATCCAAGAGATACTGACTGCTTCCAATCAAGCCAACCAATCAAGAAAGACATCTTGTCGCATCCATAACCCGGTGGTTCATCACAGAATCAACCATCTGACTGAACGAGACAGCCAGCGCACGCATCCTTTTGCAATTCGTAAACAACAGCAACAGCAGCGCTTCAATCTGCCTCTGTTGCCCACCACCACCATTGGTTCTTTCCCGCAAACTTCCGCCATTCGCCAGGTACGCGCCGCATTCAAAAAAAATGAACTAAGTCATCTTGAATACCTGTCTGCCATGCGTCAAGAAATTTGCGAGACTATCCGCAAACAGGAAGAAATCGGACTGGATGTGCTGGTTCATGGCGAACCCGAACGTAATGATATGGTGGAATATTTCGGCGAACAGCTGTGGGGATATGCTTTCACTGAAAACGGCTGGGTGCAAAGCTACGGCTCCCGTTGCGTCAAACCACCCATTTTATATGGTGATGTCTATCGCCCTGAGGCCATGACAGTCGATTGGATCAGCTATGCCCAAAGCCAGACCAGCAGACCAGTTAAAGGCATGTTGACCGGGCCAGTCACTATGCTGTTCTGGTCATTCGTGCGAGATGATCAGCCACGGGCAGATACCGCTTTACAACTGGCACTGGCAATTCGTGATGAAGTCACTGATCTGGAAAAAGCCGGTATCGGCATGATTCAGATTGATGAGCCGGCCTTTCGCGAAGGACTCCCGCTCAGAAGACAGGACTGGCAGCATTACCTTGACTGGGCAGTCAAGGCGTTTCGCGTTGCCAGCTCGGGGGTAAAGGATGAAACTCAGATCCACACCCACATGTGTTATTCCGAATTTCATGACATCCTGCCCGCCATCGCCGAACTAGATGCAGATGTCATCACAATTGAGACTTCACGTTCGCGTATGGAATTGCTGGATGCATTCGTAAAATTTTCCTACCCGAATGAAATCGGCCCTGGAGTATATGACATTCACTCTCCCCGTATCCCTGATACATCGGAAATGCTGGAGCTGCTGAAAAAGGCATCACACCATATTGATCCAAAGCTACTCTGGGTCAACCCGGATTGCGGCCTGAAAACGCGCAACTGGCCGGAAACCCGGACAGCTCTGCAAAAAATGGTGGATTGTGCAAAATCCCTGCGCAGCGCCCTGCAAACCTGATCTATTGTCTATCCCTCCGCGCAGTTGCCGGGCATAATCCAGGCTGTCACCCCCCTCTTCTGACAGCTTTGTCCGTGTAACTGCCACCTCACCCACGGTAGAACTGATTGGATGAAGTTGCGAGCAATGTCCAATACAGGGATCAGTTTGCATGGCAATCTTTCTGTGATGCTCTAATTTATGCGTTTGATGTGTGCACCCACTTGCGCCAGTTTTTGTTCGATTTGTTCATAGCCACGATCCAGATGATAGATCCGGTCAACGATGGTTTCGCCTTGCGCAATCAATCCGGCGATGATGAGGCAGGCAGAGGCGCGCAGATCGGTTGCCATCACACTGGCACCATCAAGTTGGGGAATACCATGCACGATCGCAGTATTACCCTCAACCTGAATATCTGCGTTCAGGCGTGTGAGCTCCTGTACATGCATGAAGCGATTTTCAAAAATTGTTTCTGTCATGATGGAGGTGCCGCCGGCAATGCTGTTTAACGCCATGAATTGTGCTTGCATGTCGGTAGGAAAGGCCGGATAGGGCGCAGTGCGCAGACTGACCGGTTGCGGCCGCTGCTGCATGCACAATCGGATCCAATCCCCGCCTATATCAATGTCTGCTCCAGCTTCTGCCAGCTTGCCCAGTACAACGTCAAGTGTATCTGCGCGTGTTCCGATCAGGGTGACGTCACCACCACAGGCAGCGACTGCGGTCAAGAATGTCCCGGTTTCAATGCGATCAGGCATGACGACGTGTGAACCACCATGCAAACGATCTACCCCTTCGATAATGATAATGTCACTGCCTGCTCCTTCTATTTTTGCTCCCATACCGATGAGACAATTTGCCAGATCAATCACTTCAGGTTCACGGGCGGCATTTTCCAGAATGGTCGTGCCGGAAGCAAGTGTGGCGGCCATCATCAGGTTTTCAGTTCCGGTAACGGTGACAACGTCCATGGCGATACGTGCACCTGAAAGGCGGCCCACCTGAGCAAGGATATAACCTTGCTCAATATTGATTTCCGCCCCCATGGCTTGCAGTCCCTTGATATGCTGATCGACCGGCCGCATGCCGATTGCGCAACCACCCGGCAAGGAAATATGTGCCTGTCCGGTTCGCGCCAGTAATGGACCCAATACGAGGACGGCGGCACGCATGGTTTTCACCATGTCGTAGGAAGCGGTTGGATTGGTAATATTGGCCGCAGACAGTTCTGTAGTGCCTGGTTCATTTGTTAGAATGCGCACACCAATCTGTTCAAGCAATGCCAGCATAGTAGTGACATCCCTGAGATGCGGGATATTCTGTATGACAAATGGTTCAGCAGTCAGTAGCGATGCGCATAATACGGGCAAAGCTGCGTTTTTGGCACCGGAAATACTGATTTCACCATGGAGCTTCGACCCCCCGTGAATGACAAGTTTCTGCATGAATCTACTCTTAACAAGAATTAAAATATTGTTGCACCCACATGGGCGTAATCCTTTGCATTTTATCGTACTAACTGAGGAGTCAGAATGAGCAAATTTGTTGTCCAGACCAATGATGCCCCACAAGCAATCGGCACCTATTCCCAGGCTGTCTGCATAACAGGTGGGGAAACTGTCTATCTTTCCGGTCAGATCGGGCTTGATCCAGCCAGCATGGAAATGGTACACGGCATTGATGCACAGATTGAACAAGTTATTACTAATCTCAAGGCGGTCATTGTTGCCAGTGGCGGCAGCCTGAGTGATGTTGTCAAACTGAATGTTTATCTGACTGATCTGGGCAATTTTTCCAGAGTTAATGAAGTCATGGGCAAGCATTTCAACCAACCTTATCCCGCACGCGCCGCTATCGGCGTGGCAGCATTGCCGCGCGGGGCACTGGTGGAAATGGATGCCGTGGCGGTACTGGATAAGTAACCCTACGTACTACTCACATCATTTTCTCCATTGGCTGCCCAATCTTTCAGCTCACTGGATAAGGCATTACGCAAAAAACTTGAAAAACTTGGCCTATTCAGTGATTTCGATCTGATTCTGCACTTGCCGCTGCGCTATGAGGATGAGACACAGTTGTCATCCATCAGTGAAGCGGCTCCCGGAAATACAATACAAATAGAAGGGGTGATTACCGAACAGGAGGTGCTGATTAGTCCGCGACGGCAGCTCGTTTGCAGGGTAAGTGACGATAGCGGTGTGCTTTATCTGCGTTTCCTAAATTTTTATGCTAGCCAGATAACCGCCTGGTCACCAGGTACCCGGCTGCGTGTACTGGGTGAAGTGCGCACCGGTTTTCATGGAATGGAGATGGTGCACCCGAAATGCCGGGTGGTGCGTGACAACATGGCACTGGCAACTGCCTTGACACCGGTTTATCCGGTAACAGCCGGATTGCCACAACGCACACTTATACGGCTGATCACACAAGCTTTTGAGCGGTTGCGAAGAAAGCAGTTTCTGCGTGAAATTTTGCCGGAAACGATCCTGTCTGCCTGTCCACTCCCTGCGTTTGAGGAAAGCTTATCTTTGCTGCATTGCCCGCCATCTGATATTTCCATGGAATCATTACAGCAACGTTCCCATCCAGCCTGGCAGCGGATCAAGTTTGACGAATTACTGGCGCAGCAAATTTCTCTACGTTGTCATTATCACCAGCGGCGCAATCAGCAGGCGCCTACTCTGTCGCAACAGGTTAATTTGCAGCAGGCATTGCTGGGAGTACTGCCATTCAGCCTGACTGAGGCGCAACATAAAGTAGTGGCTGAAATCAGCACAGATCTTGCGCAGCCTTACCCTATGCAGCGGTTGTTACAAGGTGATGTAGGCAGCGGCAAAACTGTGGTGGCGGCACTGGCTGCATTGCAGGCGATTGGAAATGGCTATCAGGTTGCTGTCATGGCACCGACAGAGATTCTGGCTGAGCAGCATTTCAGGAAGTTGTCCGGCTGGCTGGTGCCGCTCGGAATAGAAGTAGGCTGGTTATCCGGCAGTCAGAAAAAAAGCCTGCGCAGCCAAGAGCTGGCAAAAACGGCAAGTGGTGCAACCATGCTGATTATTGGAACCCATGCACTGTTTCAGGAGGCAGTTCAATTCAAACAGCTTGGGTTGGTCATTATTGACGAACAGCATCGATTCGGGGTGGGGCAACGGCTTGCCTTGCGCATGAAAAGGGAAGATGAAGGCTCACTACCGCACCAGTTGATGATGAGCGCCACCCCAATTCCCCGTACACTTTCAATGAGCTACTTCGCCGATTTGGATGTTTCTGTTATCAATCAATTACCTCCCGGCAGATTGCCAGTTGCGACCAGGTTGATTGACAACAATCGGCGCGAGGAAATTATTGCACGCATCCGTGAAGCCTGTCTGGCTGGCCGCCAGGCTTACTGGGTTTGCCCATTGATCGAGGAATCCGAGGTATTACAGTTAAAAACAGCAGTGGAAACCTATGAAACATTGAGCCAGATTTTCCCTGAACTAAGCATAGCCCTCATTCATGGCCGGCTGGGTAGCGACGAAAAATCTGCGATTATGGCGAAATTCAGCCAGGGAGCAGTACAGTTACTGGTTGCCACCACCGTGATTGAAGTGGGTGTGGATGTGCCCAACGCCTCACTAATGGTGATTGAACATGCTGAACGCATGGGATTGTCTCAATTGCATCAGTTGCGCGGGCGGATCGGTCGTGGATCAGCTACTGGTATTTGTATCCTGATGTATCAGCGGCCATTATCCGTAGTGGCGCGTAAACGATTGCAGATTATTTTCGAGCATAACGATGGATTTGAAATTGCGCGGCAGGATCTGCTGTTGCGCGGGCCAGGTGAATTTCTCGGTACCCGTCAGAGTGGCGTACCCCTGCTACGATTTGCTGATCTGGAAGAAGATATCGATTTGCTGGAAATGGCGCGCAATGTTGCGGAAGAGATACTACGTGATTATCCAAATGAGGCACAGCATCACGTGCAGCGTTGGCTGGGAAATAGAGAAGATTATCTACGCGCGTAGTACTGGTTATATTCTGCCAGGCCGCGATGACGTACCAGGACGCGTGCAGCATCACGGAAGTGTAACGCGAGCTTTTCTGCAAAATAAACTGAACGGTGCTGCCCCCCGGTACAGCCAATAGCGACTGTGAGGTAGGCCCGATTATCCTGCATGTAGACAGGCAGCCAGGTATCTAGGAAACTGCCAATATCCCCGAGCATTTTTGCAGCATTGGGCTGGGCTTCCATAAACCGGATGACTTCCAGATCATGGCCAGTCAACTCTTTAAGATGCGGATCGTAAAAGGGGTTGGGCAGGCAGCGTATATCAAACACCAGATCGGCATCTAGCGGAATACCATGTTTATAGCCAAATGACTGGAACATTAGCGTTAGCTGGGATGGATCGCGGCTATCCGAGATGAAATCCCTGATAAAAGCCCGCAGCGCATTAGGTCTTAACGAGCTGGTATCAATATGGTGGCCAAGATCGGATACGGTCGCCAACACCTCACGCTCGTGCTGGATGGCTTCCTCTAATGTGATATTTTTGTCACTCAAAGGATGTCTGCGGCGTGTTTCAGAGAAGCGCTGTATCAGCGTATCTGTACGTGTATCCAGAAAAATAAATTCCGTCCGAATGCTTTTATCGATCATTTTGAACTGCCAGGGTAGAACAGTAATACTATCGCCGCTGCGCATATCAATTGCCACGGCAACATGTGAATGATGCTGCGTTTGCAGGTGATTGATGAGGATAACGAGTAGCGATGCAGGAAGGTTATCAACGCAGTAATAGCCTGAATCTTCCAAGGCCTTAAGTGCAATTGACTTTCCCGAACCGGACAATCCACTGATAATGATGACTTGCATGGCCTTGAGTATAACAGGCAGATTAATTTGAAAGTGTCTGCAAAAGCAGTATTTGTTTATACAAAATGATGGGGAAATTGAATAGTGAATAAGGCTTTTACTAAAGAGAGTGACCATGAGGAAGAGCTGGATGACACCCCGCAACTACCACAGGGTGTAAAGAATTATATTACCCCGGGAGGCTATCAGCGATTGAAGGATGAATTTGATCAGTTATGGAAAGTGGAGCGCCCGGAGCTGGTCAAGATTGTATCCTGGGCAGCATCAAACGGTGATCGCTCAGAAAATGGTGATTATATTTATGGCAAGCGGCGCTTGCGTGAAATTGATCGCCGTTTGCGGTTTTTATCCAGGCGCATGGACCATGCCGAAATCATCGACCCGGCACAACGCGGCGAGTGCGATCAGGTATTTTTTGGTGCGACAGTAACGGTATACGACGCACAAGGCAAAGAGCAGACATACAGTATTGTCGGTATGGATGAAGCGGAGCCCAGCTGTGGCCGTATCAGCTGGATTTCACCGCTGGCCAGAGCACTACTGAAAGCACGAGAGGGGGATGTGGTGTCTTTGCAAACACCAGGTGGCCTGGAAGAACTGGAAGTAATTAAAATCCGTTATACGATATTGTGATACAGACTCTCTGATCAGCTATCCCCCATTATTCATACACCGGCTTCCTTACGATCCGTCTGTACTACGCCCGGCATAATACCTGGAGCTTCAACACCGTACCACTGACACCCCATACCGCTTCATTGTTCGTTTCTATTTCCTGCCGAGATTCGTCAGGCAAACGCAAGTTGAAGCAGTCTATATTTACCTCATGTGGAAATCGACTGTCATGCGCTGTTCAGCGTTATTTATCCTTGCTTTGTGGGCCGTACTCCCAGGTAACAGCCAAGCCTACGATATTACCGTCAGTCTGAAAGAAGCCGAGCAGTTGGCGCTGACTCGTAACCGCGATCTCCGCTTTGCCCGACGAAATATTGAAGCTGCGGCAGCGGAAACACTCAATGCAGCTGCTTTCCCCAACCCCACACTTGCGGTTAATGCCAGTCATTTAAACCTTAAATCTGACCCAACTACTGCATTCAGCTCCAGAACGCCAACCGAAAGCGAAATTCGTATCGATCAGACTTTTGAACGAGGTGGTAAGAGAGCGCTCCGTATGGCACAAGCAGACAGTAAACTCACCGCTACTCGGTTCGATTTTGACGATACGCTGCGGCAAACTCGGTTCAATGCACGCAGCGCTTGGTTTGAACTTAAACTGGCTGAGCATCACGTTGAACTGAGCGGCATTATTGCCGGCCAGTCTGAGCATATATTGGAATTGGCTCGACGCCGCTATCAAGCAGGCGATCTATCCGGTGCTGATCTGGGGCGCTTCGAAACCGATGCTGCCCGAGCCCGAGCGGGTGTGCGCACAGCAGAAAGCACGCTTACACGCGCCCGCACTGCATTGGGTATTTTGTTAGCTGACGAAAACCATGCGTTACAGCTTGTCACTCGGGGCGACTGGCCGGCAGAAAGAGCCAGATTGCCTGACGCAGCCACTATCACCACCGCTATTTCCCAGCGTCCGGATACACTTGCCGCTGCCGCACGAATGGAAGCCGCTCGACATAACGTTGGGTTGGCACAGGCAAAGCGCACTCGCGACGTTACTGTCAGCCTCCAATATGAACGTCAACCAGCCGATGTGACACAACCACGTAATTCTCTTGGTCTTGAAGTTTCCGTTCCATTGTTTCTTGGCAACTACTTTGAGGGCGATATCCGCCACGCTCATGCCGAGCTTGCTCTGGCCGAAGATCAGCTGGAAGCAATTCGCGCCCGCATCCAGGCTGAAATTAACCAGCTTGTCGATGAATTACAACATGCCAGCGACCGCTGGCATGCCTTGCAGGAACAAGCACTACCGGCTGCCCGCCGTACTGCCAGCGCAGCAGAGCTTGCTTTCAGCAAGGGAGCGATCAGCGCGCTGGAGTTTCTGGATGCGCAGCGCATTCTGCGGACTGCCGAGCTGGATACACTGCAAGCCCGCAGTGATCTGGCACAAGCAAGCGCCGCTCTGGATGCAGCACTGGAAATTACCATCTCCAAGGAACAGGAACCCGCTTCATGATGAAACTCCGATTATGCAAGATCAAAGTGGTTGCCGCTACCCTGGCAATAGTGATTACAGGTGTTGCTGGTTATTTGTATTTCAGCCAAGCTGTTATCCAGCCTCCGACAGAAAATACTGGATCAAACCGCACCCGGAATCAACTGCTATTCCCGCCGGGAGCCCCTCAGCTTGCCTACATTAAAACCAGCCCTGCCGTCTCAGCAATGCTGCCGGCCAGTGAGCCACTGGCTGCAAAGCTGGCACTGGCAGAAAACCTTACTGCTCGTATCAGCCCAGCTGTGGCAGGCCGTATCTTGCAGCTGCATGTCGAGATTGGCGATCAGGTTAAGGCTGGTACGCCACTGGTAACATTAGATTCGCCTGATTTTGGGGCAGCCATCGCCGATCTTCATAAGGCAGAAGCAGATGCCACCTACAAACAACTTGCTTATAAACGAGCGCGCGAGCTTTGGGCCGGTGAAGCCATCGCCCGGCGTGATGTGGAAAGCGCCCGTGCGGACTGGCAAATTGCAGCCGCAGAAGCTAAGCGTGCACAGTTGCGGGTAAGAAATCTGGTACCGGATGGCAAGATGCAGGATGAAAAACTGGTGTTATATGCACCAATTGACGGTACGGTAGCTTATCGCCAGGCCAACCCCGGCCTGGAAGTTCGCCCGGATATGGCCGCACCCTTATTTGTCATTTCCAATCTATCGCATTTATGGGTGCTGGTGGATGTTCCTGAACGATTAATCAGCCGGGTACAAAGCGGCAATCCACTACTGCTCAACTTCGATGCATTTCCGGAAAAATCCTTCCTTGCCACCATTACCCGTATCGCCCCCGTACTTGATCCGAATGTTCGCCGGGTACAGGTGCGCGCTGAAATAGACAATCCGGACGGCACGCTACGGCCAGAAATGTTTGCCCGTGCCCAGTTGATCGATCCACGAGCGGATAGCGTAGTTCAATTACCGGCAGAATCAGTCATTACCGGTGGGGTTCATCCCACCGTATTCGTTGAGACTAATGCGGGTGAATTTATTCAGCGCCGTATCCGCATTGCCTTCCAGGATGCTGAATCTGTCTGGCTCGAACCGGAAAATGGAGGGGTAGCAGTCGGAGAAGAGGTCGTGATCGACGGCACCATGCTGCTGACTTCAGAACTTGCTGCTGGAAACTAAAATGCTCAGTCGTCTTATCTCATTTTCGATCAAACAGCGGCTTTTTATTCTCGTGATGACGGGAGCACTGCTGGTGGCCGGCATACATGCTTTTATCGAACTGCCTATCGAAGCATTTCCCGATGTGCAGGATGTACAGGTACAAATCATCACGCAAGTCATCGGCCAGGCACCGGAAGAAGTCGAGCGCAGTGTCACTATCCCGATTGAACGGGAAATGAGCGGCGTGCCGCAACTGACCCAGCTGCGCTCGGTTTCCATTACCGGGCTGTCAGTCGTCACCATGACATTCGCCGACGGTGCCGAAGATCGTCTGGCACGTGCGCAAGTACTGGAAAAACTACAAACGGTAAGTTTGCCGGAAGGAATCACCCCTGAGCTAGCTCCACTGACCACTGCTGTTGGTGAAATTTACCGCTACGTGGTCGATGCTCCGCCGAACCTGCCACTGTATGAAGTCCGGGCCATTCAGGATTGGGTGATCCGTCCGGAATTGCGGCGGGTACCCGGTGTGGCAGATGTAATCGGCTTTGGTGGCACCATCAAGGAAATTCAGGTCAACGTTGATCCCAACGCATTGCGCAAGTACCGATTGACACTGGATCAGGTGAGCCGTGCATTGAGTGAAAATAATGCCAATACCGGCGGTGGCATTATCCGGCGAGGCGGTGAAGGATTAATACTAAGGGCTATTGGCCTGTTTCACACGATTGAGGACGTAACCACCACTGTGATCACGGCGCATGACGGCAAGACCATTACTATTGGTGATGTTGCAGCTGTTCATGTCGGTGAACATACACCATCTGGCATCGTCTCCCTTGCCCAACGTGATAAAGACGGCAAAGTTTCGAATCGCGACTCAATTGTCGAAGGCATCGTGGTGATGATCAAGGGCAGCGATCCGAGCAAGATTATTCAGACACTCAGGGCTCGGATCGATGAACTCAACAGCCAAGCCAAGCTTCCGCCAGGTGTGCAGATACACCCAATCTACGAGCGCACCCAACTAGTTGAACACACGGTGGCAACTGTGGAGGAGAATCTGCTCCTCGGTGCGCTGCTGGTAGTTACGGTCTTGGTCGTATTTCTACGTGACTGGCGAACCTCACTGATCGTTGCCTGCATCATTCCACTGACACTGCTGTTTGCCTTCATTATGATGAATGCACGCGGGGTATCCGCCAACCTGATTTCGCTGGGTGCAGTTGATTTCGGTATTATTATCGATAGTGCCGTCGTGCTGGTAGAAGCGCTAATGGTGCGGATGATGCTGCAAAAAGGCCTGGGATCCGGGCCTGATGCTGCCAAATGGCGTATCAGCGTCTTACGGCAAACTGCTATCAGCTTGAGCAAACCCATCCTGTTTTCAAAGGCGATTATTATCTTGGCCTTTGTACCGATATTTACGTTTCAGCGCGTGGAAGGAAAAATTTTTTCCCCGGTTGCCTTCACTCTTTCCTTCGCATTGATCGGTGCCATTATCCTGACACTGACACTGGTCCCTGCCCTGCTCTCCTATCTATTGCAGCGCGGTCCCGTTCAGGAGCCTCACCTGGCCTGGATGGAGCGCTTGCAGAATGGCTACCGGCGATTACTTGACTGGACAGACGCCCGTCCCCGCATTATAACCGGAATCACAACGATCTCACTGGCAGCAGCACTTGCACTGCTACCGGCAATCGGAACGGAATTTCTGCCCAAGCTCGACGAAGGAAACATCTGGCTGACTATCGCTCTTCCCCCTTCCATTCATTTGGAACAATCAAAGGAAGTAGAACGTGCAGTACGGGTGAAGCTGGCAGCCTATCCAGAAGTCAAAACAATTGTCTCCCAGGTTGGCCGGCCGGATGATGGTACCGATCCAAAGGGAGCCAATAATCTGGAAATTCTGGCTGATCTCAACCCTCGCAACAGTTGGCGATTCAGCTCGAAGGAAAAACTGGTGGCCGACATGTCACAAGCTTTGAAGGCCATTCCGGGTCTACCTACCAATTTCTCACAGGTAATCCAGGATAACGTCGAGGAATCCTTGTCCGGCGTCAAGGGTGAAATTGCCGTTAAGGTGTTTGGCCCAGATCTGGATATTCTGGAAGATAAGGCAGAGCAGATTGCCACCCTGCTTAACCATATTCGAGGCGCCGTGGATGTGGCTGCCATCAAGGTCGGCGGTCAGACCGAGGTGACCGTTACCCCGGATCGGCAGAAATTGGCGCGGTATGGCATCAACATCGCGGACATCAACAATCTTTTCCAGATGGCGTTCGGTGGTACGGCAGTGACCGGTTTTTATGAAGGTGAGCGACTCTTCAACGTCAACGTCCGGCTGGCTCCAGACTATCGCCGCACCGTCACCGACATTGCCAACCTGCAGATAGCAATTCCGGGCAGTACCGGTGCTTTTCTGACACTGGGCGAATTAGCTCGCATTGAAGTACGCCAGGGTGCTTCACGCATTGCACGCGAGGCAGGAGGTCGTGCCGTTTCGGTCAAGTCAAACTTAATGGGACGTGATCTGGGCAGCTTTATTAATGAGGCCCAGAAAAAAGTAACTGAGCACGTTCACCTGCCCCCTGGCTACCGAATTACTTGGGGAGGACAGTTCGAGAACCAGCAACGAGCAATAAAACGATTGATGATTATTGTGCCTGTCAGTCTGCTTGGTATCTTTGTATTACTGTTCTGGGCGTTTAAATCCGTGCGTGCAGCGCTTATCATTTTGCTAATTGCCCCACTCACCCTGATTGGTGGCCTTACCGGACTGGCACTCTCCGGCTTGCATTTATCCATTTCAGCTGCGGTCGGGTTTATTGCGGTCTCCGGTATTGCAGTGCAAAACGGGGTAATCATGATTGAGGAAATCGTGGGCTTGGTTCACAAAGATCGATCGTTTGCTGAGGCGGTGCGGGAAGGTGCTGTGCTGCGCCTGCGGCCAATATTAATGACAGCTCTGATGGCAGGCCTTGGTTTGCTACCAGCGGCGCTGTCCCATAGTATCGGTTCAGAGATCCAACGCCCATTTGCAGTGGTCATTGTCGGCGGTATTATTTCTGCTACCTTCTTCACACTGGTACTGCTGCCACTAATGTTCAACCGGCTGGCACGGCCAAAACACATGAAATCCTGAATAAATCCGGTTTATGTATCATGAGATGGGTTGGAGGACATAATGCGTATTCTGGTTGTCGAGGATGATTCCCTGGTGGCAAGCGGTATCAAACAGGGTTTGACCAATGCGGGCTACACTGTCGATGTGGCGAACACAGCCGGGAGTGCGGAGATCCATCTGCGGGATGAGAATTTTGATCTGGTGGTAGTGGATATCGGCCTGCCAGATATGGATGGATTAATGCTGGTACAACGACTACGCAACCGGCAGATGCGCCTGCCTGTATTAGTACTAACTGCGCGCGGTAGCATGGAGGATACGATTGCCGGTCTGGATGTGGGGGCAGATGATTATATGGTCAAGCCATTCCGTTTACCAGAGCTGGCGGCGCGTATCCGTGCACTGATTCGCCGCGCTCACTCGGTTGCCAGTACCGAGTTACGGCATGATCAGCTGATTCTCAATACCGGTAGCCACACCGCCACGCTGCACGGCCAGCCACTATTCTTGACCATGCGTGAATGGACTATCCTGGAAATTCTGTTGATGGCTTCACCCAAAGTAGTTAGCAAAGACAAGCTGCTGCAAAGCCTGGCCGGTTGGGACAAGAACATCACGCCCAATGCCATTGAAGTTCATGTATCGCGGCTACGCGCCAAGATTGCGCTTGGCGGCATTGGGATTCGCACAGTTCGCGGCATCGGTTACCGTATTGATCAGAGCCTCTCATGAAATCCGGTCATTCTCATCCACCGGGGTTGCGGCAACGATTGCTGCTCTGGATATTGCTCCCTTTGATTGTAGTATTTACTGGCAGTATCCTGTTTGATTATCGCTTGGCTCAGGAAACAGCCAATACTGCCTACGATCACTCCCTAAACGATGCAGCACTGGATATTACCGCCTATGTCCAGACTACCGGCCTAAATCCCGAATTGCGTCTGACTCCCGAAGCAGAAGCCATGCTGCGTTCCGATGCAATGGATAAAATTTTTTTCGCTATCCATGGCTCCGATCAACAACTGCTGGCCGGTGACGCCGACCTGCCGATCTACCCCGGATCGTTGCACGAACGACCGACATTTGTCGATGATATCTACCAGGATGAAGAAATTCGTGCCACCACGCATCGAATTGTCATCAATGGTGATGAAATCACCATTACGGTAGCTGAAACCATGCGGGAACGGAACCACGCCAGCCACCGTATACTCGCCGCAATTGCTTTCCCCAACCTGATGATTATTGTCGCAACATTACTGGTAATCTACTTTGGTGTCCGGCGTGGTCTGGCACCACTTGTACACATTGAAAACCAGATTGCCAGCCGCTCACCACGCGATTTACGTGCACTCGATATTGAGCATGCTCCGCGCGAAATCCGCCCAATGCTTACCCGGCTCAATGAGCTGTTTGAATCACTGCGCCTGGCTGCCGCAGCCCAGCAACGTTTTTTGGCTGATGCAGCACATCAGTTGCGCACGCCGTTAGCTGGTTTGCAAACCCAGATCGAACTAGTGGCTGCCGAAGGAAAATATCTCCGCAACGAAGAGCGACTGGCGCGTATTGAGGAATCAGTCGAACGTATCGCGCATCTGGTTACCCAGCTGTTGATTTACGCGCAAACCGAGTCGGCAGCTTCTGCCAATCAGGTCTTTCAACCAGTGGCGCTGCATGAACTGGCTGAAAGCTCAGCATCAATCTTTATTGATCGTGCCCTTCTCAAGGATATTGATCTCGGTTTTGAAATTGAGCCGGCAGTTACCGAGGGTATCGCCTGGATGTTGCGAGAGGCCCTGGGAAATTTAATTGATAACGCGCTGCGCTACTGTCCCTCCGGTAGCACGATCACCGTCCGCAGCGGCATTCGTTTCGGTCGGTCCTACCTGGCGGTGGAGGATAACGGCCCCGGTATTTCAGTTACAGAGCGCGACAAAGTATTTGAACGCTTTTATCGTATTCCCGGATCGGCCAGTGGTGGTTGTGGACTGGGCTTATCTATCGTCCAGGAAATTGCACAACTGCATACCGCAACCATCAATTTCTCCGAACCGGCCGGTGGCGGCCTGACAGTTATACTCACCTTTCCTGCAAGCAATATGAAAAATGAGTGATGTAAAAAAGAAAGCCTGCCATTTTACAGAAAACAATGTAAAAGGCAGGCCAAAGTAGAGGAGGAAGCAACTTGTACCAGTAGAACACACAGCTTATTCAGGGAAAAATCTGAAAGAAAAAATTCATATTTTTCCTTCAAATCTATATTCATATCGCATAAATATAAACCTGAGTACTAGGTGTTACGGATAATGAAGTTGATTATGCCCTTAAAAATAAAGATTGAGAATGTGACATATTGCCGCAGGCTGAATTGATAGGAGCTTCGCTATGACAGGAGACACTGCAGAAGGAAATGCACCAGAATACTTGCCAGGGAAAACTGCCATATCCCGGATGGACGTATGGTATTTTGCAATAAACATGAGGGAGTACTTTTTGTGTAATCCTCTCCGGGTGTGCTCTTGCACCCGAGTGACAGCCGTCTCCGCATGACATATTGATGCCTCGCCGTGGTAAGATACTTGACCTGTAACAATGAAATATACGCGCCCATGACCACATCCGAGGAAGTTGTGCAATATTTGCAGGATCATCCACAGTTTTTTGAGGAGAATCCTGATTTGATGGAATCTCTCTATTTCCCGCACCCATACGAAGGTCGCGCCATTTCGATTAATGAGCGGCAGGTGGCAATGTTGCGTGAGAAAAACAGGCTTTTGCAGAGCAGACTGCAAGAACTGGTAGATGTCGGTGAGAAAAACGATGTTATCGGCGAGAAAATGCATCGCCTGACAGTTGCGTTGCTGGGTTTCGATTCATTACCCGAAATGCTGCACGGACTACAGTACCATTTGTGCGAAGATTTCTCTATTCCGCACGTTGTGTTACGCTTATGGCAAATCGATGAACTGGGCACTCAGGCAGACCTTCCTTCTCCTGAATTCAATCAAACCAGCAGCAACATCCATATTCTCGCACAAGGTATGCCACACCCTTATTGCGGGCCAGAGATAGATGATGAAATCCGGCAATGGTTTGAGATGGATGCAGAATATCTGCAATCCTTTGCTCTTATCCCATTAAAGAAGCAATCCGGTTTCGGCTTGTTGGTGATGGCCAGCCCGGAAGTAGAACGTTTTTTTCCCGACATGGGCACGCTTTATCTGGAACGCCTGGGAGATATGGTCAGCAGTTCCATTACGCGACTGATACAGCAGGCTCCTGGAGCCACCACGCGTGAATCCACTTCATGACGAGCAGGATCTTCCTGCCTTACCATCGCTGCTTGGCGAATATCTGACTTATCTGTCCAGCACGCGTAGCCTTTCTGTTCAAACACAGCATCATTACCGGCGCGACCTGATAGCATTGGTACGCTGTACTATCACTCAACATGAAAACGGAAACAACAAGATTTCTGATATTTCGCTGACCCGGTTGCACTCGCATGATATCCGCCATTTCATCGCACGCTTACATAGTAGCGGCCTTTCCGGCAGAAGCCTGGCACGTATGCTGTCCGCTTGGCGCGGATTTTATCGTTATCTGATCCGTCACCATCACCATAACGGGAACCCCTGCCTGGATGTGCGTGTGCCAAAATCTCCACATAAACTGCCGCATGCGCTTTCGCCAGATGAAGCCGCACAACTGCTGACATTCAACCCTTCTTCTAATGATATGCTGGCAACACGCGATCTCGCCATATTCGAGCTGTTCTATTCATCTGGATTACGTCTGACTGAGCTAACACAACTCCAACCAACTGATATTGATTTCACTGGGGGCACAGTGCGCGTTACGGGTAAAGGCAATAAAACCCGTATCGTGCCAGTTGGCGAGCTGGCGCTACGCGCACTACAGGCCTGGCTACCGCTGCGCAATGCGTGGCTGATACCGGGTGAGACGGCATTATTTTTATCACAGCGCGGGCGTCGCATCCACCCGCGCACAATTGCTTACCGTCTGCATCAGCGTGCCCAATTGCAAAACCTTGATAGCCGGGTACATCCGCACACACTGCGCCATTCATTTGCTTCTCATTTGTTGCAATCCAGCGGCGATCTGCGTGCAGTTCAGGAAATGCTCGGGCATAGCAGTATCCGCAGTACGCAGGTCTACACTCACCTGGATTTTCAGCATTTAGCAAAAATCTACGACCAGGCACATCCGCGCGCCAGAAAAAAACCAAAAACAGATTAGATCTTGCAGGATACTTGAGGATATGGGAGAACCGGATACAGAAGAATCAGGAGTTATTCCCGAGAGCTGACCAGTTTCTTCGGGTGACACGTGCTTCTGAAAACAGTTTTTCTAGCGCTTCACTGTCATGATCGGTCAGTATTTGCCGCAGTTTAGATAGCTCCAATTGATAGGCTTCAATTTGTGCAAGTAATGCTATACGGTTATCGAGGCAGATATCCCGCCACATTTCCGGGGAACTGGCAGCAATGCGAGTCATACCGTTCAGGCTGCTGCCTGCGAGACGTAAAAGCTCTAGTGGATTTCCCTCACTCAAGGTAAGACTCTGGGTCTGGATATGCTGCATCAACGAAAATGCCAGCATGTGCGGAAGATGGCTGATAGCAGCAAGTATCTGGTCATGCTGTTCTGGTTGCATAGATGAAACCCGGGCCCCACAGTACCGCCAGAGGGCGGTAACGTAATCAATAGCCTGTTGATCGTTCTCCTGTAATGGCGTCAGAATCACGGGTTTATTCTGAAAAAGATCAGGGGAAGCAGCTACCGCACCACTGAGTTCGGTTCCGGCAATCGGGTGGGCAGGAATAAAATAGCTGATATGTTTACCCAAGTACGCGCGAGCAGCATCAACCACACTCTGCTTGGTACTGCCAACATCGGAGACGATAGTGCGAGCTTCTAAATAAGGCGCTATCTGCTGCAAAATACGAGCAGCCTGTTTTACAGGAACTGCGAGTAATACAAAATCTGCACCAGATAGTGCGGCAGCAAAATCGCCGATTTGTTCGTCAATGATGCCCAGCTCAAGGGCGCACTGCATGTTTTCAGGGCTGCGCCCGATTCCGGTGATATGTTTAACCAGGCCGGCCCGACGCAACGCTTGCGCAAATGAACCACCAATTAATCCCACACCGATAATAACCAGTTTTGAAATGCTGGATGAAGCCATGATCGGTGTGTATGGGTTGGTGGGTGATTAGTCGGATTCTTTCAACGCTTGTTCCAGCGCATACAGGAATCTCTTATTTTCTTCCTCAATCCCGATAGTCACCCGCAAATGATTGGGCATGCCGTAATTACCCAATGGACGCACAATGACCCCTTGCTGCAACAGACTTTTGTAAATTTTCAGGGTATCGGCCTGATGACCGTCAATCTGGATACTGACAAAATTACCAAAAGAAGGGATAAAGCCGACACCCAGCCGATCCAAACCAGCGATCATCCGCTGCATACCGGTCCGGTTTGTCATGTAGGAAAGTTTGACAAATTCAACATCGTCGAGGGCTGCCTGAGCAGCCGCCAAACCAATGCTGTTGACATTGAAAGGCTGTCGGATACGGTTCATCAGATTGGCAATATCAGCATGCGCCAGTGCAAAACCAACACGTACGCTGGCCAGACCATAAGCCTTGGAGAAAGTATGCGTGATAACCAGATTCTGGAAATTTTTCAACCATGCGACACTGTTGGTCTTGTTCGCTTCTGGCAGATATTCATCATAAGCTTGATCCAGAATAACAAGTACATCCGGCGAAACACGTTCTATAAAACGCAATAGATCTCTGGCATCGCACAAGGTGCCGGTCGGATTATTAGGATTCGCAATAAATATGATGCGTGTTTCTGGTGTAATAGCATCCAGCATGGCTTCCAGGTCGTGCCCATAATTTCTGGCAGGAACAGTAATGCCTCTGGCACCTGCTGCCTGAACCAAGAGCGGATATATGGCAAAAGCATACTGGGAATAAATTGCACTTGTACCGGGCCGCAGAAAGATGCGGGAAGCAAGCTCAAGTACATCATTGGAGCCGTTGCCCAGCACGATTTGCTCGGCAGATACACCCAGACGATCAGATAAAGCCACTTTTAGTTCAAAACCACTCCCATCTGGATACCGTGCAGACTCACTAAGCGCCTGAATCATCGCTTCTCTTGCCAACGGACTGGTTCCCAATGGATTCTCGTTGGAAGCCAGTTTAATGACTTCATTT